>ULJD01030170.1_pt1 | contig 10554 bp, 5 predicted proteins | sample 1950801 | NCBI WGS metagenome assembly ULJD01 (sample SAMEA4835464, study PRJEB28245) | human gut metagenome | biome: gut microbiome; material: fecal sample | place: Denmark | collected 2008 | reverse complement strand
TAGCCCAGCACAAGCAGTCCCGTGCCCTGCGGCCCCAGCAGCCCTTTGTGCCCCGGCATTGCCACCATGTCTGCGCGCAGCACGTCTGGCGAAACGTCCGCCATCCCGGCCGTCTGCGCCGCATCCACCAGCAGGGGAACGCCGCGCTCCCGGCAGACCGCGCCCAGCTGTGCAATCGGCTGAATCAGCCCCGTGACGTTGCTGGCGTGGGCGATGATCACCAGTGCGGTTTTGCGGCTGATGACGCGGCGTAGAGAAGCAGGGGACAGGATACCGCGTTCATCCGGCGCAAGCATATGCACCGTGATTTCCCCGCGCGAAACGTAGCGGTCGAGCAGCCGCATGACTGCGTTGTGTTCCGCGTAGGAGCAGATGACCTCGTCGCCGCGCCGCAGCGTGCCGGAAATGGCGAGATTCAGCGCTTCGGTGCAGTTTGCGGTGAACAGAATCCGCTCCGGATGATGCACACCCAGCAGCCGCGCGGCTTCCTCCCGGCAGTGCTCAACCACCCGACCCGCGCGCAGTGCCAGCCGATGCCCGCCGCGTCCGGGATTCGCGCCCATCTTCTCCTCTACGCCCGCCATCGCCCGAATGACCTCCGGCGGCTTCGGGAAGCTTGTCGCGGCATTGTCCAGATAAATCATCGACGCTTTTCCTCCATCGTCCGCGAACCTCGGCGGGCGTTTTTTCATATTATTCTAATGGCGAAAAGGAGGCGGTAGAACCGATGAGGGAGGAGTTTTGCATTGCGGCATTCCGCTCGCGGCAGCAGGTGATGGCGTTTGAACGCGATTTGCGCCAGCACGGGGTTCGTGCGTCGGTGATGATTACGCCGCGCGCGGTGGCGATGGGGTGTGGGCTGAGCGTCCGCATCGAGCGGGAGGATTTGCGCCGCGCCGTGCAGGTGTATCGGACGACGAATCCGGGCAATCTGATTGGCTTCTATGACGTGTGGCAGGAGCCGACAGGGCGGACGACTGTGCGCCCGGCGGGGATTGAGTAACGAAAGGCGCCGCCTGATTTCACAATGAGACCAAGCGGCGCTATTGCTATGCAATTGTATCTTTTAGTGCAGTTTCCGGCACACCTTGATGATTTCCTTGCCCGTGACGGTCGATTCCTGCCCAAGCGCGTCGTGACCGTCCTTCATGCGGCGTGTAATGAGCAGCGTGTCGTCATCCGGCGCTTCGATGTCGCAGTAGCCGAGGCGCAGCAGGTCGGATTCCTGCCGATGGCGCAGCTTGTTCGCGACGTATTTCTGCAGCGACTTGTCTTCGCGCCCCCACGGGAAGGCGCGGCGATTCCACGGGTCGTGGCAGCCGGTCAGCCCAACTTCGTCCCCATAGTACACCGTTGCGCAGCCTGGCAGCGCGCACAGCAGGTCGATGCAAAGCTTGTAGCGCCTCACAGCTAACTCGTACTCTTCCACGTTCAGGTGGACATGCTGCTGATCTGCCTTGCTAAGTTCCTGACATTCGCGTCCAGCAAGGATGTTCAGCGCACGGCAGCGGTCGTGGCTGCCGACGAGGTTCATCAGCGCGTAACGGAACTGCGCCGGGTAAACTTCCTCCTGATGGTGAATCAGGCGCACAAAGGTGCTGGCGGACGTTTTGCCCATCACAAAGTTGAGAATCGCCTCGCGCACGGGGTAGTTCATCACGCTGTCGAGCGTGTCGCCTGTGCAGTAGCAGCGCGTTTCGCCGTAAGCAACCTTGTTGCTCGCGTCCTCCCACACTTCGCCCAAGACAACGGCTTCCGGGTCGGCGGCCTTTGCGGCGGCGCGCAGCTTGCGCAGGAAGTCCACCGGCAATTCGTCCGCCACATCCAGCCGCCAGCCGCAGCTGCCCGCCTCAATCCAACGCGGCACAACACCCTCGTGCGGCTGGAACATGAACTTCTGGTATTCCGGATTGTCCTTGCGCAGCTCCGGCAGGGAGAGAATGCCCCACCATGCCTTGTAGTCTTCCGGATAGTGGTTGAAGGTGTACCAGTCGTAGTAGGGGGAGGATTGCCCCTGATAGGCGCCGAGCGTCGGATAATGCCCGAAGTGGTTGAAGTACACGCTGTCTTCGCCCGTGTGGGAAAATACGCCGTCGAGCATCACGCGGATGCCGACTTTCTTCGCCGCTTCGCACAGTTCGGTGAACTCCGTGTTCGTGCCGCACAGCGGGTCAACCTGCGTGTAGTCGCCCGTGTCGTAGCGGTGATTCGACCGTGCGCGGAAAATCGGGTTCAGGTAGATAATGTCGATGCCCATGTCCTTCAGGTAGGGCAGCTTCTCCTGAATGCCGGTCAGCGTGCCGCCGTAGAAATCCAGTTCCTGATACTTGCCGCCGCGCAGGTCGCCCACGCCCAACAGCTCTTCATCCCAATTCTGGTGGACATAGCGGTCTTTGCGGTCATCAACGGCTTTTGTTGGCGCATGGCGGAAACGGTCGGGGAAAATCTGGTAGGTATTCGCCCCGTGGAAGGCTTCCGGCGTCTTGTAAGCCGGGTCGTAGAGCGTAATCTGGAAGGATTCCGGCTCGCCGTGGTCATACGCGACACCGACGCCGCCAAGTTTGTCCGGCTGGTTGCCATAGCGGATGGTGCGACCGTCCTTGCGGTAAATCAGGAAGTAATACCAGAAAAGCCCCGGCGTGGTTGGCAGGGGAATGGCAACTTCCCAGACATGCTCAGCGGTCGGCAGCATGGTGTAGCAAAGTTCTTCCGTCATCCAAGTGCGCAGGACGACGCTCGTCGCTTCGTCGCAGTGCAGGCGAATCAGAACATTGCTGCCAGCCGGAGCAGGGCCGGACGGCGTGCGATAAAATTCGTTGTGGGAATCGTGCAGCAGCATGATATCCATCCATCCAATCATCAATAATTGCGGAAACACGGCAAAAAAGCCCGAAATGCTCCGGACTTTTGAACCGGGAGCACTGCGGATGGATATTTTTCCGCAGTGCTCTCGAAAATATGCAGTTTATACCTTGCGCTTGAGCGGGTCAAGATGCCAAATGGTGTCGTTGTACTCGCGAATTGTGCGGTCGGAGCAGAAAACACCGGACATTGCGGTGTTGATGACCGCCATGCGGTTCCACTTGTCGCGGTCGGCATAATCCGCGTCGATGCGGCGCTGCGCCATCGAGTACGAGCCGAAGTCTTTCAGGACGAAGAACGGATCGGCCATGTTGCCCCAGTCGCCAATCAGCAGGCTGTGATACAAATCCTGCAGGGCGCTCGGCGCGTCCGGCAGCACGGTGCCGTCGATCATCTGGGTCAACGCCAGACGCAGTTCCTGATTCGTCTCAAAGATGGTCATCGGGTTGTAGTTGCGCTCACGGTACATATCCAGCACCGTGTCGGAACGCATACCGAAGATGTAGATGTTATCCATGCCGACCTGCTCGGAAATCTCGACGTTTGCGCCGTCCATCGTGCCGATCGTGATGGCGCCGTTCATCATGTACTTCATGTTGCCCGTGCCGCTGGCTTCCTTGGACGCGGTGGAAATCTGCTCGGAGATTTCGGTTGCCGGAATCAGCAGCTGCGCGCTGGACACGTCGTAGTTTTCGAGGAAGACGACCTGCAGCATCTTGCTGGCGCGCGGGTGCTTGGCAATCAGCGCGGACAGACCGTTGATGAAGCGGATAATCAGCTTGGCGCGGTTGTAGCCCGGCGCTGCCTTCGAGCCGAAGATGAACACACGCGGCCGCATGGTGAAGTTCGGGTCATTGACGATGCGGTTGTACAGCACAAGGATGTGCAAAGCGTTGAGCATCTGACGCTTGTATTCGTGCAGCCGCTTGGACTGTGCGTCGAAGATGAAGTTCGGGTCAACGATTGCGCCCTGATGTTCTTTCAGGAAATTCGACAGGCGAACCTTGTTGTTGTGCTTAATCTTCTCAAACTGCTCGCGGAACGCCGCGTCGTCAGCATAAGGCGCAAGGTCATGCAGCAGCTCCGGATCTTTCACCCAGTCTGTGCCGATGGTGTCGCAGATAAGCTTGGTCAGTTCCGGGTTGCACGCCATCAGCCAGCGGCGATGCGTGATGCCGTTGGTAATTGCGCTGAACTTCTCCGGCATAACGAGGTAGAAGTCGTGGAACGTCTCCTGCTTGAGGATATCGCCGTGCAGCTTGCTCACGCCGTTGGTGGAGAACGTCATGGCAACGCACAGGTTCGCCATGTGGATGTAACCGTAGGCAATAATCGCCATGCGGCCCACGCGCTCCGCTTCGCCGGGGAAGAAGTTCCACAGGCGCGCGCAGAGACGCTTGTTCATTTCCACCAGAATCTGATAGATGCGCGGCAGCAGGCTCTTCACCATGTCTTCCGGCCACTTTTCGAGCGCTTCTGCCATGATGGTGTGGTTGGTGTACGCCATCGTGCGGCTGACAATCTGCTGCGCTTCGTCCCAGCCGAGGCCTTCTTCGTCCATCAGCAGGCGCATCAGTTCCGGAATCGCCAGACCCGGATGCGTGTCGTTGATGTGGATGACGACCTTCTCCGGCAGCTTGCTCCAGTTCGTGCCGTTGAGCTTCTTGAAGTCCTTGAGGATGTACTGGAGGGTGGCGGAGGTGAAGAAATACTGCTGCTTCAAGCGGAGCAGCTTGCCTTCGTAGTGGTTGTCTTCGGGGTAGAGGATGTTGGAGATGGCTTCCGCCAGTTCCTTTTCCTCCGACGCCTGCACATAGTGGCCGTGGTTGAAGTCGCTCAGGTCAATGCGCTTCGGGGCGCGGGCGCTCCAAAGGCGCAGACTGTTGACGGTGGAGGTGTCATAGCCCACCAGCGGCATGTCGTAGGGAACAGCCTCGACCGTGTTGTAGCCGACGTGACGGAACACCGTGCGGCCGTTCTCGTTGCCCATTTCAACGTGACCGTTGAAGTGCACCTCGCAGGCGTCCTCCATTACGGGCATTTCCCACACGTTGCCGTTGCCCAGCCAGTAGTCCGGCAGCTCGACCTGCTGACCGTCCACAATCTTCTGGCGGAACAGACCGTATTCATAGCGGATGGAGCAGCCCATCGCGGGCAGGTCGAGGGACGCCAGCGAGTCCATGAAGCACGCTGCCAGACGGCCCAGACCGCCGTTGCCCAGCGCGGGTTCAGGCTCTTCCTGAAGCACCTTGTCCACGTCGATGTGCAGTTCGTCCAGCGCTTGCTTGTAGGCATCGAGCGAGACGAGGTTCAGGATGTTGGTGTATAGGCTGCGGCCCATCAGAAATTCCACGGAGAGGTAAAATAGACGCTTGTTGTTGTTCGTCTTGCGTTCTTCGCGGGAAATCATCCATTTCTGCATGATCTGGTCGCGGACGGTGGAAGCCAGTGCGCGATAAATCTGCCCATTCGATGCTTCCTCAATGGTGCGGCCGTTATAGCGCTGCAGCTTGCCGATAATGGATGCCTTGATGGAATCCTTGTCAAAAGATGTCGTAGGCATGGGAATCCTCCTTTTATTTGCAAAGGGCTTTCGTGGAATGCCGTTGAATGCCCTGCTTCGGAATCAAACATTGCGATGCAAAATCATTGTTTGCATTGCCGTCGTGTATCATACCACAGAAATGGGAAAATGACAAGTATGCTTCCCGCCAGCTTCCACGACAATTTGTCTAAAAACGCCCAAATCCGCCAAAGAACGCTGACGAAAAGTATCGAAAACAGCGAAAACCCATTGTTTTAGCAGCAAAAACCGGGCTGCACAAGGGTTCGCAGCCCGGAAATGCCTCCGCAAATAATTATGCCGATTATTGCAGCAGATACAAACAGGTTACATACAGCCCAATGCACAGCAGCAGCAGCCCAAAGGAAATGCTCACGCTCATGCTGCGGATGCCGCTGGAAACTTCACGGAAGGAAGCGTCCAGCACATACTCGAAGTCCGTGCGCATCGGGTGGCGGTGCAGAATCGTGCGGTTAAGCAGCCGCGCCAGTGCGTTCAGCGCGCGCCCCAGCGTGTAGGTGAAGCGGTTGCCGACTGGCACGGGCTTGCGCGTCTTGCGCATCCGGAAGATGGTCGCGCGGCTTGCCATCACGAGGTTTTCCGGCAGCTCCGCAATGAAGCGGAACACCAGTGTCAGCACCTGCGGCAGCAGCGTCAGCAGCAGCGGACGGTAGACGGCGTTCTCCAAGTCGAGCTTCTCATTCCAACGATTGACGTACAGGCGCACGCCGCTTTCGTCCTTGCGCGTCAGCAGCGGCAGGACAATCAGCAGATACACCGCCGCGCCGATGATGATGGAAATCGCCGCGCCCTGCAGATTCTCCGCCGAGAAGTACGCAATCGCTTCCTTCAGCGCGGGTACGCCGAAGAACGACGCGCTTTTTGCCCCGAACGGCGTGAGCAGCAGCCCCGGCAGTGCGCCCAGGAAGGGGAGCGCCGCCGCACTGCCCAGCAGCGCAAACGCGGTTGTGCCGTTCATGTAGTGCGTCATGCCGTCGAATTCCGCCTGACGGGTCGGGTGCTTCTGCCAGAAAATGCAGATGTACAGCTTCGCCATGTACGCGACGGTCAATCCGCCGCTGATGAGGAAGAGCACTTCAATCGCCTTGTAGCCCATCCACGCGCTGCCTGCCGCCTGCATTTCGCCAATCAGTTCCAGCAGCCCTTCGTGCAGCAGGCTCTTGCTGTTGTACCCGCTGCCCAGCGGCGGGATGCACGCAATGCTCAGCGCCCCCAGCAGGAACGCAATGTGCAGCAGCGGCTTTTTGCGCCCGAAGCCGCGGATATCATCAAGATTCAGTGCGTGCAGGTTCATGTACACCACGCCCGCCGCGATGAACAGCGTCAGCTTGATGAGCGAGTGGTTCAGCATGTGCATCACGCTGCCATACGCCGCCAGCGCGCCTTCGTCGCCCAGCAGCACCATCACCGACAGCCCCAGCGTGATGAAGCCGATTTGGCTCATCGACGAGCAGGCGAGCGTCCGCTTAAGGTCGGTGGAGAACAGCGCCAGCAGTGCGCCGAGGAACATCGTAATCGCGGCGAAAATCATCAGCGCGTTGCCGAACGCGGCGTTGCCCTGCATCAGGTTCGCGCACAGAACAATCAGCCCGAATACGCCGGATTTGGTCAGGATACCCGACAAAAGCGCCGACGCGGGTGCAGGCGCAACCGGGTGCGCTTTCGGCAGCCAGATATGCAGCGGGAACAGACCGGCTTTCGCGCCAAAGCCGACCAGCGTCAGCCACACCGCGACGGTTACATCCTGCTGCCCCATGGCGGCGCGCAGGGACGCAAAGTCGAGTGTCCCCAGCTGATGCTGCAAGAGGAACAAGCCCATCAGCGTCGTCAGACCGCCGATGACCGCCACCGCAAGGTACGTCGCCGCCGCCCGGAGTGCGCCCGACGTTTCCTCCTGTGCGACCCACGCATAGCTGGCGAAGGACATGATTTCAAAGAACAGGAACGTCGTGCCGAGGTTGTCCGAGAGGAACACGCCCAGCGTCGCGCCGAGCGTCATCAGCGTGAAGAAGCTGTACCGCGCCTTGTTGCCGTGATGCTGGAAGTATTCTGGCGCAAACAGCCCCGTCATCATCCACATGAAGGCGGCGACGCAGCTGTACAGCCCGCGGAAGCCGTCCGCACGCAGGTACAGCCCCAGCCCGCAGAAGCCCGGCACGGCGACTTCGCCCTCCGGCAGGAACAGCAGTGCCGCGCTCAGTGTGAAAATCACAATGCCCGTGATGCTCACGAACCCGTTCATGGAGCGTTCATCCCGGCGGCCAAGCATATAGGCGATGATGGCGGCGAGGAAGGGCAGGAAGGTCAGCAAAATCAGAATCCACGATGTCATCTTTCTTTCCTCCTGTCCTTAGAAAATCACACCAGCGGAAATATTCCGCAGGAATGTCACCAGCGGCTGCGACCACAGTCCCAGACCTATCATCAGCGCGCACAAAATTCCCATTGGCACGAGCATCATCCAGCTGGGGTCGAGCTTCTGCCCCGCCAATTGCGCCTGATCCGCGTTGAGCGGGCGGAAGTACATCGGCAGTGCGGCGGTGAAGAGGTAGATTGCCGTCAGGATGGCGGAGATGATGAGGCAGACAATCGCGACGGTTCCCATTGGCAGCTCCGTGGCGGACGCGGCAGTCAGCAGATTCCACTTGCTGACGAAGCCTGCCAGCGGCGGCGTGCCGACCAACGCAATGCTGCCCAGCAGGAAGATGCCGCACGTCGCAGGCATAATCCTGCTGTATCCGCGCAGATCCTGCACATACTCCTTGCCGGTCTTGATGAGAATCGCGCCTGCGCAGTAGAACAGCGTAATCTTGATCACGCCGTGAATCACCAGATGGCTCAAGCTGCCCGTCATGCCGTCGGGAGTCATCAACGCCGCGCCCATGAGCATGTAGGATAGGTTGGAGATGGTCGAGTACGCCAGACGGCGCTTGAAGTGCTGTTCGCGAACCGCCATTGTCGAACCGAAGAGAATCGTGAAGCAGCTAAGCAGCAAAGCGACCGTCTGCGCCCACGTTCCGTAGAGGAACGACGCGCCGAAGGAGTAGTAAATCACGCGCAGGACAGCATACGCGCCCGCGTTGACGACTGCCACCGCATGCAGCAGCGCTGTCACGGGCGTCGGGGCGACAGAAGCCGCCGGCAGCCATGCGTACATCGGGAAAACAGCCGCTTTTGTGCCGAAGCCGACGAACGCCAGCAGGAACACGAATTTCAGCAGTTCTTCCATCCCGCTGATTTTTTCCGCGTCCAGCACGCCGCCGAGGACAAAGTCCGTTGTCGTGCCGTAGTAGATGATGAACACCAGCGCAATGAACGCCAGCGCCGCGCCGGAGATGGAGAAGGTGAGGTACTTGCGCCCTGCGCGGATGGACATGGTATCCTTCTTGTGGATGACAAGCGGCAGGGTAATCAGCGTCAGGCACTCATAAAAGACGTAGAGCGAGAACAGGTTTGCCGAGAACGCGACGGCCAGCGTGACGGCGTAGCTCATCGTGTAGTAGCTGAAGAACGTGTTCGGGCGCTCCTCGTGCTGCATGTACTCAAAGCCGTACAGCGACGCCAGCGGCCAGAGGATGGATACCAGCCCTGCGAAAATGCAGCTCATGCCGTCCACACGGAACGCAAGCGCCAGCTCGCTGTTCATGTGGCAGAGGACGTAGGTGGTATCCGTGCGGGTGAGCAGCAGCACCCACGTCAGGATGCTCGTCGCCAGCACGATGGTTTCAACGTAGATTCCGCGGGATTTCGCGCTGGAAAAGCGCATCAGTCCCATTGCCGCGCCGCCAAGCATGGGCAGCGCGATGGTCAGGAATAACAGCATATGCGCTTCCTCCTTACAGCAGTGCGGTCAAAATGGGGGAAAGAAGGCCGGTCAGCAGCGACGGGAACATGCCCAGCACCACCGACAGCACCGTCAGCACCAGCATGGGAATGAGCATCGACGCGGACGCTTCGCACTTTTCGCCGACTTGTGCGTCTTTTCCGGGGAAGAAGCCGCGCAGGACAATCGGCATCAGGTAGCCCGCCGTCAGCAGGGCGGAGAGCAGCAGCACAACGGGTCCAAACCAGTTCAGCCATGAAGCTACGCCCGTCATGGCAAGGCTGCCCTGCGCCAGCTCCCACTTGCTGAAAAAGCCCAGACACGGCGGAATGCCAATCAGCCCAAGGCTTCCAATCGCGAAGCACCACATCGTGACCGGCATCCGCTTGCCGATACCGCGGAGGGCATCCACCTGCGTTTCGCCTGTTTTCAAGATGACTGCGCCAGCGCCCATGAACAGCACGTCCTTGACCAGCGAGTGGCACACGACGTGCAGCATGGCGCCGAGCAGCCCCAGCGGATGCAGCGTGCTCAACCCGAACACGACGTAGCTCACCTGACTGACCGTAGACCATGCCAGCCGCTTTTTGAGGTGATGCTCCCGGTACGCCAGCAGCGAACCGATGAAAACCGTCAAGAGCGAGAGCGCCATCAGCACCGTCTGCACCCACGTTCCGCGCAGGTTCTGTGCGCCGAGGAAGCAGTAAATGACGCGCAAAAGACCCAGCACGCCCGCTTTCGTAATCACGCCGGACAGCACCGCCGACGCCGGGGAAGGCGCGGCCGGGTGCGCCGTCGGCAGCCAGCCGTGCAGCGGATACAGACCCGCCTTCGCGCCGAAGCCAAGCAGCATCACACCGCCAATCGCCAGCACACAGCCCTCGTGCCCCGCGACTTTCGCCATGTCCAGCGCGCCGCCGGGCGCGAAGGACAGCGACTGCGCGTACGGGGCAATCGCGAAAATGCCCAGCAGCACCAGTGACGCGCCGATGACGGAGTAAATCAGGTACTTAATGCCTGCCGCGACCGCTTCCTTGCTGCCGGAGTGCATCACCAGCGGCATGGTCAGCAGCGTCATGGCTTCGTAGAACATGTAGAAGGTGACCAGACTCCCGGACATGCACAGCCCCATCAGCACGCCCAGCGTCAGCAGATACAGGCAGTAGAAGCGCTTTTCATGCCCCTCGTGCGCCATGTAGTCAAACGAGTAGAACCCTGCCGCCGTCCAGACGAACGCCATCAGCACACAGAAGCACATGCCGATGCCGTCCACATGCAGCGCAAT
>ULJD01025719.1_pt1 | contig 10576 bp, 9 predicted proteins | sample 1950801 | NCBI WGS metagenome assembly ULJD01 (sample SAMEA4835464, study PRJEB28245) | human gut metagenome | biome: gut microbiome; material: fecal sample | place: Denmark | collected 2008 | reverse complement strand
CAGCCAAAGACTGCAATGACACTCCGTCGAAGCGCAGCTCACACCTGCGTACAGCCTCATCACCGTTATTACGCACATCTTCCAGAATACCGTCCACAACGCCATTCAACGCGGAAATGTCTGTATGAGGTCTTTCAAGTATCTTTTTCCAGACCTCACGTTCGGGATATCTCACTATTCTCATAACAGAATCATCTTTTCAATGGGTGTCACAAGTATTCCCTGAGCACCGAGTTCTTTAAGCCGTCCGATAATTTCCCAGAAACGTTTTTCGTCAAGCACTGTATGTATGGAGCACCAGTTCTCATCAGCGAGCGGTATTATTGTAGGACTTTTTATTCCCGGCAATACAGCTGTTATGTCGCTGACTCTATCTTTAGGAGCGTTCATCATGACATATTTCTTGTCTGTTGCCGAGCGCACAGCCTCAATACGGAACAGCATCTCATTGAGTATGGCATGCTTGTCATCGTCCATATTCCAGTTTCCTATCAGCAGAGCCTCACTCTCCATCACAACCTCCACCTCTCTGAGATTGTTGCTTATAAGTGTGCTGCCTGAGCTTACAATGTCAAAGATTCCGTCGGCAAGCCCTATGCCGGGGCATATCTCCACACTTCCGGTTATGACGTGTATCTCTGCCGTTATGCCGTTCTTCTTAAGGAATTTATCCAGAATATTCGGATAAGACGTTGCAATCCGTCTGCCGTTGAACCACTCAAGACCTGTATATTTGTATTCTTTCGGGATGGCAAGAGACAACCGGCACTTGCTGAATCCAAGTCTGGATATGATCTGAACGTTCTCTTCCCTTTCTAAAAACTCGTTCTCTCCCACTATGCCGACATCAGCGACACCGCTTGCAACACTCTGTGGAATGTCGTCGTCTCGCAGATACAGCACCTCTATCGGGAAATTCACAGACTGTACTAACAATGTGCGCTTGCTTGTGCGGACCTTGATGTCAGCTTCTGCAAGCAGATTCATGGTGTCGTCGAAGAGACGACCCTTTGATTGCACGGCAATTCGTAACATAATATCAAATATATTAAAAAGATAATGACAAAAATACCGTTTTTCAAGGAATTACGCAAGAAATGTAGTACATTTGTGCACCATTTACATGCAATTGAAATTTTTATACATATTATTTTCGGTATTGCTGGCTTTGAGCTGTAGCGACAACAAGAAATCCATAGAGGTCACTCCATGGGGCAGCACTGCAGATGAAGACAGCGCAGACTTTGAGAATCATTTCACGATAAGCGACCTTCAGAGCAACGGTGAAATGATAATGCTGACAATGAGCGGTCCTGACACGTATTTTGACTATCGCGGACGAGGTATGGGAACACAATATCTGCTGTGCGAGAAATTCGCACACGACATTGGTGTATCCCTGCGTGTGGAGCTTTGCCGAGACACTGCCGAAATGCTGACAAGGCTTGAAGAGGGCGAAGGAGACATCATTGTGTATCAGATGTCACGTAAAACAAAAGGGCTGAACTATTGCGGATACGGGACTGACAGCACTTCGTGGGCGGTAAGTGAGGGCAACAAGGAACTGTCTGACTCATTGAACCGGTGGTACAGACCGCAACTGCTCGCACAGATAAAGAAGGAGGAGGCATTCATGTATTCGCCCCAAAGCATACGCCGACACACTTATTCTCCAATGCTGAACGCCTCGGCTGGCATAATATCAGAATACGACCACCTGTTCCAAAAATACGCTCCACTGACACGATGGGACTGGAGGCTGCTCGCCGCACAGTGCTATCAGGAATCAACATTCGACCCGAATGCGCGCTCGTGGGCAGGCGCATGTGGTCTGATGCAGATAATGCCGGCAACCGCAGACATGATTGGTCTGTCAAGGGCGAATATATTTGACCCTGAAGAAAACATTGCCGCAGCAGCACGCTACATCAAGACACTTAACGGAAAGTTTCTTGACATAAGAGACCGGAACGAACGTTGCTCATTCATTCTGGCAAGTTACAATGGCGGTTTCTTCCATATCCGTGACGCAATGGCATTGACAAAAAAACACGGAAGGAACCCTCACTCATGGAGAGACGTGTCGGAGTTCGTCCTGAAACTGAGCTATCCGGAATATTACAACGACCCTGTGGTGAAATACGGATACATGCGCGGACAGGAAACGGCAGGTTATGTGGAGAGCATAAGAAACCGATGGGCACAATACCGCAGCAAGGCTCGCGGAGGGTCAGGCATACAAGGCTTCCCCGGAGAGGCAATACCGCAGAAGGCACGTAAGAAACACAGGTTCAGACTATGACAATCTCATAATTTGATTTGTGCGACAGCCGCATACATGAGTACTGTTTCACAGTTTCGATGCGATGTGTCTTCTATACAGCTTTAAACCCGATTCAGCCAATACATTGTCTATATGAGCAGCACGTTCCTTATGAGTAATGCCGTCAATCTCAATGTCATTATCTTCCTTTATATATATTTTCCCCAATCCTTCAACCGGAAGATACTCATCCCAATACACCGGGACATTATGGTAACGTCCGTCTCCGCCATAACGTTTTACATATGTCACCCGTTCTATAGAACTGTACCCGTATGCGTGAACAGTCAAAGTGGAGCTGTCATTGACGGTGTGCCCCCGTTCCGTTTTAAGAATACAGTATGTCACACATCTTGGATGAGCGAAATGTTCCTGTCCCCAATAATTGGCTAATGCCTCATGTTCCCAGAACGAACTGTGCCGTTCCACGTCACGTCCGTAAATCTCCTGTCTGGGACGCATCTGCTGATACATCGGCACACAAAGCAGCGGAGCAATACTGAAATAAATTGCCCGGAAGTATTTCTCACTGATAGAGCAAAAGAGCCTTTTCGCTTTTTCAAATTCATAAGTGCGAAATTGTTCAGGATCCATGTCCAGTTCAAGTTCCTGAATATGCTCCGGGGTGATGGTATTAATCATTTCCTGCTTATCGAAATCGAAATCATCACCGTATCCGAAAACATCATCTTTAAGCAATCTAAGCATGTTTTCCTGAGCGAGAGGAGTAAACAAAAGAGCAAACTGCTGGTTATTGTTGCGGTCGCTGGTATCAAAAGCGACTTCAAACTCTTCATTTGTCATCATCGCATAGTCTGCATTACTTAGCCTGCGGGCTTTATTGCGAAGCAAGGCTCTTCTCATTTTAAAGGACAAAGAGTCTTCCTTTCCTGCCAACCCACTATGTCTTCTGTGGAATATCAAGTCAGGAGCAGCCGTATTACAGTAGAAAAGACGTGTTCTCTCGTAATATTCCGGATATGGAGCAGTTACGGTAGCGGTAAGAGTCTCAGAATGTCTTACAGTACGATATTTACCTTCTGAATCGCGCTCACGTGTTGTCCAGTGTATTGTCTTAGAACCTTTATATGTTTTGGTACCCATCTTCATCATTCTCGTCCTGCACAGAACAAACGGATTACCATTGATTAGACCGGAATGACAATATATCACTGAACGCTCCGCATTGAACGAATCGTTCCAATCATACACCTCCCTCATATCTGCAAGACGTTGTGCCGTGAAATACGGGTCAAACTCTAACTGAGGAATGGTTTTGCTCATTATGCGCGTCATCATATCCCAGTCGTACAAACGGTTAAGCGGTTCCATCTGCTTCCACGCCTCATTTGTGAATACGTCTATTTCCCCACAAAGGCTTTCTCTTTCTGTTTTCAGATTCCTCAGCTTTGGATAAACCTTAGTAAAAAGGAACGCCACATCCACAATCGTTGCCAGAACAATCAGTCCTTTGCAAAGTTTGTCAAGCTCATCATATAAACCGAAAAAGCTCAAAACGCCCCCCACTGCCGCTATAATCAACACAACACTCCGGACCTTCCAGCTATTTATGTCTGAATTCAAGAATGAAAGGTCTACATTCCTGTTATATATCTTACTGCAAGTAATACGGTTTGCCGCGACATCCACATCAGCCTCTTGCGCCAATTCGTCAAATGTCTGCATCGCAATACGCCTGAAGCGGTTGCGGAACACATTCTTGTATTCTGTCAAAGGGTCATATATGTCATTATCCATATATGTAATCTTTAGAAGAATTTATCTCTGGCTCTCTCGCGTGTATCGGCAGAGACAGTGAACGGGATGCGCGTTGTGTAACCCTGACGGGCTGCCACTATCATTTTGGTAGGCCAACAGAAGATGTCATTATTCCACTGTGTGACACGGCTGTTGTACACGGTACGCGCCGCAGTTATCTCACGCTGAAGATAACTGTTCTGCTGCATTGCGTCAGCTATTGCGTTATGCGCCTTCAGCTCAGGATAAGCCTCCACCTGCGGGAACAGACGTCCGAAAACCATATCCGTCTGACGGCTAACCGCCTCCCGGTTCGTTCCATTCACTTTTCCGCCACGCAACGCAGCCACCGTAGTCATGACTTCCTTGTCCATACTGATTGCCTTTTCAACAAGTCCGACTACATTTTGCAGAATCTGTACGCGTTGTTCGAGATAGTTGTCAATGTTCGAAGCCTCCGCCTGAATACGCTGTTCCAGCTGCTGGAAATAATTATGTGCGGATATTTTCATAAAAACGAATATCACACCTGGCAGTATGCCGACGACACAACCGAGCACCGCGAACAGTGAAGGATTTTCAAGTGTATCGCCAAAAAGGAAAACATACAATAATACAAGGCATGGTATTACCGTCCACAATGCTATTTCAAAGAGCGTTGAGCCGAATCCTATCTCAACCGGCAACTGACGGTCGATCACCCTTACATCCCGTCCGTTATCGTTAACCGGACCGGTTACTTCATCTAAAAGATTTGCCATATCATACGAGGTTTATAGTTTCACATTATGAAATGACCGCTGCGTTTTATCTTCGAGGTAAATACCACATATTGAATCTCCACATTCCATGCCATGCCTTATACGATAACAGTGCATGGAATACAGACTACGCATGTGTCATTATCATATAATTATATTTGCAAATATATAATTTTAAATTCATACATTCATCTCTCATGACTAAGAAAATAAGCCGTACAACCAGAACTACTGAAAGAAAGAAGAACAGACAAAGACTTTTTGCCTGATTTGTAACAATCCTGATAAGAGTGCGCCAGCCCGTTAGCTTTTGCCTGTACCGGAAATTTCATATAAGGAAACAACGTTCCATATCCACATCATACACATTTCATGATTACCCGTAAGATACTTGCGTGAAAACAAAAAAGTAGTTACCTTTGCTCCAACACACACAACCGGTAGCACTGATTATAAAAAAACGTAATACCGTCTCAATATAATCCGACACAATGGCTTTATGTCATACATTAACGCAGGCACATTTTGAAGAACTCGCAATAATATATGCTCAGGACACGAAAGGACGGTCCATACCGGAAAACATATGCGAACAACACACACAAACACACATCCGGACTATAAGAGACACACATCCTGACCGACAAGAGACGGAATACAAAAACATGCAACACAATTAACAACATAGAAAGATTATTCATTGACAAGGAACAGGCAATAAAGAGAATGAACTCATTAGGTAAAGATAGGACTCCCTTTTTCTTCCTTACAGACTTCGGAACAGAACGTTGTCTTGTGGAAAGAACCGATGATTTACCTGCAAACGAGCTACAGTTCGTCTTCCCAGGACACTCCCACACCAGCAGACAAAAGCCGGACGAAATGCCTGGAAAGATTGAGTGGGAAACTTATCCCGAATCATTCGACACATACAAAAAATCATTCGACACTGTGCGAAGCAACATCCTCGCAGGCAACTCCTTTCTGACTAACCTTACCTGCGCCACGCCTGTGAGGACAAACATGTCTTTGGAACAGATATTCAGCTTCGCGGAGGCACGATACAAATTATGGTTGAAAGACCGGTTTACGGTATTCTCGCCTGAGACGTTTGTCCGCATACACGACGGATTAATATATTCCTATCCCATGAAAGGAACAATTGACGCCGGCATTCCAGACGCCCGTGAAAGGCTTATTAACGATGTCAAGGAAAGAGCGGAGCACGCCACAATCACCGATTTGATACGCAACGACCTCAGCCAATCAGCGACAGAAGTGACCGTGACACGCTTCATGTACTTGGAAAAACTGACTACAAACAGGGGCGCCTTGTGGCAGATGAGCTCAGAAATACGCGGTCGGCTGGCGTCAGACTACAGACAACTGCTCGGCGACATCATCTTCCGGATGCTCCCGGCTGGTTCAATATCCGGAGCGCCCAAGAAGAAAACGGTTGACATAATACACCAGGCAGAAAACTACAACAGAGGTTTTTACACAGGAGTCATGGGATATTTTGACGGAGACGACCTTGACAGCGCGGTGCTGATACGCTTTATCGAACAGGACGGCAAAGGCAGAATGATTTTCAAAAGCGGAGGCGGAATAACATTCCAAAGCAATGTACGGAGTGAATATGAAGAAATGAAACAGAAAGTATATGTGCCGATTTATTGAAACCATATGCATAGAAGACGGGCAGATATTGAACCTCCCGCGCCACCAGCAGCGCGTCGACTCGACAAGAAGACATTTCTTCGGACAGATGCCGCGACTGAATCTGGGAGAGCACATCCGCAACACCGGATGCGGCAACGGTCGCATACGGTGTCGTGTGACCTACGGTGCCGACATTCAGAACATAGAATATTTTCCGTATCACATACGCAGCATCAAGACCTTAAAACCAGTGGAATGCGATTCAATGGAATACAGCTACAAATACGCAGACCGCTCCGCACTGGACTCACTTTTCACCAGACGCGGAGAGGCGGACGACATTCTGATAGTACGCAACGGACTGCTTACAGACACATCCATTGCCAACATAGCCCTTTGGGACGGCAGACAATGGCACACCCCTACCCGTCCGCTGCTGAAAGGAACACGCCGCGCCGAACTGCTTGACAACGGAATACTGACAGAACATGACATTCCTGTGGAAAAGATATGGACCTACAGGAAGATAAGACTGTTCAACGCCATGCTGCACTTTGGCGAAATGGAATTACCATGCGCAGACATACAGAGACCGACAGCACCGTAACAGTGCAGCGAAAAAACAATACACATAAATAAAAAACGAATGAGGCAAGCCCAGAAAGCCTTGCCTCATTCGAATATTCTGAATTCATATCCCTGATCCTTCAGCCACTGTAGTGCCTGTGGCAGTGCGAAATGCAGTTTGTCTATGCTCTTCAACGAATCGTGGAATGTTATTATTGAACCGTTGCGCGCATAGCGTCTGACATTCTCAACCACATCATCCGCCGTCATCCATTTTGAATAGTCGCGCGTGACGAGGTCCCACATCACAATCCGGTATTTACGTCTGAGCCACAGATATTGCGCATAGCTCATGCACCCGTGCGGCGGTCTGAAGTACCGGGCTTTTATAAGTTCGTTGGCAGCATTGGTGTCCTTGATGTAGGTTGCGGCAAAATGCTTGAATCCGCCAAGGTGATGAAAAGTGTGGTTGCCAACCTGATGGCCGGCAGCCACAATACTGTCATACAACTCCGGATATTTCCTCACGTTGTCGCCTACCATGAAGAACGTGGCACGCGCGCCATACTCGTCCAGAGTTCTGAGAATGAAAGGAGTGGATTCCGGTATCGGTCCGTCGTCGAACGTCAGATAGACGGCTCTCTCCTTCCTGTCCATTCTCCATAGAGCTCTCGGATATAACCAGCGTAACCACTGTGCAGGCTGTTCTATGATCATAAATCCGGAGGGTTTATTTCAGTTCCACCCCACCCTTGCTGATGTATGTCGCATAGAGAGCATTAAGCCTCTGCATGCGCTTTTCGGCAAGTTTGGCGTCTACCAGAGCAGTCTGTTCGGCAGTGCTCTTCAACATTACAACCTGCCGCAGGAAGTCGTTCTGCGCCTGAGTGAAGCGCGAGCCGTTGAGCGACAGATACCATACGGCATACTGTTCGGCATTCTTCCACACCGCGTCAAGCAGTTTCGCCGCCTTGGCTTTCTGTCCGGCAAGCGCGTAAGCCTGCGCCATATCAGCTCCGGCAGACATAAACGTGACGGGCACATTATAGTCGGGTATCACCTTCTGACACTTGTCGAGCACCTCAACAGCCTTGTCCTTCTTGTTCTCTTCCACGAGCGCGAGGGCAAGTATCGCAAACAGGTGGCGGTGAGTGTAGCACATACGCATTACGGTCTCGTCGAGATAGAGTCCCGGTTTCTCCAGTCCGCCCCACTTGTAACGGTTCATGAGGTTATTGTACATCTTCTCCGTGTCGATGTTCTTCATGCCCGGATTCTTCGTTGTGAACGGAGTGATGCGGTAAGCCAGACCCTCCTGCACAAAGTTGTCGCCGAGATTCATGTAGTATTTCTCCGCTACTGTCGTCGCGATGTATAACGGACGAGTCCAGTTACACTGCGCGATCATCTCCAGCATCATAAGGCTTTCCTTGCCGAGTCCGCGCTTTCCTGCAAGCGATATGACCATCTTGTCGGGAATGGAGTCGCCCGCCATGAGCATGCCGCTCTTCCTCACAGCCTCCTTGTCTATCTTCACATAGACCGTATCGGTAGGAATGATGCGCATGTCCTTGTCTTTCGAGCGTACCCAATATTTCATAATGTTCTTCACATCGAACGGGTCGTCTCCGAACTGCGCCCTTGCCTGTTCCGGATTCTGTTTGTAGTATTCCATTATGTCCTGCTTTACATAAGGATGAATCTCCACAAGCTCGTTCGTTCCAGAGCAGTAGTCGATGCGCGGCCATGTTATCGGAACTGAAGGAGAATCGTATGCCGGACGTTTCATCTGGTCGATATACCAGTCAGTCTGCAGGTAGCTGAGGTTGCAAACACGAGTGTCCGTGCGCACGCCCTCAACCTCCTGATTATACCACAGGGGGAAGGTGTCGTTGTCACCGTTTGTGAATATAATCGGGTTGCCCTTGTCCTGAAGCGTCATCAGATAGTTCTGTCCGAAGTCGCGGCATGTGTATCGTCCGCTGCGGTCGTGGTCGTCCCAAGTCTGACTTGCCATCTGCACGGGGACAAACAGGCACACCACACCGGCGATGGAGGCGATGACGAGCTCGTGACCTTTGATTTTCTTCTTCAGATAATCAATGATTGCAGCCACACCCATGCCGCACCAAATGGCAAACGCATAGAAAGAGCCTGCATATGCATAGTCGCGCTCACGGGGCTGCTGCGGTGTCTGGTTAAGATAAATGACTATCGCGAGTCCTGTCATGAAGAAAAGGAAGAAGACAACCCAGAACTGCCGTATTCCGCGACGTCCTCTCCACGCCTGCCAGAACAGACCAAGCAGACCAAGCAGGAGCGGCATGCAATAGAACACGTTATGTCCTTTGTTGTTCTGGAGCTCGTCCGGCAGCTTGCTCTGGTCACCAAGCATCAGATTGTCTATGAACGGGAAGCCTGTTATCCAGTTGCCGTGCTCAGGCTCGCCGTTACCCTGTATGTCGTTCTGACGGCCTGCGAAGTTCCACATGAAATACCTCCAGTACATGAAGTTGCACTGGTATGAAAGGAAGAAACGTATGTTGTCCCACTGCGACGGAATCTTCACCGTAACCGGCTCTCCGCACATGTCGTAAGGCACTTCCGTACCGTCCACGCCGCCCATCCAGCTCTCATACGCCGCCGCATGGTCCGAACTGTGCATACGCGGGAACAACATGTTCTGCGCATATACGAGCTTGTTCTTGTGAGCCACCACGAAGTAGGAGTCCTTCTCCGTACTGTCCACCTTTTCCTTACGCTGCCATATGGGCGCGCCCTCTTTCGTACGCACCTCGCACATACCGCCCTTTATGTCGTACTCGAACTTTGACGTGTATGCCTGACCGTACAACAGCGGACTGTCGCCATACTGGTCGCGGCTGAGATAGCTGCCCAGCGTGAAGATGTCCTCAGGAGAGTTCTGGTCCATCGGAGGGTTGGCTGAAGAGCGTATCACTATCACGGCATAGCTTGAATAGCCTATCATCAGCATCAGCAGACACAGCAATACGGTGTTCTTGGCACGCGCCGTGACATAAGGCACGAGTTTCTTCTCCACTTTCCGCGTACGTCCCAGCACGTAGTAAAGCACTGCAAGCACCACAGCCCCTATCACTGCTGCCGACCATCCGTACCCGTAGAAAGGTATGCCGAGCATGCCTACGGACAGGACGAACGCTATGTTCTGTCTTCTGAGGTTTCTTCCGACATACGTCTCATAAATTGCCCAGATGACAGTTGCCACGAGCAGCAATATATAGATTATCTCTCCGGTATTGAACGGACATCCGAGCACATTGACAAAAAGAAGTTCGAACCATCCGCCAACAGTCACAATGCCCGGAACAACGCCGTAAAGCACAGCCGCAACGATGACAAACGAGATGACGAGCGCGACAAGCGAGCCTTTGAGTTCGATGTCCGGGAAACGGCGGTAGCAGTAAACCAGCACAATGGCGGGTATGCAGAGCAGATTGAGAAGGTGCACACCGATGGAAAGTCC
>ULJD01015322.1_pt1 | contig 10617 bp, 6 predicted proteins | sample 1950801 | NCBI WGS metagenome assembly ULJD01 (sample SAMEA4835464, study PRJEB28245) | human gut metagenome | biome: gut microbiome; material: fecal sample | place: Denmark | collected 2008 | reverse complement strand
CAACAGCCGACAAATACATGAACAAGGCTAAGGAAATGGCGGCAAAGTGGGAGAAGGACGCACGTGAGGACGACCACTATCGCCTTGCTTTCGACCGCGAGAACACATGGAGCCAGAAGTACAATATGGTTTGGGACAAGCTCTGGAACATCAACATCTTCCCCAACGACGCCATGCAGCGCGAGATAAAGTACTATCTGAAGATGCAGAACAGATACGGTCTGCCGCTCGACAGCCGTAAGGATTACACCAAGAACGACTGGATAATGTGGACTGCCGCAATGGCTCCCAACAACAAGACATTCCTGAAGTTCGTGCATCCGGTGTATGATTACATCAACGAAACAGAATCACGTGTGCCTATCAGCGACTGGTATGATACCAAGACAGGACTGATGACCGGATTCAAGGCTCGTTCTGTAATTGGCGGATTCTGGATGAAGGTTCTTGCCGACAAGCTTGCCGAGAAGAAATAACAACTCATTTACCATTGGGTGAAAACAATATTCGTTTGCCGCTGACAGGGAATCTCTGATGATTCCCTGTGGCTGGCGGATGAAGTGATGATAGTGTCATGATGAAAGACGAAAGTGTTTACCGTTATTACGTCTTGTAGTGATGCTGTGGGAAGCTTATACATATATATTAGGAAAAAACAGTGCCAGCGAGCGCAATGAGAACTCGTTCTCAGATTGCTGGGCGCAGCCTGCTTTTTGTAAAAAGATAAACAATCAATCCTTAATCAATTAATAAGTATGTTTAAAAACTATGTTACTTTGCACAAGCACCTGTATGGTGCGGTGCTTGCATTGTTCGCCTGTTGCTTCGTATCATGTAGCGACGACGACGATGTTGCTGTTCAGGAGTACGACCCGAACACGCCGGTAACAATCACCGATTTCTTGCCGAAGTCGGGAGGAGCCAATGACAGGCTTATCATTTATGGTGAGAACTTCGGCAACGACACCTCGAAGGTGAAGGTTACGGTAGGCGGACGTAAGGCTACTCTTATTAGTGCCAAGAGTAATGTGAGAGGCAAGGACGACGGACTGTATGTCTTCGTACCGCAGGGAGCATTCTCAGGTGAGATCCAGGTTACTGTGGGCGACGAGACTACAGGTACTCAGAGTGCCACAAGCGCGGAAAAATTCAATTATGAGCGTAAGGAAGTAGTAGGACGTCTTTGCGGATACCGTAACGAATTCGACGACCAGGGATGGAACGACGGTCCGTTTGCCACCTGTACAGGTTTTGCCGCAGACGGTGAGATGAAGTTCGACCCGAAATATCCTAACCGTTTGTACATAGGCTACGACCAAGGTTCACCCGGTATACAGGTAATCGACTTTGAGAAGCAGACTGTTGAGAGCATAATGGGTTATTCCAAGTTCAGCAACAGAAACCGTATCAGATCTATCGATTTCACCAGCCATAACGGTGTTGACTACATGATTGTCTCAATAGACGATGACCGCAGCCAGCAGAGAAGTCCGTCTGTTTATATCGTGAAACGTAACGAGGACGGCACATTCAATGAGAACTCTGACGTACAGCTGCTTGCCGCTTATAAGCAATGCAACGGTGCGTACATTCATCCTGTAAGCGGTGACCTGTATTTCAATTCTTATGAGAACGGTCAGTTCTATCGTCTTGATATGGACAAGTATTTCGAGTCTGTTGATGCCGGTGCCACATGGAATCCGTATCTTCTGGATTATGACCTGCAGAGTGAGGACTCTCCGTTCCAGCAATTATTCACAATTCAGGATACTAGGTGGGAGTTCAAAATTGCAATCCATCCTACAGGAAATTATGCTTATATTATAGTTGTTAACCAGCACTATATCCTGCGTACTGACTACGACAAGACAAGAGAGCGTTTTACTGCGCCTTACATAGTTGCAGGACAGATGAAAACTTCTGCATGGGCAGATGGAGTCGGTACCAGTGCACAGTTGGCTACACCTTATCAAGGAATATTTGTGAAGAATGATGAGTATGTAGCAGAAGGTAAGGAAGATGTATATGATTTCTATTTTGCTGAAAAAGGTAATCATGACGTGAGAGTGATGACACCGGAAGGTATTGTAAGAACATATGCTGGTCGTGGAAGCCGTACTTCTGCTGCGGACAATAACATATGGGGTACTGATAACGGTGACCTGCGTGAGGTTGCGCGTTTCCGTGATCCGACAGGTCTCGCTTATGATGAAACAAAGAAAGTATTCTATGTGCTTGACACCGTAGGACGTTCTATACGTACAATCGGTATGGAGGAAGCTCCGGAAGAGGAGAGTGGAACTACAGGAGGAGAATCCGGAGAAGCTACCGGTGGTGAGGCAACAACTGCTAACTAACAATCAGAAGCTATGAAGAAAGTATTAATAATGCTATTTATGATGCTGGGCGTCGCAGCGAATGCCTTGGCTCAGGAAGAATTGGTCATAACCGGTACGGTCACAGACGCAAACGGTGAACCGATTATCGGTGCCAACATCAGTAGAAAAGACGACCCGGGACTTGGTGCTATTACCAATTACGAAGGAAAGTACAAGATTACTGCAAAGCAATATCAGACTCTTGTCTTCACATACATTGGTTTCAAGAAGGTTGAGGTTCTCCTCAAGGACACCAAGACAACCATTGATGTGAAGATGCAGGAAGAAGTACAGAACGCTGTCGACGAGGTCGTTGTAACAGCGATGGGTACTCAGAAGAAACTTAACGTGACCGGTGCCATCACCAACGTTAATATGGGTGACCTGAAGCACTATACTTCATCCAATCTGTCAAACACTCTTGCCGGTAACGTTCCGGGTGTGCTCGCATTCCAGACATCAGGACAGCCGGGTAAGAACACTTCTGAATTCTGGATCCGTGGTATATCCACATTCGGTGCCAGCTCTTCAGCTCTTATCCTTGTCGACGGTTTCGAGCGTGACAATCTCGATGAGCTCAACATTGAGGATATCGAGTCTTTCACTGTGCTCAAGGATGCGTCTGCTACAGCCATTTACGGTTCAAAGGGTGCTAACGGCGTTGTGCTTATCACTACAAAACGTGGTAAGGCAGGTAAGATTAACGTGAACGGTAAGTTCGAGACATCTTATAATATGCGAACTATCACTCCTGAGTTTGTAGGAACAGAGGAATATATCGACCTGTTGAATGAGGCACGTATCACAAGAAGCCTCGGTGCAGCCTATTCAGAGGCAGAGAAGGAACTCTTCCTCAACGGACTCGATCCGGACCTTTATCCGAACGTAGACTGGAAGGACCTCCTGCTTAAGGACGGTGCGTTCAGCTATCGTGCCAATGTCAACCTCAGTGGTGGTGGTAACACATCACGTTATTATGCTTCAATCGCATACGTTGAGGATCAGGGTATGTATAAGACAGACAAGACTCTCCGTGACAAATATGATACAAACGCTAACTACAAACGCTGGAACTATCGTTTGAATGTCGATATAGACATCACTCCGACCACAGTGCTGAAGCTCGGTGTATCTGGTGATTTGAACAAGCGTAACAGTCCGGGACTTGGTGACGATAGGGTATGGGGACAGCTGTTCGGTTATAACAACATCCTTTCACCTGTGATGTACTCCAACGGTTATGTACCGCAGATAAACATCGGTCGTGACGACAACCACGTCAATCCTTGGGTGTCAGCTACACAGACCGGTTATAACGAGGAGTGGACCAACAACCTCTATTCTAACGCTTCACTCGAGCAGAACCTTGATTTTGTGACAAAGGGTCTTAAGTTCACAGCACGTTTCGGTTACGACACATACAACTTCAATAAGATTTCTCACATGCGTAGCCCTGCTACATATCATGCCAACGGTCGTGACGATAACGGTAACATCATCTGGGACCAGATACGTAACGAGTCTGACATGACACAAAGCTCAAGCAATGAGGGTTCACGTAGGGAATTCATAGAGCTGTTGCTCAACTACAACCGTCAGTTCGCGAAGGTTCACAATGTGGGAGCCAACTTCAGATTCACTCAGGACACTAACATACAGACACAGAATCTTGGAAATGATATCAAGAACTCAGTGTCCCGTAAGAACATGGCACTTGCCGGTCAGGTGACATATAACTACGCAAACCGTTACTTCATTGACGGTAACTTCGGTTACAACGGAACAGAGAACTTTGCTGACGGACACCGTTGGGGATTCTTCCCGGCTTTCTCCGTAGCGTGGAACGTTGCCGAGGAACCGTGGGTTCGCAAGGTAGCTCCTTGGATGGATATGTTCAAGATACGTTATTCTTATGGTAAGGTAGGTAACGATGCCATCATGGATGGTGGCACCAGAGTTCGTTTCCCCTATCTGTATACGTTGGACTATTTAACGCATACTGATGACAATGGAAATATTGTTAAGGATAACATTTATAATTTTGGTACTTCCTCATATACTAATATTTTCAATGGTATCCATTACACTCAGCTTGCAGCAAGGGGTGTGACATGGGAGGTTGCCCGCAAGTCGGACGTAGGTATCGACCTTGTGCTTTTCAACAACAAGTTCTCCATGACAGTGGACTACTTCTATGAGAAGCGTACAGGACAGTACAGCAAACGTAACTTCATTCCGTCAATGGCAGGTTTCGAAAGCTCTCCATGGGCAAACGTAGGCGCTGTAAGAGTTAACGGTTTCGACGGTAACTTCAGCTACAACCAGAAGTTCGGAGAGGTTGACCTGACCGTACGTGGAAACATCACTTACAGTAAGAACGAGGTACTCGTTGCCGATGAGCAGTTCAACACATATCCTTACCAGTATGCTGCAGGCTATCGTGTGAACCAGCAGAAGGGTCTCATAGCTCTTGGTCTGTTCAAAGACTGGGAGGATATACGCAACAGCCCCGAGCAGACATTCGGTGACTATATGCCGGGTGACATCAAGTATAAGGATGTGAACGGTGACGGTAAGATTGACGGCGGTGACGTTGTAGCCATCGGTGCCACTTCCAGACCTAACCTTATCTACGGTCTCGGTTTCTCTGTAAGATGGAAGGATTTTGACTTCAACCTCCACTTCCAGGGAGCAGGCAAGTCTAATGTACAGATACTTGGTAAGAACGTGTTCGCATTCCGCGAGAACCAGTGGGGTAATGTGTTCAAGGGTATGGTTGACGACCGTTGGATATCGGCAGACATCTCAGGAACAACGGCAACAGAAAACCCCAACGCCTCTTATCCTCGTCTGACTTATGGAGCTAACAACAACAACGAGCAGGCTTCAACGTTCTGGCTCCGCGACATGAGCTATCTGCGTCTGAAGAACCTTGACTTCGGTTATACTCTTCCCAAATCTATCGTAAATAAGATACACTTCAACACAGTTCGTTTCTATATCACCGGAACAAACCTGTTGACATGGTCTGATTTCGACACATGGGATCCTGAATCATTGCAGCAGCGTGGTGAGGAATATCCTCTTACAAAGTCTGTGACAGTGGGTGTACAGGTTAACTTGTAATAATTACAAAAAGACAGATATGAAAAATAAGATAGCAATATTAATGATGTCGGTTCTCGGTTTAGGGTCTCTCACATCGTGCGTTGACCTTGACTCCGACAAATATTTTGAAGACCGCCGTACGTTAGAGTCAGTCTTCACAAACCGTCAGCAGACACAGGAATGGCTTGCCTACGCCTATTATTTCATCCTGAGGGAGAATGTGGACGTCGGCAATAAGTCAGGTTCGTTCTACAGCTGCTTCGACGACTGCGTGTATTACGGCGACCGCGACAGCAAGCTGTTCGGTGACAACAAGGACGACGTTCGTGTGTCCTACAACTCTTACCGCATGGGTCTCTATGAGGAAGACTTCAACAACTATGTATGGCAGATGTGCTATAAAGGCATCTATCAGGCTTCCGTGTTCATTCATCACGTTGACATGAACCCGCAGATGACTGAGACTGAGAAGCTCGACTATAAAGGTCAGGCACGTTTCGTGCGCGCTTACTACTATTGGCTGCTTCTTCGTAAATACGGTCCGGTGCCAATCGTGGCTGAGGAAGGTGTAGACTACACTCAGACATACGAGGCTATGTCACAGCCGCGTAATACATACGAGGAAGTGGTAGAGCATATCTCAAAGGAGATGATTCAGGCTGCCAAGGAGATTCAGTATTACAAGCGTGATCAGGAGAACTCCGCACGTCCTACAAAGGGCGCATGTCTCGCAACACGTGCGTTGGCTTACATCTATGCTGCCAGCCCGTTGGCTAACGGTCAGCTTAAGAACGGTCAGCACGATACCAAACTTGTTGATGATAAAATCGCCAAGGATTTCGTAAACAAGGATGGAAGTCCTCTTCTTAGCACAGAATATGATGAGAGCAAGTGGGCGCGCGCTGCCGCCGCATGCAAGGACGTGATTGATCTTAATCAGTATGAGCTTTATCATACTAATAAGAGCACTTCGGGAACAGCTACTATAACTCCGCCCGATGACGGCAACTTTGCAAAGAAGAACTGGCCTGACGGATGGGCAGACATCGACCCGATGCTCTCTTACGCCAACCTCTTCAACGGCAATGTGGCTATTCAGGACAATCCCGAGATTATCTTCTCACGTGTTGACAACATGTGCCGTCAGAACGACTACTCCATCGAGTCTATCGTGCTTCACTCAATGCCTGTGAGCTGTGGCGGATGGAACACCAACGGTCTGACACAAAAGATGGTTGACGCATACTATATGAATGACGGAACCGATGTTCCCGGTAAGGACAGTGAGCTGAAGGGCGGTAACGGTTCAGAGCGTGTAAAGGGTTGGACCACACGTCAGAACTACAAGGACTATCCGCCATTGAAGGCTAACGTTTCTCTGCAGTATGCCAACCGTGAGCCGCGTTTCTATGCCTCTGTGGCATTCAGCGGCAGCGTGTGGGAGAATGCAGGACATCCTACGCAGTCACAGCGCGACAAGCAGATATTCTACTATCGTGGAGGTGGAGACGGTTACATCAACGCGTTCTCTTATCCCCGTACAGGTATAGGATACAGGAAGTTCTATAATCCTAACGATTACATAGAGTCCGGTCACAGCATGGACAATATCGCAGCCAAGCCGGAACCTGCAATCCGTTATGCCGATATCCTGCTGATGTATGCGGAGGCTCTCAACGAGCTTGACGGCAAATATGATGTACAGTCATGGGACGGTACAAAGACATACACAATCAGCCGTGACATTGAGGAGATTAAGAAGGGCATTCATCCCGTTCGCATCCGTGCCGGACTGCCTGACTTTGCTGAGACAGATTATCTGGACAAAAATGTGTTGCGTGCGAAGATCAAGCGTGAGCGTATGATCGAGCTTCTCGGTGAAGGTAAGCGTTATTACGACCTGCGCCGCTGGATGGACGCTCCGGTTGAGGAGTCACAGGAGATTTACGGTCTCAACGTGTTTATGACACAGGCAAACCGTGACGACTTCCAGGTTGTTATCCCGACATCCAACCTCCAGCAGACATTTGCCGAGAAGATGTACTTCTGGCCCGTTACTTTCGACGAGCTGAAGCGTAACAACCTCCTCGTTCAGTCACCGGGATGGAGAAATTATGACTAATCATTATAATCAAATAGGAATAAAAAGATGAAACATATATCTATTTTAGGTGCTTCCCTGTTGGGCTTGCTCATGGTTGCCACATCCTGTAACGATGAGTGGGAGGATGAGCAGTACGCACACTATGTGGCTTTCAGTGCTCCGCTTGACAACAACGGAGTGAGAGTAGTCAATGTTCCGTATACCCGCTGCGTTTATGACGCTGAAGGAAATGTCACAGGCAACAAGTTCCCGGATGAGGGTGACGGAGGCTACGGTATATCCGAATACGACCTTCCGGTTGTCATTGCCGGTTCAACTACGAACCCCAAGGACGTGACAATACACTTCGATGCTGACCCTGATACGCTGCATACAATGAATGTAGCGCGTTTCCAGAACCGTACGGACCTGTATTATCAGGACATGACTCAGTATGCCACATATCCGAAGGAAATGACAATCCCTGCCGGAAAGGACGTTGACCTGATGAACATCAAGTTCGATTTCCGTGGCATAGATATGTCTAAGAAGTGGGTTCTCCCTATTCAGATTCTTGACAATGAGGATTACGGCTATCAGTCTCATCCGCGTCAGTACTACGCAAAGGCTCTGCTCCGTGTCTATCCGTTCAACGACTGGTCAGGTGTTTATTCGGGTACTGCACAGCAGATAACTATAGCCGGTGATACTGAAGCTTCTGTTGTAGAGAATGTACGTCTCTATGTTGTTGATGAGAACAAGGTCTTTGTATATGCAGGTCTTATAGATGAGGACAGAAAGGATCGTGCGAATTATAAGATCAATCTCGAATTCATTCCGAATGAGAACGACCACACACGAGGAACTATAAAGTTCACATGTGACAATCCTCTGGTGAAATTTAAAGTTAACAAGGTGAAGGACGCTCATGGTAATGATACTGAAGAAGATGAAATCACACGCTATACAGTAGTCGAGGAGATGGATGCCACACAGAACTATCTGTTGCACCGTTACGTGATGATACAGAATGTGAATTACACATTCACCGATTACGGAATGGTTCCGGGATATGAGATGTCTTACACAGTGAAGGGTTCTCTGACCGGTGAGCGTAAGATCAATACTCAGGAGCCTGATCCTCAGCATGCTATCAACTGGGATTAAACTGATAATTCTTTCATAAAAACACTTTCAATCTCTCTCCGCATTTTGCGGGGAGAGATTTTTTTATTATGCCGCATGTGACAGTCACTGTTCTCATCCGGCTTTTTTCCGTATGCAAAATCATTAAGAATGCCTGAGTAGCCATTAGGTCCTGAAGCATCAACACTCCGCCCTTCCCCCACTGTCAAACCAAAGTAGAGACGCAAAATTTTGCGTCTCACGATCAACCCATAGCAATACATGCCTGCAATAGTTTGCTGTCAATAAATGCATTCGTTGCACGGGAGACGCAAGATTTTGCGTCTCTACTTTAATAAAAAGCGCATACAATCAATGATACATTCCTAATATCCTCAATGGCGTCCGCCCAGTAGAGACGCAATATTTTGCGTCTCACAAGCAACCCATAGTAATACACGCCTGCAAAAATTTGCCGTCAATAAATGCATTCCTTGCGTCTCACGAGCAGCCCATAGCAATACATACCTGCAATAATTTGCTGCCAAAAAGTGCATTCCTTGCGTCTCCCGAGCAGCCCATAGCAATACATGCCTGCAATAATTTACTGTCAATAAATGCATCTCTTGCTCGTGAGACGCAAAATTTTGCGTCTCTACAGGCTGACGCCATCATATTTGAATTTTATCATTGCATTGACGACAGACTGACGCCATCATAACGATACCCTCACACATCCGTAATGCCGTGTCAATGACATGGTTATATCGCTCCGATGACGTAGGTTTTAATACACCGGTACAATCATTTTGCTATGGGTGAATATCGTGTGTGTATTTACAAATCTGTGTATTTTGATACTGTCGGATATGTATTTTGATACCAATACTATAAAAAACACGAGGATGTATGGTGACGTTTGGTATATTTACTTATCTTTGTATAAGACAAGCTGCACTCGGGCAACTAAGAGCAAACTCTCATTTCGCTCGTTTGCATTGTCTTTGTATAAGACAAGCTTCGGCACGGCAGTGTCAAGTCCGGTAAAACTCCGTTTCCCCGTCTTGCCGTTGCGCTCGCCTCGCATAGTCTTTGTATAAGACAAGCTGCACTCGGGCAACTAAGAGCAAGCTCTCTTGCCGCTCGTTTGCATTGTCTTTGTAAATGCTGTTTCGTTGCGGCGTCAATACATGGGCGGTGATTTCTTGCAAGCTGCATTGCAAATTCTCACACTGCCGTTGCAAAGGAGACACGGTTTTGTTTGATTTATCTGAGACACACTAAAAACTGAAATATGAAAACATACGATATTCTTTTCTTATGCGACGTGATGTATGCCCCGATGCCGGTGGGATATATCAGTCCCAGCCATCCCGCTTTAAGGACGCATTACGTGTAACATACTGCGGGATGGGGAAGGAGAGCAATGTGACAGAACCTGATAATATACAGATACCGTATTGATAATAGACAAACGTTACATTAATAACAATCAGACACGATATTAACAACAAACAAACACGATATGATGAATTACAGACAGATGTTTTATTGTGCGGCACTCGCAATGCTCACTGCTTGCGGCACTGCCGACCGTAAAAACGTGGGTACACTTATAGGAGCGTTGGATGACAATGCGTGGAAAAGCTCGGAATGGATTTCGGTGGTCAACGCCCCTGTCGTAACGGGTACGGTGAACGACGGAGCGCGCGCTGCTGACGGTGCCAGCTGGTTTGTCTCCACGGTCACCAACGAGGGAAAGGTGGAACGTGCCGAATGGATGACATCGGGACTCGGTGTATACGACCTGTATGTCAACGGAAAACTCGTCGGCAAGGAGGTCCTCAAGCCGGGTTTCACACATCCGTTCAAGACGAAACGGTCGTTCACGTATGATGTCACCGACGCGTTCGACACCCGTAA
>ULJD01029566.1_pt1 | contig 10625 bp, 8 predicted proteins | sample 1950801 | NCBI WGS metagenome assembly ULJD01 (sample SAMEA4835464, study PRJEB28245) | human gut metagenome | biome: gut microbiome; material: fecal sample | place: Denmark | collected 2008 | reverse complement strand
CTCCCAGAAGGACTCACTCTATCGGAGATTTAACACAGAGAAAGAAACAAGCGTCACTTCCAGAATTGCTCTAAAACCCTCTATGATATGCAAACTATGGCTTTTAGATAGTCTTCTCCTGAAGAATGAAGTCTTTCTTTTGTAACCGCCTCAGCCACACTGCTGGACATTATTTCACATGAACAGATGCAATGTCTACGTAGCTGGCATCTGTGTAGAAGTCATAGCCAGTTATCTTATCAGTATTCCACAGAGCCAGATCGTGAGTGCCGGTTACAGGCACCAGAAGATTCTGATCTGCAATACCATTCAGAATCATTCCATAGATTTCCTGCACACGCTGAGAATCAGAAGTGGAGTCCAATTCTGCGAAAATTTCAGGATTCTCAAAGAAAGCAGAGAACTGGCAGAGGATCGGATCACCCATAGCGCCAGGAGCCATATTGCTCATATCTGTTGCAGGGTCAAAGGAACCGCCAGCAGTATTGTAGAAGGTCAGATCATATTCACCAGCCATCAAGGCTCCATACCAGGTGTTCATGTCTACTGCATCAATAGTAACATCGAAGCCGAGTTCTTTAAGAGAAGCTGCAATAGAAAGAACTGCATTGTCAACACTTGCAAGGCTCTGAGAATAGTTGAAATGAATGGCGAGAGAAGTTCCGTCCTTCTCCAGGATACCGTCATCATTGGTATCCTCATAGCCGGCTTCCTTCATGAGCTGCTTTGCCTTTTCCATGTCGGTAGGATAGGTCTTAACCTCCACACCGCAGTTGGGCTTTTCATTCGTAAAGAGGGTTTCGGCAGCAGTCTCCAGACCATCGAAAACAGAGGTTTCCAACTCCTGCTGATTAACAGCGTAGGATACTGCTTCCCTTACAAGAGGATCATTAAAGGGAGCCTTATTCAGGTTCATACCCAGATAACGAGTTTGGTTGGTGCTGTCATCCATGGCATGACCGAAAGCGGCATCCTGGGAAATTTCCGTGTAGCCTTCTGCGCTAAGTCTGCTGGAGCCGAGAATTGCATCGATTTCGCCGTTGCGCAGAGCAAGAATTTTTGCAGCATTATCAGGAATCACTTTGACTTTGAACTCGTCCACTTCAGGAGCTTCGCCCCAGTAGTAGGGATTGCGGATAAAGGTATAGGTATCTCCCTCGACCCGGTCAAACATATAGGGACCAGTACCCATAGTTGCACTCACGCAATTCTCGTAAGCCTTTTCTACGCCGCCTTCAAAGGCTGCGGGATTCACAATACCAAGAGGCAGCGCCATGGTCAGATTGTCAAGAGCAGCGTAATAAGGGGTCTTCAAAGTCATTACAAAGGTTTTTTCATCCGGGGTTTCCAGCTTGTCAAACAAAGTAGTGAGCTTACCGAAGGCACCATTCTGGGGACCCAGATGGGTTACTACTGCTTCAAGGGTCATCTTTACTGCCTCGGAAGTCAGAGGAGTACCGTCAGAAAATTTGACACCATCACGCAGATGGAAGGTGTAAGTCTTGCCGTCATCACTGATTTCCCAGGTTTCAGCCAACTCGCCCTGGATCTTCCCGTTATCATCGTAGCTTACCAGAGTGTTGTAAAAATTACGACTCCAGAATCCGGCACCATAAGTGCTGGATACCATAGGCGTGATGACAGGATAGAAGCCTACAGAAAAGTCCCAATTCTCGGTGACAGTGATTGAGACCGGCTCTGCATCGGTCTGAGAGGTGGATTCCTCCGGTTTCTCGTCAGGGTTCGTGCCGCAAGCAGCCATAGCAAGGCACATCACAAGTGCGAGTCCGAAAGCTAAAAGTTTTTTCAGTTTCATGTACAAAATCTCCTTTATTTTTATATCATGCTTTTCAGCAGGGTATACGTATTTATTGAATGGTTTAACCCAAATATGGAGCAATAGAATGCAGCAGAAGCTTGGTATACGGATGTGTAAAGCAGTCTGTCGAACCGTGAAATGTACGGTCTTCGATAATCTTACCGCAGCGCATCACCATCACACGGTCTGCAAGATATAGCGCAACGTCCAGGTCATGGGTAATGAAAAAGCAAGTCATTTTTCGCTCCTGATGGAGTCTCTTCAGCAAATCAAGAATATGTTTACGAACCAGGACATCCAGCCCACTGACTGCTTCATCAAAAATCAACACATCCGGTTGAGCCGCTAACGCTCTTGCAATACATACACGTTTTTGTTGTCCACCGGATAGCTCATGAGCTTTTCGCAGCTTGATCTCTTCGGGAAGCTCCATCATGGTAAGAAGATCATTGATTTCCCGTTCTTCTTCCTTTTTGCTGAGTTTTCTGAAATTGCGAATTGGCTCTGCAATGATTTGATATACCGTAAAGCGAGGGTCCATTGCTCCCTTGCCATCCTGAAGAATCAGCTGTATTTTAGATCGCAGTACCTGCTTTTGCTTGCCCCGGCAGAGGGAAATGTTTTTTCCTTCAAACAGCACCTCTCCAGAAGATGGAACCAGAAGACCGCACATGAGCTGAGCCAAAGTGCTTTTACCAGATCCGCTTTCTCCTACCAAAGCGCAAAATGAACCATTCTGAATAGTAAAATCTACATGATCAACGGCCAGAAGCTCGTTGCTTGTGCCTTGTTCGTGAAATTCTTTTGATAGGTTGTTGACTTTAATCATGATTCCGCCCCTTTCGTGAAAGCACAGGAAAGGGAGTAAGCTTCAATCAGCGACCTTGTATAAGGCTCTGTTGTATGATCGAAGACAGATTGAACTTCACCGGATTCTATAATTTTTCCTTCTTTCATCACCAACATGTTTCCACCTAATTGAAGAGCTGTTGCGAAATCATGAGTTACCATAAGAATCCCAACTCCATTTGCTTTCATCTGCGAAAATAAATCTATGATTCCATTTCTGTGAATCACATCCAAAGCAGTTGTCGGCTCATCGGCAAGCACGAATTTTGCATCAAGCATCATAGCCATTGCGATAATGACACGCTGAAGCATTCCTCCGGAAAGCATATGGGGGTATGCTCTGTATACCCTGTCAGGATCATCTAAGCCTACATCATGCAGAAGCCGCAGAATATAGTTGTAACGCTGCTGGCGGGATTTGTCGGAATGAAGCCGTAGCGTTTCATCCATCTGTCTGCCAATACGCATAGAAGGGTCCAATGCAGTCATTGGATTTTGCGGGATATAGACAATCTGGTTTCCGTATATTCCTCGTCTCTGCTTTTCTGACGAATTCAAAAGATCAGTCTCGCCGAAGAAAACGGAACCCGACACCTTAAATTTTTTAGGGTCCAATAAGTTTAGCACCGCACTACAGGTCATTGTTTTGCCGCTGCCTGACTGGCCTAACAAGATCAAAGACTCTCCTTCTTTGATTGCAAATGATATTTCAGAAACCAAGTTATCCGTGCCTGACCGAAGATTAATGCTTAAATGATCAATCATAAGTGATGGCATCATAGGCTGTCCTCCTCCGGCATCAGAATATCACGGAGTGCTTCTCCAAATAAATTGAAGCCTGCTGCCGTTACGAAGATGCACAAGCCTGGATAGATTAGCAATTCCGGATGAGAGTAAAGCGCTGTCCTGGCATCATTTAACATGGCACCCCATTCCGGTGTGCCGGAGGGAAGGCCAAGTCCGAGGAAAGCAAAGCTGGAAACCATAATGATGGAAGAAGCGACACCAGTAGAAACATACACAAGAAACTGTGGCAGAATGTTAGGAATCAGATGTCTGAAGACCAGCTTTCCTGTATTGCACCCAGAAATCCGGGCTGCCAGGATATAATCTTTACCCATTTCTTGAACGGAATAAGATCTGACAATACGAACAAACCAAGCCCAGGTCGCTATCACAACAGAAACGGCAATGTTTTGGAGTCCCTTCCCCAGAACTCCTATGACAGCAATAGCAATGATAAGAGAAGGAAAAGCAATAAACACATCACAGAGTATAGTAATGAAATGGTCTGCTTTTTCTCCAGCACAGGCGCTAAAAGTACCGACAATCAGACCAATCACAGACAAAATCAGCAGCACAGGTAAACTGATTCCGATGGAATATCTGGCTCCATACAGCAGCCTTGATAAGGTACACCTGCCCAATTGATCTGTTCCAAGAGGGTATTCTGGGTCAGGCTGAGCATACTTTTGCGATAAATTCACCAATTCAGGGTCGTGAGGCGAAAAAGCAGGTGCTGCAATCGCAATTACAATCACAATAGCAATCAGGCACAGACCGATGATTGCCTGCGGCCTTTTGAGTAGCTTATGTATCATTTTCTTCCCTCACCATCCATGGACAAAGCAGACGGTTGATTATGTCTGCCATGAAATTTGCGACGACAAAAATTGCTGCAATGACGACTATACAGGTAGAAACTGCAATCGTATCTGCTGCAATCACACTGTCCACCAGATAAGTTCCGATTCCCTTGATTGAAAAAACACTTTCGATTACCGCCCCTCCGGCAATTAGAAAGCCGAATTGCTGAAAGAAAATTGTAACAACAGGCGGTAAGGCATTTCGCAGAATGTGGCATACCAGAATTCTGTTGGCAGATAGTCCACGGGCTTTTGCAAACCGAACATAATCAGAAGATAATTCAGCCAGAAGAGAGGAACGCATAATTCGGATGAGTGAACACGAACTGGGAACCGCCAGGGCAAATGAAGGTAGTAAAAAGCCCCTCCAACCTGGACTTGGTAAGACACTGAACCATTTCAGATGAATCGCAAAGAACAGTAGAAGAAGGAATCCCAGCCAGAAAGTTGGCACACAAATACCGCAGATAGTAATGCCTCTGGTAACCTGATCGAAAAGGCGGTTCCGCTTTCTGGCACAGAGCAAACTAATCGGAACGGTGAGCACGATAATCCATAGAATGGCCATCCCTACAAGAGATGTGGTCGTAGCCAGATACTTGTGCAGATCCTTTACAATCGGTTGATGAGTGGTCAAAGAAGTCCCAAGTTCTCCTGTAAACATTCCGGAAAGCCACTGAATATATCGCACAGGGAGAGGTTGATCCAATCCCATTTCCACCCGAATCATCTCAATCTGTTCCGGTGTAGGATTGGATACGCCTCGGTGTGCAATAATTTCTGCAGGATCTTTTCCGGACCAAGCGATCAACAAAAAACTTAGAATGCTGACGCCTACCAGCACAATGAGGAAGCTAATGATCCTTTTTCCAATATATTTCTTCAAATAATGCACCTCCTCACATCAGAAATCAGTTAGACATAGTTAACCAAATGCCTTTATGTTACCCTTCAGTGCGGTCTGCATCTGAAGGGTGACCTGCTTAGTAGTTAAATTTCTCTGCCAGATTGGACTTTTCAATCATCTTTCTATATGTGGGCGACTGTTTCAGCAGATGAGCATGTTTTCCACAGGCTTCTACCGTACCTGCTTTCATAACGACGATCTTATCTGCATTTTCAATAGACTTCAGTCTGTGTGAAATAACAATCACGGTCTTGCCTTGAATCAAATGATTTAATCCAGTCTGTATCTGGACTTCTGTTTCCACATCTAACGATGCAGCAATCTCATCCAGAATGATAATTGGAGCATCCTTCAGGATTGCTCTGGCAATGGACAGCCGCTGACGTTCTCCGCCGGAGAGTTTGGCTCCATTTTCCCCGATTATTGTCTGGTAGGTGTCTGGCAGACGGCTGACAAACTCATTGCAACCAGCCAGTTTTGCAGCTCGTATTACTTCTTCGTCAGAAGCATCCAGCCGCCCAAGGCGAATATTTTCCATAATAGAAGTATTAAATAGAATGACTTCCTGAAAAACAATGGAAACATACTTGAACAAGCTATCAGTGTGAATTTCTCGTATGTCGGTTCCTCCGATCTGAACGGTACCGGAATCTGCATCATATAGTCTGCTGATGAGCTTAAGCATTGTTGTTTTTCCGCAGCCGCTGGGACCGACCAATGCGGTTACCTGTCCTTGCTCCGCCGTAAAGGATGCATGGCGAATCACCTGGGTGTCTTTCTGGTAGGAAAAACAAACATCCTTTATTTCTACATTGAAATCTGAAAGGACTGCCTTTTCTCCACCCTGAAGTTCATGATTCTTGATTTCACCAATCCGGGCAATTCTTGCGTCCAAATAAAAGATTTCCGTCAGATAGAGCAAAACACCACCCATGGCTCCGCTGAGTTTCGCCGCCATAATAATATAGCCCAGAAGAATCAGGATACTTACCTGACCGGAGGCGAGCATTGAAAGGCCAACAGTCGCCGTGATTCCAATAGGAAGAATAGATAAAGTCTGGCCGATTGTAACAGGAATCGTCTGGATGATCTGAGCTTTCCATTGAAGATTTTCTGACTCATCCAACTGCTGGTCCATTTGAGCTTCTACTTTTTCTTTCAACCCATAGCTTTTAATTTCCTGATTCAGTTCGATTGCATTCTGAAAGCTTTCGGAAATATCTCTCAACTTATCATAATGTTTATTTACATCTCTGACCTGCAGTTTCTTTGTCAGGAAAAGAACCGAAGCAGAAGTAAGAACGGGAAGCAATACACAGAGACCTAATTTCCAATTCATGATCAGAAGGGCTACGCTGATAACCAAAAAGTAAATTGCAAACCCTATGGAATTAGCCACTGCGTTCGCAAAAGCATGCTCAATCGAAGCCACATCTGCCATGATTGTTTGAGCAAGGTCAGACAAATTGTGCTTTGAAAAATAGGATAGGGGCAGTTTGGAAAGCTGTTCCGCCAGATCAATTCTTAAATTTGCAGATTCCTGGTAGGTTTCATCATAGGTCGTTTTATAGTTATAGTTAATAACTAAGTACATCACCAGGGTCGCTGCCAGCATAAACAGGAGATATACCACCGGTTTCCCGGTATTTCCATTCAACAGCCTGTCTGCAAACAGAAAAACACAGATCATCGGCGGTACAAAAGAAACATAATAGAGAAAGAATGACCAGATTGATTTTGCAAGGCCCTTCACACCCGAATCACTCAGCTGGAAGGCTCTTTTTAGATATGTCTTCATCATGCCAACCTCCACTGATTTGCCTTGCAGTATACATCCTGAAAATCCTTATAACGTCCATTGCAGGCCATCAGTTCATTGTGGGTTCCCTGTTCCACAACTTTTCCATTCTGGACAAACAGGATCTGGTCTACATTCTGAATAGAGGACAGCCTGTGTGCAATCATGATAACTGTTTTGCCCCTCATCAGTTTTTGGAAAGCCTGCTGCAACTCGTATTCATTTTCCGGATCTGCAGCTGCAGAAGCCTCATCCATAATGACGATATTCGCATTCTTTAGAATAGCCCTTGCAATGGCGATCCTTTGCACCTCACCACCGGAAAGGTATACGCCCTTTGCCCCTATGACGGTCATCTCCCGCTGGGGGAATTTGTCAAGGATGGATGTGCAGTTCGCTGCGTCAAGTGCATCCATAATCTGCTGCCGTGTTGCCTGAGGATTTCCGATTCGGACATTTTCGTAAATTGAGGTCTTTAGTAATTGACTGCGCTGGAAAACAAATGCGATGTTCTGAATGAGAGCTTTTTCAGAATAACTCTGAATGTTCTTTCCACCAATCAGAATTTCGCCGCCATCGACAGGATAAAAACCTGAAATCAGCTTTGCAATGGTAGATTTTCCTCCCCCGGAAGACCCGATGAGCGCATAAGTTTTATTCTGATGAAGTGTCAGGCTGAAATCCTTCAGAACGAAGTTGTCATCATACTTAAAGTCAACATGACGAAATTCAATATTGAAATCTTGGAAGGTTTCTTCGTTTCCATGTGGAAGCTTTGCCTGATCCATAGAAGTAGTCAGCTCATCAAGCTGATTCAGCGTATTTTGTGCGCCAAAGTTATCCTGCCCCGTAAACATGATCGATGTGAAAGAAGTAAATACAGCTCCGGAGAACACAGCAAAGAAAACAATCTTTGCCAGGATTAGCATAGCAGGTTCTCCATAGCTGATGAATACAACTGCGGCTGGTACAGCAAAAGCATAAAACACGTTGAACAGAACCTGGAATCCGACGTAGGGATTCTTACAGCTGAGGCTATACTGATAGACGTACTGTTTGTACTCTTTGATCGAGTTAATCAGAGTTTTGTAATACTGTACAGTTACACCGAAGATTTTTATGATCTGCATTCCTCTGACATATTCTACTGTTGCCGCACTCATTTTTTGAAGCGCCGCTGAATAGCCAGACAGAAATTCAGTACCACCGGACATTTTACGGTACTGAAGAACACCAATCACAGTTGTAAGGATCAGGAGAATACCAAGGCGATAGTCTATTGCAAACATCAGCACAAACATTAACACCGGCGTCATAACAGCAGTGACGTTGTCCGGAATCAAATGGGCCACTGTTTTGTGTGTTTCTGCTGCGTTATCATCAATAATTTTTCGAATCTCTCCAGAGCTGTTATGGTCAAAAAAGGAAGAAGAGGCATCCAATAATTTATGAAGCCCATTTTTCCTTAAGTTTGTTTCAAGCCGGAAGCCTAAGTAGTGGGAACACGTTGCCGATGCAATGTTGAGAATGCCTCGTAAAATCATAAGTATGACTACAATAATTGCGTCATACATAGCCTTCTCATATACGGGAATAACCAGAATAGACACAATGGACTGCCACAGAAACCAATATGCTCCCATATATGAGCAGACGGCAGCGGCAGATAGTGCCATGGAGAAATATGCCAAAATTCTTTTATCTGGGACATAATGAAATAGTTTTTTATATAAACTACGCATTGACTTCAAATATACACCTCTTTTTGCTTAAAAACGGTTTGACATACATCACCTCTTTCATTATAATTAGTTGTAGCTAACTGTAAAGGGAAAAACAGATATAAAGTCTAAACAAGGTATTAATAAATCTAAACGAGGTATCTTTGGGAGGAGCCAATGATAGAAGTTAAACGAGATGATTTCTTTGTTGAATCGATAAAGAATCCAATAGAGCACGGAACATATTATAAGATCAACCCAAAATATGGAACCGGATTTCAATGGACGAGTGAGGTTCACCACGATTTCATCATTACAGCGACAGATATAAGATTTAACCAAGAAACTATGGTCGGAGAACATATTGGGTCTGGTTATGTACTTGCTCTCTATATTAGTGGCGCAGGAGATGAATTCTATCCGTATCAAAATATTTCTCCGAATACATTGCGCTGCTATGAACCATCTGAAAAGTATAAAGCTATTTATCATCCTCAGATTCCATTAAGATGTATTACCGTGCAGGTTGACCAGGAATTTATTGATCAGTATCTCCAGGAAATTTCCGGTGATCTTGAAGTGAACTTTTCTGATTTTTTCAAAGAAAAAGGGAAATTCTATTTACCAAATGTTAATCATGCTATGCAAAGCCTATATGAGTATCTGCTTTCCATGAAAGCGTCCAGAATTACAGTAGAAGCAAAAATATATGAAATCATCTCTTATCTTGCTTCATATTTGAAAGAAAACAGACTAAATGAAGAGAATGGCCAGCCCATTAACAAAACAGACTTGCAGGCATTAGCTGAACTAACGCATTACATGGACGAACATTACAGTTTTAATATTACGTTGCAGACGCTTTCCACCATTGCATGTATGAGTGAAAGCAAAATGAAAAAGCTATTTAAGTCAGTTTATAATATGTCCATTACTGAATACATTCAGAGGAAAAGGATCTCTGCAGCCGAGCATATGCTTATTCAGACCGACCTCACCATTGCGGAAATTTCAAGAATTGTTGGATACTCCAACCCCAGTAGATTGATTGAAATATTCAAAAGGTATTATGGATTTACTCCCTCAAAATACAGAAAATAAAAGTTTTATACTAATTTGGATAAACCTAACCCTCTAAAAATCAACCAAATGACAGCCTTGCATAAAGCATGACAAGAAAAACAGCGGTGCGAGTGCAATCAGAAATCTACAACATAGGAAAGCCCTGTGCAGCGTATTGAACGCGGCACAAGGCCTTTTCCGTTTCTGGCGGTTTTGGACGGCATATTCGATGCCCTGTACGCAGGGCGCACATTTGCACTTCACGGATTCGGACGATATGCAGCTAAACCACAAAAGGTCACGCGAAGCCGTGTACCAACTGCACGATACCGCGAATCGCGGAACGGTGCAATCCATACGCGCAGACGGCAGATATTTCACGGATCAGGTAAGCATTGATTTTTCTCACCGGATTTCAAGTCCTTATTCATCGGAAGCAAATATCAATCTTGGCGGTCAGAGGCTGAGAATGTCCGCCCTCATTCTTGACGGATAGGATGGATTTAGTATAAGAATAGGTGTCGAAAATGTTGGCTTTTCGATTGTTAGAAGTGAGGAATGGCAGCAGTGTATGGGATTTCCCATCCCTCGGCGAACGCCGCTCACACGGCAAAAAAGTCAGATTGAGATTCCGTCTGACCGCCCCATACGGCGAGGAACGGCGGAGAGCCACCAGCGAAGCAGCGAAAGCTGCCGCGCGCAATCTCACGCGAAATGTGGTATAATTAAATATATTCCATTTGAACTAACGGAATATATTGCTCAACAGGAAAATTGATAATTCAAAACGAATTCTACAAAACAGAATATCGTCTACAAAGGA
>ULJD01020744.1_pt1 | contig 10657 bp, 7 predicted proteins | sample 1950801 | NCBI WGS metagenome assembly ULJD01 (sample SAMEA4835464, study PRJEB28245) | human gut metagenome | biome: gut microbiome; material: fecal sample | place: Denmark | collected 2008 | reverse complement strand
CACCCCCCCCCCCGCCGCTTCCGCGCCCTTCGGGTTGGAATTGAACGCATCGTCAATGATGGTGATGCCTGGCGACGGAATCAGCTGCAAACGGTGCTCCACCGGCTGCAGTTTGCTGATGCCGCGTGCTACTTGCCGCATGGTCAGCCCCAGATGGAGCGCAACCGTCGCGGCAAGCAGGATGTTCTGGATGTTGTGTTCCCCCAGCAGGCGCGTTTCGCACGCAATTTCCTCTGCCGACGTATGCAGGACGAATCGGCTGCCCATCGGGGAAACCGTCACATCCGTTGCCCACACGTCCGCGTCCGGGCTGTAATGCAGGCAGCAGAGGCGCTTTTCTTTTTCCGTTCGGTCATAGAGTTCGCGGCAGATTGCACCGTCATCCGGGAAAAAGCAGCAGCCATCCGCCGGAACAGCGTCCATCAATTCATATTTCGTATTTTTGATGCGTTCCAAGGTATGGAAGGTGTCCAAATGCTGCGGGCCGACGCTCGTCAGCACGCCGTAACGCGGATGCACCAGTCGACACAGTTCCTTGATATCCCCGACGTGCCGAGCGCCCATTTCCGCCACAAACACCTGCGTCGCAGGGGTCAGGCGCTCACGGATGATTTTCGTCACGCCCATTGGCGTATTGAAGCTGCTCGGCGTAATCAGCATCTGATACTTCTCCTGCAGAATCGTGCCGAGAATGAACTTGACGCTCGTCTTGCCGTAGCTGCCGGTAATGCCGATTTTGATGATGTCCGGGCGCGCCGCCAGTTTCTTCTGCGCGTCGCGGAAATACATTTCGCTCACGAGCTTCTCAATCGGCCACGCCAGCAATCCACCCAGCGCCACCCAGAGCGGCAGCAGCAGCGGCAGCAGCCCGCAGAAGTACACCTTCGTCAGCAGCGCAATCGGCGTGCAGAGCAGCGTATAGACAACGCCCATGACAATGTACGTCCGCTTGACGCGCATCGTGACGACAAACGGCTTTTTCGCCTTCTTCTGCTGGAAAATCGACCGGCACCACCAGCCGCCCGCGACCGCCAGCGCAGCATTCACCAGCGCCAGCAGGATTTTGCCGACGCTCATGTCCAGCATCCGGTCAATGCTCCGGTATGCCAAATACAGCAGCGTCAAGTACGCCGCCAGCGTGACGCCGGGCAGCAGCGCGCGCTTCCAATTGCGCCGCAGTGTCCGGAAATAGCCGGGAAATTGGTAGCTTTCCAGCTGGAAATCATGCATCAAGCTCCGTTGTGCCAGCAGCATCGCCAAGGCAGTCGCCAGCGCCGGAAGCCATTTCAGAAAGTTAATCACCTGATTCACTCCTGCCCCATCCCAATCAGTTTAGCAGAAACTGACGCACAATCGTCTGAAAGCGCGTCGCCTGCTCCAGATATGCGAAATGCGTGCCGCCTTCCAGCACCACCAGACCGCTGTCGGCAATTTCCTTTTCCATCTGCTGCCCCATCCACAGCGGCGTTTCCGTGTCGCGGTCGCCCCAGATGAGCAGCGTCGGGTTCTTGATATGCGGAAGCAGCGCGCTCTGGTCATAACCCACGACCTTGACGAACGTCTTGCGCATTTCCGGCGACAAGGCGGCGTAATCCCGCGAGCCGTACTTCTGCACGAGATTTTCCTGCCACTTGTCCGGCAGACTGCCGAAGAGGTGCGTCTTTTTCGCTACACCGACGAGCTTTTTCAACCGCTGATACCGCTGCGACTTCTTGCTCTTTTCGCTGGATAGCTTCGGCCGGATGCCCGCCGCGCCTGTCAGAATCAGCTTTTCAAAACGCTCCGGATGGTCGGCGGCGAGCTCAATCGCCACGCGTCCGCCGAAGGAATGCGCAATCACGCTGCACGGTAGAAAGTCCAGCTTCATCAGCAGTTCCAGCAGATTCGCGGCGAAATCTGGCACACCCCACGGCTGCGGTGGAAATCCGCTTTCGCCATGCGCCGGAAAATCCACCCGAAGCACGGTCATGTCCGGCGTGAGCGCATCGCTAATCCCCGCCATCAGCTTTTCCGAGCAGCCCCAGCCGTGCAGCAGCACCACTTTTCTTTCGCCGTGGCCGCTGATTTCATAATGGACGCGGACGCCCTGAAGCGTCATTTCCACAAAACGCATCTCCTTTTCAGCCGTCGATTCGCCAAATGTATCGGCACTTGACGGCGCTGATTTCCCAGCGGTCGCGGATTTCCTGCGGCACAGCCACGGTTCTTTCCAGCGTGCAGCCCAGCCCCAGGCACGTCTTGCGGCTCGCCCAGTTATCCGGGTCAGTCGTGATGACGACGCTGCTTTTGCCATGCAGGGCAATCAGCGGACGCAAGAGCGCACAGGCGCGGCGCGCGTAGTGATTGCCGCGATACGGCGGGGCAACATGATAGCCAATATGCCCGAAATAGTACACACAGGGGCTTTCCCCCATCCGCAGGGAGATGCGTCCAACTTCCCGGTGCGTCCCGTGCGGCACAATCATATAGTCATACACGCGGCCGAATCCCATTTCCTTTTCCGGCGGATAGAGCCGCAAGGGCAGTAAGTCAATCACGCCATCGGAAAACTCAGCACGCACTCTGCGAAACAGCATCCTTACACATCCTGTATCTGCACCTGCGGAAGCAGGGCAGCAAAATCATCGGGGCGAATCAGCTGCGTCCCCTCGGTCATTACCGACGCACAGCCCGCCGCCGCGCCATACGCCAGCGCACGGTGAACGTCCCCTGTTTTCTCCAAGCCAGCCATCACACCGCCGACCATTGCGTCGCCCGCGCCAACGGTGGACTGCACCCGCACCGGAATCGCCGGGGTAAACATGGCGCCGCGTTCCGATACCCACAATGCGCCTTCGCCGCCGAGGCTCACGAGCACATTCTGCGCACCCATTTCAAGCAGCTCCAGCGCCGCCTGATGCACATCCGCCATCGTCGGCAGCGGACGGTTCATGGCGGCTTGCAGTTCACTTCGGTTCGGCTTGACGAGGAACGGACGCGCTGCCAGCCCTGCCATCAGCGCCGCGCCGCTCACATCCAGCACAAACAGGCGTTCCGGCAGGAGGAGCATCAGGTCGCGGTAATACTCCGGCAGACATTCCGGCGGCAGCGATCCCGTCAGGACGACATACTGCCCCGCAACTGTCTTTTCCGCCAGCAAGTCCGAAAACGCCCGCTGATTCGCCGCGTTGACCGGCGCGCCGGGTTCGTTCAGCTCCGTCACGCCCGTGCCGTCCCGCGGGACAATCTTCATGTTCGTGCGCACGTCGCCGTTCACGGGCAGGAAAACATGCGCCACCTGCTCGCCGTCCAGCTTGCGGCGAACCGCGTCAATGCCGTTTTTGCCCGCACAGCCGAGGACGCAGGACGCAATGCCCAGCCGACGCGCAGTAATGGCGACGTTGATGCCCTTGCCGCCCACATCCTGCCGCGCGGACAGGACGCGGTTCACATCGCCCGCCGTGAAGGAACAGAGCGACACCGTGCGGTCAAACGAAGGATTCAGGCACACACAAGCCAGCATGGGCAAACCTCCCCATCATCAGCAGTCCATCCCATTATATCATGATTCCCCGCATGATGCAACCTGACGCGGAAAGAAAAAGGCTGCCCCGTATTCGCTCGGAGCAGCCAAATGGACTCATTCCTTAATGCTGTAGGCATTCAGCGCGTTCTGCATCGTGATCTGTGCGAACGCTTCCAGCGGAATTTCGCGCAGCGCGGCAATTTTCTCCGCCACATAGCGCACGTTCGTCGGCTCATTTCGGCGGCCGCAGACGGGTTCGGGCGCAAGGTACGGGCTGTCCGTCTCAATCAGGATGCGGTCAAGCGGCACATTCACCGCGGCTTCCTGCAATTTCGGCGCTTTCTTGAAGGTCACAGGCCCCGCAAAGCTGATGAAGTACCCCAGTTTCAGGTACTCCTTCGCAATCTCCCAGCTGCCGGAAAAGCAGTGGATGATGCCGCCGGTCAAATGCTTCTTGTGGCGCTTCATGATGTCCAGCATGTCCTGATGCGCATCGCGGATGTGGTACGCCACGGGCATCGATAATTCCCATGCCAGCTCCATCTGCGCTTCGCAGACCGTCATCTGCGTTTCGCGCGGCGACAGGTCATAGTAGTAATCCAGCCCGATTTCGCCAATGGCGACGACTTTCTCTTCCTTCGACCAGTCCGCCAAGCGCTGCAAATCATCCTCCACGAAGCCTTTCGCCTCGTGCGGATGGATGCCGATGGCGGCATAGCAGCCCGGATGTGCCGCTGCGAAATCCGCGCTGTGCCGGGAGGTCGCCATGTCCGAGCCAATCACGGCGTACCGGGTGACGCCCGCTTCCGCCATGCGGGTCAGGACGTCCTCCCGGTCGTCGTCGAACTTCGGCTCATCGACATGGCAATGAGAGTCAAACAGCGCCATCATCCGATGATTGCACCGTCCTCCACGCCCTCGCCGACGCTCATCAGGCGCAGATTATCCTCGTCATCGACAGCGGAGAGAATCATGCCCTGACTTTCGATGCCCGCAATCTTACGCGGCGCGAGATTCACGACCGCCACGACCTGCTTGCCGACGAGGTCTTCGGGCTTGTAATACTTCGCGATGCCGGAGAGAATCGTGCGTTCGCCGTCCTTGCCGAAGGAGAGGCGGAATTGCAGGAGCTTGTTGCTCTTCTCCACCTTCTCGCAGGACAGCACGCGCGCCACCTGCATCTTGCACTTGCAGAAATCATCGAAAGCGATTTCCGCCGGAAAATCAGGCGTTTCGTGCTTCTTCTCCGCCTTCTTTTCAGGCTTGGCGGCAGGCTTCTTTTCTTCCTTCTTCGGCTCTTCGGCGGGTGCGTCGCGTTCGATTTCCTTCTGGATGTCCAGACGCGGGAACAGCGCCGCGCCCTTATGCACCGTCAGGCCTTCCGGCAGCACGGCAAACGGCTTGCAGACGGAATCCCACGTCTTGAGCGCGTCGTCGGTCACGCCCAGCTGCTCGAAAATGCGTTCCGGCGTGCGCGGCATAACGAAGCCAATCATCACGGCGACGCGGCGGACGCACTCTGCCAGCGTGTACAGCACCGTCTTCAGACGCGGCTGACCCTCTTCGCTGCGGCCCAGCACCCACGGTTGCGTCATGTCGATATACTTGTTGCAATCGCTGATGAGCTTCCATGTTTCCACCAACGCGTTGGAGAACTGGAAGGCGTTGACGTAGTTCTCCACCTTGCCGGAAAGCTGCTCCGCCTCGTCCCAGATGGGCTTGTCAACAGCTTCATCCACCGCGTCGATGGCGGGAATCGTGCCGCCAAAGTACTTCTCAATCATCGCGACCGTGCGGGAGACGAGGTTGCCAAGGTCATTCGCAAGGTCGGAATTGATGCGCGTCAGCATGGCTTTGAGCGTGAACTCGCCGTCCGAGCCGAAGGGCATTTCGCGCATGAGGAAATAGCGCACCGCGTCGGAGGAATAGCGGTTGCACAGCACGACCGGGTCAACGACGTTGCCGACGCTCTTGCCCATCTTCTTGCCATTGATGACCAGCCAGCCGTGGCCGAACACCTGCTTGGGCAGCGGCAGCCCCAGCGCGTGGAGCATAATCGGCCAGATAATGGTATGGAAACGGACAATTTCCTTGCCGACCAGGTGGACATCAGCCGGCCAGTACTTCTGGAACAGCGCATCATTGTCCGTGCCGTAGCCCAGCGCGGAAATGTAATTGCTCAGCGCGTCAATCCAGACATACACCGTGTGCTTCTCGTCGAACGTGACCGGAATGCCCCACTTGATGGACGTGCGGCTGACGCACAGGTCTTCCAGCCCCGGACGGAGGAAGTTGTTCAGCATCTCGTTGGCGCGGCTGGCGGGCTGGATGAAGTCCGGATGCTCCTCGATGTACTGAATCAGCCATTCGGCGTACTTCTGCAGGCGGAAGAAGTAGGATTCTTCACGCGTCTTTTCCACCGGGCGACCGCAGTCCGGGCAGCAGCCGTCCTTGAGCTGCAATTCCGTCCAGAAGGATTCGCAGGGCGTGCAGTACCAGCCCTCATATTCAGACTTGTAGATGTCGCCCTGATCGTACAGCTGCTTGAAAATCTTCTGCACGCACTTGACGTGGCGGTCATCGGTCGTGCGGATGAAATCGCTGTAATCAATGTCCATCAGCTTCCACAAATCCTTGATACCCGCGACAATCTTGTCCACATACTCCTTCGGCGTGACGCCCTGTTCCTTTGCCTTGCGCTCAATCTTCTGGCCATGCTCGTCCGTGCCGGTCAGGAAATAGACGTCATAGCCCGTCAGCTTCTTGAAGCGCGCCATCGAGTCCGCCGCCGTGGAGCAGTAGGCGTGGCCGATGTGCAGGTTGCTGCTGGGGTAGTAAATGGGTGTAGTGATGTAAAACGGCTTCTTGCACGATTCACACATGAGTTCATTCCTCCAATTTCTTTTGAGGGAGACGTATAGGAAATTTTGACTCATTCGGCAGCCATCTGGCGAATGCCTTTTCCGCCATCTGCGGCTTGAAAAAATCTCGATTTACGCCCAGTAAACCTTCGATTTTTTCAATTGCATCTGACGAAAAATTCATCCACCATCTGACTACCTCATTTCATCAAAATTCCCTAAAAAAACCGCCCCTCCCGCATTTTTTGCCGAGGGGCGGAGAATTTTCCGCGTTGCCACCCTGATTTATCACTCATCCTGCGGATAACGGCGCGACCCGCCGCACCCTACTTCAGCCCAAAGGCGTTCAGGCGCGTGATGCTCCGGAGCCATGTTCCCGCGGATGTCCCGGCTGCTTCTCACCTGCCGCAGCTCTCTTTGCGCATCCATCCCCGGTACTCTTTCCATCATTGCAGAGGATATTATAGCGTCATTTGGGCATGGTTGTCAAGGGCAAATTTCAGCTGTGCTGCTGATACCAAGTGTAGTCGTAGCCATAATCGCCCTGCTGATTTCTGGTGGACAGCGTAAAGCGCACGACGGCGTTCTGCCGCAAGGTCATTTGCAGCGTGCATTCGCCGTTTTCCGCCGCAAGCACCGCCGTATCCGCCGCCGGCTGACCCGCCTGACGCAAAAGACGCAGCTGATTTGCCGTCAGCGAGCGCGGTTCACCCAAATCGTGCCATACCTTCAGCGGATTGCACGTCACTTCATCCACCGTCTCCGTCGTCAGCGTCTGTTCGCCGCCCGCAGGCAGGGCAATCGTCACGGTCAGCTCGTCGCGGTCGGTGCGGCAGAGATTCCACAGCACGCCTTCATACGAGCCGTCGTCCTTGCGGACAATCACGCTGTGTTCGTCGCGGTGCACCGGCGTTCCGCGCAGATGGGAGAAGAACGCGAAGCTCCACAGTGTCGGCTTGGCAATCTGCCCGTTGGCAATCAAGCCGAATCCACCATGGAAGGGCATCGGCGGCACACCCTGCTCCTCGAACACATCCCCGAACGTCCAGTAGGAATACGACGCCGCTACATCGCCCATCCGCGCCAGCACACCCGCCATGTACGCCGCATTCAGGTTCGTATCATGAATCGGGCAGAACGGGTTGTACGACGTGTTGAACTCGGTGATGTGCATCTCCATCCCGCGGTATTCCGGGAAACTGTCGATAATGTCGCGCGTCTCCTGCATTTCAGCGAGGAGGCTGTCCACCGTGCGCATTGTATGATAGAGATAGCGCCCGCGGTGTTCCGGCGTTTCGCCCATGTAGGCGTGGCGCGACACGAAATCCAGCGGCAGCTGATTCTCCTTGCAGAATCGCAGGAAATTGCGCACCCAGTCCTGCGACGTCGCGCCGCCGCAGATTGCTGGGCCGCCGACGCGCATGTCCGGCAGCACGTCCTTAACTGCCTTCGCCGTCACCGCATACAGGTGATGATACTTCTCTTCATCCGCATTTTCCCAGAAACCCGACAAGTTCGGCTCGTTCCACACTTCACACGGCCAAGTGGACACTTCGTCTTTCCCGTAGCGCTCCGCCAAATGTGCAAGCGTCGCCTGAACCATCGCCGTCCACTTTGCGTCGTCCTGCGGCGGCGTAACGTTGCCCTTCCAATAGAAGATGGTCTGCGTGCCGCTTGCCATCTTTTCCGGCATGAAGCCCAATTCAAGGAACGGCTTCAAGCCCTGTGCGCGGTAATCATCCATCACGCGGTCAAGATAGGTGAAATTGTAGCCCTCGTGCCAATTTCCTTCCGCATCCTGATACGGCTGGTAAATCGCCATATCGTCGCTGAACAGCCCGTGACCGCGGATGTGCGTGAACGCGCATTCCGCCTGCGCCATCGCCAGCTGCTGCTGATACTCCTGCTGGAGCGCCAGCCCCATGCGACCTGTGCCGATGCAGAACGCGGTGTTGTTGTTGAACTTCGCCTGACTATCCGCCGCTATGCGGATGGAATCCTGTTTCATGGCATTTTTTCTCCTTACAGTCCTGATTTTGCCCAGTCGAATACGAGCACTTGATCATGCGGCAGCGTCGCCTGACAGGTATCAATCTGCTCATACGGCGCGATATTGACCGGTTCCGCCGCGCGGAGGTTGCCATCCGTCAAGGCGTTGAAGAAGTCGTCGAACATCCAGCGGTCATAGAGCGCCTCACGGTGCGGACAGAGGACTTTCTCAAACGGCAGCTGCTGGATGCCGCGCATGTTGCTGCGGTACTCCCGAAGCCCCAGCGCCTGCGGGAAGAAGAGCCATGTGCAGGGGTTCCAGTCGTCGCCGGACAGCAGCAGCTTCCGCTCCGGCACATACACCACCGCCGAACCGGGCGTGTGCCCCGGCGCTTCGATGATTTCCGCTGTTAATCCGCCCAAGTCAATCACACCGGGCTTCATCACCTTCGGCAGTGGAATTTCGCCCGCGAGAAACGTTTTTTCATCCACCGGCAGGTTCTTCCCGATTGCCTGCGTCAGCACCCGGCGGCGCATCTCGTCGTTCGTGAACATGCGCCAGTCCGCCATATCCGCTTCCAGCATGTACGTTTCCGGGAAGCAGCGTGCCCCCATCGCGTGGTCATGGTGGTTGTGCGTCAGGAACACCGTCAGCGGTAAATCCGTCATGTGGCGCATGAAGTCCGCCACATCCTCAATGCCATAGCCCGTGTCAACCAGCATGGCGGCGTTTTCGCCCTCCAGCAGCGTCATGCAGACGCCCATGCAGTCCACAATATGCCACACTCCCGGCATCACCGCGTGAACCGTAAAGGCCATTTTCGGCTCATCCTTTCCATCTTGCCGCCTGAAAAAACGGCGTTTTTTGCACAATTCGACGCACAGTTGTGTTTTTCCTGTCACCCAGTCAACTTTTCGCCAAATTTCTTCCCCTTTTCTGGTTTTGGGTTGTGCAAGTCGGCGAAATATGCTATACTTTTAGTAAAATACGTTACAGGAGGTATCCTGTTTATGGCAAATCAATGGCTTTCTTGGCTTCCGTTTTTACCGGCTGATGTTCCCGCCGATTTTGCGTCCCCGCGCGAAGTCGCCGCGTTCGAGCTTGCGCAGGCACTGTCGACGCTCTCCCCGAATCTGCACGTTTCGCTTGCCGAGGATGATTCGCTGGGCGAAGGGTTCCATGCCGTGCGCCGCGGCGACGACGTGACGATTTTCGGTGGCAAAACCGGGCTGCTGTATGGCGCTTACTGGCTGCTGATGGCGCTCGCGTCGGGTTCGGCATTGCCGGAGGATCATTCCTCTGCGCCGCAGTACGCGCTGCGCATGATTAACTGCTGGGACAACGCCGACGGCAACGTCGAGCGCGGATATTCCGGGCGCAGTCTGTTCTTCCAGGGCGGCAAGCTGGCCTACGACCCCGCGCGGATGCGGCAGCTGGGGCGTATGATGGCGTCCGTCGGGCTGAACGTGCTGTGCATCAACAACGTCAACGTGCACGACCCGGCACAGCTGCTGATTGAGGACGATCTGCCGGATCTGGCGAAGCTCGCGGCGATTTTCCGCCCGTTCGGCGTGCGGCTGATGGTTTCCATCGACTATTCACAGCCGATGCGCCACGGCATCCCGACGGCTGATCCGCTGGATGAACGCGTGCAGGCGTGGTGGAAGCATCAGGCGGAAATGGTGTACGCCGCGATTCCCGATCTGGCTGGCTTCCTCGTCAAGGCGGACAGCGAACATCGTCCGGGGCCGTTCACCTACGGGCGCAATCACGCGGAAGGCGCTAACATGCTGGCGCGGGCGCTCAAACCGTTCGGCGGAATGCTGGTCTGGCGCTGTTTCGTCTACAACTGTCAGCAGGACTGGCGCGACGAAAAGACCGACCGTCCGAAGGCAGCATATGAGCATTACGTCTATCTGGATGGGCAGTTCGACGACAACGTGATTCTGCAGGTCAAGAACGGGCCGTTCGACTTCCAAGTCCGCGAGCCGATTTCCCCGACCCTGCTGGCAATGCCCAAAACGAATCTGGCGCTGGAATGGCAGCTGGCGCAGGAGTACACCGGTCAGCAGATTGACATTTTCGCCATGCCGGTAATGTGGCAGGAGCTCTTTGCGGACATGCCGCGCAACAGCATCATGGCGATGGCAGCGGTGTCGAACCTCGGCAATGACGCGTGCATGACCGGGCATCCCTTCGCGGCGCTGAATTTCTTTGCATATGGCGCGCTGGCGTGGGATCCCGATGCCTGCCAGCCGGACGATATCATCCACCGCTGGATTCGTCTCACCTATCGTTTTG
>ULJD01047283.1_pt1 | contig 10850 bp, 8 predicted proteins | sample 1950801 | NCBI WGS metagenome assembly ULJD01 (sample SAMEA4835464, study PRJEB28245) | human gut metagenome | biome: gut microbiome; material: fecal sample | place: Denmark | collected 2008 | reverse complement strand
ATACATTACTAAAAATTAACAGGGTCCTGTAACCTCAAATTAATTATATCATTTATAAGAAAAATATACAATATTAAAATAATATTTTAATAAATATAGATTATTTTAATTATTTTTGATACAATAATATTGAGGTAAGAACATGGAAATAGTTATAGATATAGATAATATACCAAATATATTAAATTTAGATAAAAATATAATTTTCTTTGGTAAAAATAGTAATTATAAAAATAAAGTAATTAATAATATTGATGATTGTTTACTTGGTAAAAGTAAAAATATATTAATTAATGGAAATACTTATAATAGTAAAGATTTTAATATTATAAGTATTAATGAAGAAAATGACTTTACTAATGAATTTAAATTTACTAAAAGTAATACTTTAAAGCAATTAATTTATAATGATGTTATAAATAAAATAAATGAAGATAAAATAATTAAATATACTAATGAAATATTTGATGTAATAGATGAAAAAGTTAATAATTTATTAGATAGAAAAATCAATAAAAAAAGTGATAATAATATATCCTTTCAAATAGAAATACCTGATGTTAATTCAATTATAGATAAATTTACTAATATTTATATTGATGATGTTTTACTTAATGATAATAGCATATCTAAATCTATGAAAAGAAAATTATTATATCAATTATATTTTTTAGACATAAAAAAATTAGATGATAAACCAACTATAGTTATTATTAATAATTTTGATGTGTATTTAAACACCAATGAAATTATTAATTTATTAAATACAATTGATAATTTATCAAATGATAATTGTCATTTCATATTAAGTAGTTGTAATAATATATTTGAATATCTTAATATAGAAAAATATAATATATATAAAGTATCTGATAAAATAATTAATTTTAATATCATTGATGAAGCAATCAAAACATATTTACTAAGAAATGAATATAATAAAAATAATGTTAATATAACATTTAATGGTTTTTATATTAATAATGAATCATTAATTACAAATGAAGAAATATCTAAGATAAAAGATAATATTATCAATAAATACCCTACTCTAATTAGTAAAATATTAAATTCTGATAGTATTAAAGTTGTTTTAAATAAGCCAAAAAATATTACTTGTGAATATATTATTTGTGATAATAAAGAACTTCAAAATCTTTTTTTAGAAATATCTGATAAACTTATTGACTAAGAGACAAAAATACGATATAATTAAATTGTCCTGAAAGATTGGACATACATTACTAAAAGTTTACAGGTTTCTGTAATAAGGCATAATGCCTTAGGTTTGATCTAACCTTAAAGATCACAAAAACAGGTTTATACCTGTTTTTCTATTATTCAAATACTAATAAACTTTCTATAGATATATCTTCTTCTACTTTTTTTGTACCTGAAAACATTATTATATTATTATATTGATTTTCAGTAACTTGAAGTAATCTAATATTTCCTGTCTTTGGAGCATTTATTTTTAATCTATTAATATGTTTATTTAAGTCATCATTGTTCTTACATATTCTAGAATAAACAGAATACTGCATCATTATAAAACCATCATCTAATAAATATTTCCTAAATTTAGTAGCTATCTTTCTTTCTTTTTCTGTAATTACTGGTAAATCAAACATAACTATTACTCTCATAAATCTATTATTCATATATAATACTTGGTAAATCTAATTTAATTTCACCAGAAGAAAAAGATTTTATATAGCTTTTTATTAACAATCCTATACTATATTCTATAGTATATTTTTTATTTTGATGTAATACTTCTTTGTTTAATAAATTTATTAACTTCTTTCTAAATTCAAAAGACAATGGTAATACTATATCATCTTTATTATCATAAACGAATTTATCTACTACAGATCGATATGGTTCTAAAAAATCATATGCTAAATTAAATTATTTATTTTAGAACTATGGTGTATTCCTAAATAAGTATTTAGTCCATATACAGCTAAATTTCTTATAATTGCACTCGCTATAATAGTATAACCATAATTTAAAGCTGCATTAACATTATCATCATAAAATCTTATAAAATCACTTCCAAATAGACTACGAAAATACATTTTAGCTGCTAACCCTTCTCTATTTTTACTATCACCATCTGTTATTTCATTTATATATTCAGTTAATTTAGAGATTGGAAACTCTTCTTTTGAAGTCATTTCCAATACTCTAATACTGTTTTCTATTTTTCTTTTAACTATTTGGTTCCAAAATTCATTTTTAATACTATCATCTATTTCTAATTGATGTGAAAACACATCTAATTGTTTAAAATGGTAATTATATGGATACATTATTGAAGTTGGTTCAAATTTTTCATCACATACTATTAATGATATAGCATTTTTTCCTAGTTCAGCGAGTAACCTAGTAGTAAGAATAGTAGATGAATCTTCAATTAATATATAACTTATATCTTCAAGTGGCACCTTAATACTACTTTCATCTTTATCAATTATTAATTGATTATCTTTAAAGTGTAACTTTTCACTCTTCTTAATTATTACTTGTCTATAGCCCACTTATCTCTCCTAGTACACTAATTGATAACTTTTTAATCTCTTTAATTGTAGATACTGTTATTTGATATTGTGCTCTCTGTTTACTAAAAATATTATTTTCATTTAAATCAGTTTTTATAATGTCGTATCCATCTCCTAATTTACTCTTTACTTCAAGCATTCCACTAGAACAACCAACTACATAAGCAACACTTTCTTTACCATCATTAGTAGTAATTTTAATCAAATCATTTTTATTTAGAGAAATATATAAATCATAATTATTTATTATATCAGTATAAGACATAATTTTACTATTCTTACCTTGACCATAATCTAATTTAATATTAAAATTATCATCTACTCTATTCTTTTCTTTTAGTGTATTAATTTTCTTTATTTCCAATATATCATAAGCAGCAAAGTATAACTTATCATCTTCTTTATCTTTTGATTTAAATACATCAATTCGATATATTCCACCTTTTTCTACATTACTTTTATTAATCATGTGACCAGTATTTTTATATTCACTATATAGTTTCAATTTTTTAATTTCTTTATGCTCTTTATCACTTTTAGATACAGGATACTTATTCCCATTAGCTTTAAGTACTTCTTCCCCTACTTCATAATCTCCAAACCATTCTACTAACGATTCATAAACATCTTTAGAACCACCAAGTCTGTCTGGAATATTATCTAAATCTTTTCTTTTAACTTTTTCAATAGGTGTTCTTAATGTTTTATATATCTTTTTGTCTTCATCTTTGCCTATCTCTTTTATTCCATAATATGTCTCTTCATGCATCTTACCTGATACTTTAGTTTTAGCAATAGAAGGTATTAATGTATGAACATTATCTATATCTTTTTGAGTGTAAGTGTTATATGATTTTAAATTCCATTTTAATGTATCTAAATCTTGTTCATATACTCTTAACTTTGCTTCTTTATCAAAATTTTCATATGGAAGTGGAAATTCTAACTTACTAATGTTATGTCTATTATAATATATATTATTTTCTGCTAATTGCTGTTTAATATATTCTCTTATATCAATAGTTTCTACTTCATCAGTATCATCATTATAATATTGGCCTTCAGAATCTTCAATTTTTATATAAGAAATATTTTTAATTTGTAATTCAGTTAATCCATCTATATATCTACTAAATTTTTCATATAATGTTATTTTCTGTTGTAATGATGGTGTAATAGAAGCAATTACTAAAGCATCCATAGCATGATGTAAATGATTATCACGGTCTTTATTTATATCTTCTTTTATATTTTTAGGTAAAATATAATTCTTAGATAAATAACTATGTGTAAGTCTATTAAATCCCCATCTTGCCCTTAATTTAGCAGTAATAGCGCCTGGATACATATTAACTTTTTCTACATTTAAATATGCTTTAATTAATGAAGATAATTCCTTACTTATATATTTAGTATCATTAAGATTTTGACTTCTCATTTCTCTTTCAGTATCAAAATCCAATTTTTTTAATAAATAATTATCTTTCTTTTTCTGTGATATAGTTAAATTATTAATATATGTTTCATATTCATCCCATTTATCAGTTTTACCAAACCATTCATATGGTGTTCTATTTCCTTTTTCTTGATTTTCTTTAGTATATACTAATGTTTTATTTAAATAGTTATCATTATAAGTCCTAGAATATGGTAATATATGATCTATTTGTACAATATTATTTCCAAATAAATCTTCTATAGATATTTTTTTCATACTATAACCACAAAATTCATTTTGTTCTTTCCATAATTTATACTTTAACAAATCAGTACTTGATATCTTATCTGTACTAACAAACAATCCTAATTCTACCAATTGATTTTTAATTTTTTCATTTTCAGCTTGCTTTTCTACATTATTTTTTGCTATTTCATTTCTTTCTTGCCTTGACTTAGCAAGTTCCCTAGCAGTTTCTATATTAATTATTTTAGGCATTCCATATTTTTTAATAATTGAATTAATTACTTTTCTAGTTTGAGTAAGTGATCTAATAACTCTTTGATTTGTTATATTATCATCTACACATATAGGTACTAATAAATCTTTTTTCTCTTTATCACCATTTATATCAGAATGATTATATCCCAAAATATTCATAGCCTTATCGTATGTATTTCCCCCATACATTATTGGAATTAATTTTCTTATTAATTCAGTAGATAACATTAAATGATCTTTAAAATTAGGCAATAATTCTACAAAATGAATATCATTAAATATATTATCTATATTTTCCGATTCTTTTATTTTATTAAGTATATCTTCATTAACTTTATAATTAGTACAATATAAAGCAAGGTCATCTAATAAATACATATTATCTTTTACTTCATCCCAAATATCTTTACTATAAGCTTTTATTACACTATCTTTTAATATATGATACCCTTTTAATTCAATTAATGTTTTGCTAAGCAATTTATCATTGCATAATTTATTATATAGTTCTTTATCTTCGCTTGATAACTCATTAATGTTAATTTTAGTATCTTTCTTAATATTAAGTTTTTTCTTTAATTCTTCAATTAATTTAATATATTCTTTTTTAGATAAAGTTAAATCTTTAAAGTCAATATTATTTCCAATCATTTTTGTTAAATCTTTATATGATATACTCTTTTTCTCTTTAGCTTTTTCTATTATGTTTTTAATTTCCTTTTCTGATAGTTTTATATATTCACCATCATTTACTTTATATTTTAAATTAACTAATTTAGTTAATGCTACATATATTTCTGAAGAAAATGCTCTCTTTGGTGCCCTTGGATTACCATCAAAGTTACATTTACCAGTCATTCTCTCTATTAAATCTCCACCATATGGAGAATTTCCTCCTGGCCCTTTAGCATAACTTCTTCTAGAATTATATATTTCTAAATATTGATTTTTAAAATCATCAGTAATCAAACCAAATTTTATTTGACTATCTAATACTTTATTTATTTCTTCTAAATACATTTCATTTGTTACTGATATTTTATAATCATTTGGACTATTTTTAATTTTATTTTTAAATTTATCATCTTTTATATACATTTCTGATATAGTACGATAATTATTATCTTTCATTATCTTTTCATTTTCTTTAATAGCGGTTAATACTTTACCTGATTCTTTGTCTGATGCTTCTTCTCTATTTGACTTATATCCTCTTTTTTTAGCATAATGTACTAATATTATTGATAGCTCTTCATCAGTTAGTTTTCTATCTAAAGCTTCAACTTTTAATATATATGGATTGGTATTTTTCCCATTATAATAGTTGTTAATCATGTTGTTAAAAATTATGGATAATTCTTCATTCTTTTCAGAAACTATATTACTATTAATATTACCTTTTAAATATCCATTTTCATATAATAAATTTTTTACTCTATCTAATCTAAATTCTCTTCTTCTCGCAATTCTTCTTGCTCCCCTTTTTTCTCTTCTTTCCTTTGCTCTACTATCACCTGTCTTTTCAACTTCACCAGGAGTAAATATTCTACTTCCAACATCTATTATTTTATAAGGATTATTATTATCATCTAATTCTAACAACCCCCATCCTACCGAAGATATTCCAATATCTAATCCCAATATATAATCTTTTTTCATTTTACTACCTCTTTCTCACATAGTTATATGTATAATTAAATTGTACAAAATATTACCAATATTGTCAACTAAATACAACGTATATTTATTGATAAATTTATGTACATTCCAACTTTAATATTAACACATACTTGTAATTAACATTTTTTTATACTTATAAGTATACATTTAATGATGTAAAATGTTTTTAATTAACTAACTGTTAACAATAAATAATTAAATTATAATCATTAAGAACTATGTTATCTGAAAATAAAAATCACTCTAAATATATAACTTGAAATTATTATTTTAGTAATCTAAAAAATAATAACCAAAAATTAAAAAAAGAAAGTACTCAGTCAACTCTTTCATTAAAGACGAGGTTGATTTTGGAGTACCTGCTTACGAGAATAATGATACCACAAATATGTAATAATGTCAACCAGTACATGTTTTCACCAAAATATCTTTAATTAAAAATACTTATTTACTTTAACTTATAAATAAGTTATAATATAAAAGAAGAAAGAGAGTTGATATAAATGGATAAATTAATAAAAGAAGCTTTATTAAAGGAAGAAAAAAGACAAAATGATAACATAGAACTTATTGCTAGTGAGAACTATGTTTCTAAAGATATATTAGAATTACAAGGTAGTGTATTTACTAATAAATATGCTGAAGGATATCCAGGTAAAAGATATTATGGTGGATGTGAAAATGTTGATATAGTTGAAAATTTAGCTATTGAATATGTATGTAAGTTATTTGGATGTAAATATGCTAATGTACAACCTCATAGTGGTAGTTCAGCAAATATGACTGTATATAGAGCATTACTTAATCATGGTGATACTGTTATGGGAATGAATTTATCTGATGGAGGTCATTTAACTCATGGTCATCCTCTTAATTTTAGTGGTATAGATTATAATATTGTTGATTATAAAGTAGATCCTGATACTGGTTATTTAGATTATGATAACATTAGAGAAATTGCTTTAAAAACAAAACCTAAAATGATAATAGCGGGAGCTAGTGCCTACTCTAGAAGTATTGATTTTAAAAAATTTAGAGAAATAGCAGACGAAGTTAATGCTTACTTATTTGTAGATATGGCCCATATTGCCGGTTTAGTCGCAGCCCATCTTCATATGAATCCCGTTGATTATGCTGATGTAGTTACTTCTACTACTCATAAAACTTTAAGAGGCCCTAGAGGAGGTATTATTCTTACTAATAATGAAGAGATTATAAAGAAAATAAATAAAACTATTTTCCCTGGTATTCAAGGTGGACCGCTTATGCATGTAATTGCTGCTAAAGCACAATGTTTCTATGAAGCATTAGATCCATCATTTGTAACTTACCAAGAACAAGTACTTAAAAATATTAAGGCTTTATCTGATTATTTAATTAGTAAAGGTATGACTATTATATCTGGTGGTACTGATAATCATCTAATATTATTAGATGTATATAATTCACTTGGTATTACTGGTAAAGAAGCTGAAGAAATATTAGATTCAGTACATATAACAGTTAATAAAAATACTATACCTAATGAAACACTTAGTCCTATGAAAGCAAGTGGTATTCGTATAGGAAGTCCTGCAATGACTACAAGAGGATTAAAAGAAGAAGACTTTGTTACTATTGGAGATATTATATATAATGTATTAAATAACTACAATAATGATAGAGTTTTAGATAGAGAAAAGAAAAGAGTATCAAGTTTAACTAATAAATATAAGATATATAATTAATAATGAAGAATTAATAAACAAAGACTTAAATAGTCCATTGAAGATAGTTCTTTATGAGCTATCTTCATTTTATTATAAAGGAATAGTGATGTTATGGAAGAATTATTATCAATAAAATTAAGACCTAAATCTTTAAAAGATATTATTGGTCAAGAACATTTAGTAGGAGAAAATAAAGTTATATATAATTTGGTTAAAAATAAGAAATTATTCTCAATGATTTTATATGGTCATCCTGGTATTGGTAAGACAAGTATAGCTACTGCAATAGCGGAAGAACTTGGTATGAGATATCGTAACCTCAATGCCGTTGTAAATAATAAGAAAGATTTTGATACAGTTATTGAAGAAGCAAAATTATATGATGGTTTAATTGTAATAGTGGATGAAATACATAGATTAAATAAAGATAAACAAGATATTCTCTTGCCCTATCTTGAATCCGGTATTATTACTTTAATTGGTATGACTACTTCTAATCCATATCATGCTATCAATCCCGCTATTCGAAGTCGTTGCCAATTATTTGAACTTAAAGATTTAACTAGTGATGATATTAAGAAAGGTATCGATAAAGCTGTAGAATCTAATTATTTAGAAGGTTTAACTATTACTGATGAAGCAAAGAACTATTTAGCTAGTATATCTGGCACTGATTTAAGATATGCTTATAATACACTTGAAGTAGCCTACTACTCTACTGAAGATAAAAATATTACTTTAGATACTTTAACTAAAATAAGTAATAGAACTAATAGTTTATTTGATAAGAACGCTGATGGTTATTATAATGTAATTTCAGCTTTTCAAAAATCTATTCGTGGTAGTGATGTTAATGCTGCTCTTCATTATTTAGCTAGATTAATTGATGCTGAAGACTTAGACATTATTGTAAGAAGATTATCCGTTATTGTTTATGAAGATATTGGCCTTGCTAATCCAAGTATGGGTCCGAGAGTAGATGCTGCAATTAATGCTGCTTTAAGACTAGGATTACCAGAAGCTAGGATTGTATTATCAGAAATAGTAATAGAACTTGCTTTATCACCTAAAAGTAATAGTGCTGAAATGGCTATTGATAAAGCTCTTGAAGATATTCGTACTAAGAATATAGGAGATGTTCCTAATCATTTAAAGAATCCATCTAGTGAATATAAATATCCTCATAATTATAAAAATGATTATGTAAGACAACAATATTTACCTGATAATCTTCTAGGTAGTAAGTATTATATTCCTAAGGATAATAAAAATGAAAGAATATATAAAGAGATAATAAATAGATTAGATACTATGTAAAAGAAGAATCATTAATTTGATTCTTCTTTATTAAATAATTCTTTAATAATTAAATCTTTTGAATGTAATTCATTATTTTTACTCAGTAATAGATTTTCATAGAATTTGATTAAGAAACTATCATCTTTACTTATGTTTAATTCATTATTAAAATAATTACTTCTTACTAAGGCATTTCTAAAATACACTGATTTTTCTTTAAACATAGTATTATCTACCTTTATTCCAAGAAATATTAAATACTTTTCTATAAATAGCGCAGTAGTTCTGGTATTGCCTTCTCTAAAAGGGTGTACCTGCCATATTCTTGAAGAGAAATCAGTAATGTTGTTTATGATATCAACCATATTCATTACTTTATAATCTTTATTTTTTTCTAAAGATATATCATAATCTAATGATTGTTCTAATAACTTAGAGTCCCCATATGCTATAGAATCATTATTTAATATTTTCTCATGTTTAGAAAAGTCTACTTTTCTAAATTTACCAGCAAAGTCATATATATCTTGGAATAAATATTTATGAATATATTTTAGATAATCAATTGATAATTCAAAATTATCTTCTTGCAATAACTCTACTATTCTAGTAGAAACTAAATCACATTCTTGTTCTTCTTGATTTACTTCGTTATTTTCTTCTTTTAAAGTATAATATTTTTTTATTTCTTGTTCTACTTCATAAATAGTTTTTTCACCAATTACATTTTCTTTAAGCAATTTTCCCAAATATTTTGAAGGTTTTAGATTGTCTACTTCCTGAAGACCAATAGCCATATCCCAATCTAATTGTTTTATATTATTAGATTTTACTTCGATATAGTTATTTATACCTGAATCCAATTCTTTTTCTGACATCTTAACACCTCCATATATATTTTATTTTATAATATCATTTATTACATAATAAGCAGCATTTATACCAGCAATAGCGGGTACCATCATCATTGAAGATACTAAATTTTTATCATTCGTCTTTGGCTCCTCGCTAGAAAATACTACAGGTACTTTACCTCTTATTTTTTCATCTTTAACATATTTTCTAATACTTTTAGCTAGTGGATCATATGAAGTATCTTTAATATCACATATTTTTACTAAACTAGGATTTAACTTTTTACCCATACCACAAACTGTAATTAATTTAATATTCTTTTCATGACATTTCTTGATAAGTAATTTCTTTACTATAACAGTATCACAAGCATCGATTATATAGTCGTAGGAGATTTTAAATAATATATCAATATTATTTTCATCTATTTTAAGTGGTAAAGTATTTACTAAAACACTACTATTTATTTCATTAATTCTCTCTTTCCAAGCCTCTACTTTTAATTTACCTACATTACTTTCTTTAGCTATTATTTGTCTATTAATATTAGATATATCTATGTTATCATAATCTACTAATGTTATATTATGAATACCACTTCTAATAAGAGCTTCTATTGCATATCCACCTACTCCACCTACTCCAATTACAAGAATATGTTTACTCCTTATTTTATCTAAATTATCTTGACCAATTAAGGCTACTGTTCGATCAAACATTATTTTATATATTTATAGGTGGATACTTTATTTTTAAAATTATTACTTAATTTCTCTATATTATTCTTACTAATACCTTCTTTAC
>ULJD01048325.1_pt1 | contig 10957 bp, 10 predicted proteins | sample 1950801 | NCBI WGS metagenome assembly ULJD01 (sample SAMEA4835464, study PRJEB28245) | human gut metagenome | biome: gut microbiome; material: fecal sample | place: Denmark | collected 2008 | reverse complement strand
GATGACGGAAGGCACTCTCCGGGCAATCAGTATTCCCGTAATCACGGGAACAGCCAGTAACCAGGGAGTAATGTTGAATTTGGCGTCCAATGCTGCCGTAAATTCCGCGATCTGTTGTGTATTGTTCGTTTCGTGTGTGAGTCCCATTACTGTAAAGATGACAAGGGTGATGAGGAGAGAGGGGACGGTGGTGATCATCATATAGCGGATATGGCTGAATAACGGTGTTTCCGTTACGGATGAGGCAAGGACCGTGGTATCCGATAACGGTGAAATTTTGTCTCCGAAATAGGCTCCCGAAATGATGGCACCGGCTATCCATCCCTCTTCAAAACCTTGTGCCTTACCTATGCCCAAAAGGGCGATACCGATGGTGGCGATAGTGGTCCATGAACTTCCCGTCATTACTGATACCAATGCACAAATAATGCAGGTAGAAGCAAGGAAAAAATTCGGATGGATAATCTGCATACCATAATATATAAGGGTAGGTACCACCCCACTTATCATCCATGTGCCGCTCAAAGCACCGATAATCAATAGAATAATGATAGCTGTGGCAACACCTGAAATGTTGTTGGTGATGGCAAGTTCATAATCTTTCCAAGGGATGCGGTAGAAAGCCATGCCGATAAAGACACACATACCAGTGGTGGCAAGCAGGGAAATCTGGCTTCCTCCACTCAAGGCGTCACTTCCGAAAGTATGGATGGTGGCGAACAGCATTCCTACGAGAAAAGCGATGGGAAATAGAGAAACGAGTGGAGAGGGTATTTTCTTTGCTGAATTCATAGGGTTGTTTTTGACTATGCTTGGTTGACGAATCTATTATTAATCTGTCGTTTATAGTTTGATGCGACAAAGGTATAACAATTCTGTTCAATATCTTCCTTATCCTTTGCATGACAAATAAAAATTATCAAATCTTTGCGTTTGCTTGGAAAAATGATAGTATCCTTGTTATTTCTTGCTGTAAAGGGTGATAGACAACGATATTATTGTTAAAATAACGCCGGTGCCGACCACGCCACTCCATCCCCAAGTCTGCCAACTGCTTCCTGCAAGGAAGGTACCCAAAGAGCCGCCGATGAAGTAAGTGGTCATGAAAATCGTATTTACCCGATTGGAGGCAGACGGGTAGATGTCGAAAATACTGGTCTGGTTGCTGAGTTGGATACATTGCATGCCTATGTCTATAAGAATGACACCGGTAATGATACCTGCATAGTTGTTTCCGCAGAAAAAGAGCGAGGCCCATGCAAGCAGAATCATTCCGCAACCGATAAAGTTGAAATTGCGTATGCCTACCTTTTTTACATATTTTCCTACAAAAGATGCGGTTAAGGCTCCGGCAATGCCGCAGAGCCCTAGTATGCCGATGACATCGCTGGATGCATGGAACGGGGCTTCTCCCATTTTGAATGCAAGGCAGGACCACATGGCAAGGAATGAGCCAAAGGCCAGTCCTGCACGTATCGAGTAGATTCGTAGAGAGGGGTATTCTCTTACTAATGAGAAAAGAGACTTCATCAGCCCGGAATATTTGCCTTGGAAAGTCGGTTGTATGTCCGGTAGTACCTTTAATACAACGATAGCGCATAGTAACATCATTCCAGCGGCGATGAAGTACATTTCACGCCAGCCAAGCACTTCACCCACAAATCCGCTGACAACACGTGATGCAAGTATTCCAGTCAGTAATCCTGAGATGACGACACCTACATTCCGTCCCTTGTTTTCGGGGCGTGAGAATTGCGAGGCAATCGGTACAAATATTTGGGGTATCATGGAGCAGATGCCGGTAATGAGTGATGCTGCCCAGATGATGTAGATGTTCGGTGCCATGGCAATGGCTAGAAGGGAAAATATGAGTAGGAAGAAATTCGTTAGGATGATATTCTTGCGTCGATAGAGGTCTCCTAATGGGACGATGAACAATAATCCCAGCGCATATCCGATTTGTGTAATCATGGCAATGAGGTTCGTTTTGAATTCAGAAACTTCCAATTCATGCCGCATGATATTAAGCAGGGGTTGATTGTAATACAAGTTGGCTACGGACACGCCAGCTACGATAGCAAGTGTCCAGAGTATATGTGCCGGTAATCCTCCGTTTTCTTTCAGTTCTTGTTTCATGCTGCAAAGATAATGTCTTTCTGTTTCATGCGCAAGATATGTGAGTATGATAAGAATATGTGTGAAGTGGTATCATCTTTTTAGCCTTTCCGTTTGTTATACTATTATTTTGTTTGAGAATAATTGATTGGAGCTATCTTGGATAAGCGGAATGTTGTATTGATATTTAAAGATACGTTGGGCATGGGAAATGAATGGTTTAGAGAGTTGCTGGGTATGAAATACAGGTGGACGAAATGCAGGCTCTTCTAGCAAACGAGGGTTGGTAAGGTGAATTCGATGACTCAAGGAACCTACCGTTCCCCCATTAGACCGCCTCCTGATGACATACTTGGGATTATCCTGCTATTGACTGAAAACTCGGGTATATATTAGTATGAATCATTATTACTTAAACTTATAATAGTATGAAACATTTATCGATAATAATAATAGTAGTGTCATTATGCGTTTTCCTGCTATCCATCGGCGTATATCATAAGGTTCCCTGGTCTGTTCTGCCAATAGTGGCTAGTGGAATCTGTATATTATGTTGGCTTTTGTTCCATTTACTCTGTATCAGTGAAGAAAGAGATTTACTGAAAGAGGGAAATCAGTATTTCATTGATACCTTTCAAAACATACGTAATCCCATTTCTTTGATTAAGACACCGTTAGGGGCAGTTTACGAAGGAGACTGTCCGGAAGACATAAAGAAGGAACTGGCTGTTGCACTTCATCATATAGGCGGGCTGGAGCAGCACTTGATAGCGTTAATGGAGTTGAAACGACTATTTGGCAATTCTGGTAGCCTGGTAGTTGCAGAACATGAAATCGGCGCATTTATGAGGAAGAAAGTGTCTTTTTTACAGTCTCATGTGGCCGGGTTACAGATGAAGCTGGATTTGGTTCCGGATTTTGACTATGCAAGCGCTTGGTTTGATCCGGGAAAGATATCTCCGGTTATCGACCGGTTTGTATTGAGTGTCATCGAGTGTTCTCTGCCGGAAACGCATCTCTCGATGCAGGTTTCGTTGAAGGGAGATTGCTGGGCAATCAGGATTAAGGATACAGGCAACAAGCGATTTCTGAAATGTTGCAGATGGTACTCGTCGCGGCTTCCTATTCTGCGACCTCTGCATGGCAAGCAGTATGGCATGGGCGGTGTGTTTTTTGACAAGTTGATGAATATATGTGACGGGAAAATACTGACTTTGGAAAAGGAGGCTCTGCTTCGATTTCCCATAAGATGTTCGTGTGCGGTTTCGGGGGGGTATACATCCTTAAATATTCCGGACACTTTTCAGGTGAATGAGTCGGAAATGGCTTTCTATGGTTTCTCGAAGAAAAAAAATATGGATAGACCTTTAGTGATACTTGCGGATAATGACAAGGGATTCAGGGATTATCTTGAGAAACGTTTATCGGAATGTTTTGTAGTGAGGAGCTTTGATGACGGTCAGGAAGCATTGGAGGTAATATGTGAAGAGTATCCGGATTTGGTGATTTGTGATATCATGTTGAAAGGTATGAGCGGTGAGGAACTTTCTTCTAAACTTAAGACGTCGTGGGATACCTCCTTTATTCCGGTGATATTGATGGGGTCGCACATTGATGTGAAACGGCGGGAAAAGCGTTGTTCTTCTCAGGCTGATCTCTTTGTATGTAAGCCCTTTAATCTGGAGGACCTTAAAGTGGAAATATCCATATTGATAAATAATAGCCGTTTTCTTCGGAAGACATTTCTTCAGAAAGTTTTTGGAGAAGATTTTTTAACGAAACCTATGGAGCGGGCTCAGCAGGATGTCAATCTGGCATTTTTGAATGAAGTGAAGCTTTACATTATGGAGAATATGGATAAAGAGGATTTGACAGTAGATGATATTGCCTCCAGGATGTGCATGAGCCGGACAACCTTTTATAATAAGTGGAAGTTGTTGACGGGAGAAGCACCCAAATATTTGATTTCGAGAATCAGGATGGAGAAGGCACGGGAACTTTTGGAAAGCGGAAAATTTTCTGTGACCGTGGTTGCCGAAATGGTGGGTATGCGAAATCTGAAAAACTTCAGAGGTAGGTATAAGGAGTATTTTGGAAAAACACCGAAGGAGTTTATGAAAAAAGTATGATATTTATCTGAAGAAAACTTTCATAGAAAGGCTGTCACATATTAGATAATGGACAGCCTTTGTTTTGAAATGGGAGATAGGAGAACTAAACATCCCAAACTATCTATAAAGGAAAATCTCTCATCGTTTTCGTTTTGGGGATAACTGGGTATATATGATTAGTTTTACTTGCCGATGCAGCATATTTACACTATTGAGTGTTAGCGTTTTGCTCTTTTAAACGGTACAAACCTCATTTTTACAATTACATTGAAAGTGCCGGGAAATTCAATGTGTTGGTTTTCAGTCTTTTCGATATACGTGTTGTACCGCGTTTTTTCAGCCCATTTGCGGAAGCCTCAAATCAATTTTAGATGGTTGATTTGGAGAGTATTACCGCAGTAGGGTTACAAATGGTTTGTGGACGCAAAGATATGAAAAATAAAGCAAATAGTTCGAAGAAAGAGCAGAATTTTTGTACAAACATACTACATGTTTAATTATTTGTGGTATTTTTGTACAGAAACATAAGAATGGTAGAAATGAATTCAGAAGAAATCAAAAATCGATTCATATCTTCTTCAGAGGCGAAAGAAAAAAGCCGTAGTGCATACTATAAGCTTCTCGAAAGTGCCCGTGAAGGTAATATGGTCTGCATTCGACGAGGCGTGTACGCTAAAATGGAACAGTTGGCCGATACTATGATAGACCTTGATGTAGTGGTGCCTGATGGTATCCTATGCTTATTTTCTGCATGGAACATCCATGGGTTTACCACCTCTTTGCCTCAGGCATATCATGTGGCCATCAAAAGAGGGCGGAAGATACGGTTGCCTGAATATCCGTTAATAGAACTACATTTCATCACTGAGGCACTATTGGAACTTGGTGTTGAAGAGCAAGTAGTAAGTGGCTATGAGATTAAAGTCTATAATAAAGAACGCTCTGTTTGTGATGCTATTAAATATAGAAATAAGATTGGTATTGATGTTTGTTCCGAAGTAGTCAACAGTTATTTGGCACTTTCTAATCGTAACTTAACTCTCCTGATGGACTATGCAAACAAACTACAGTTTACCTCTTTTCGAAATTCATCGATCTCTCGGTTTTTGGTTTCCAGTCTCGCCATTCGCCAAGCCATGTGTACATGATGCCGCCTACCAGCAAAGCTATTAGTAGATAGCCTATGGAAGTCAGCATACGGAAGTGTCTTGTTTCAGCGTTATGTCGATTCATGCGTTATTGCCATTGATTATTGATAATACAGCCCGTAGGTCTTTATAGGCTTACGGGCTGTATGGTCTTTGAAGCTCAGTCTAATAAAGATGCTATATCAAATTGGATTATAGAACATCCTCAATAGACAATTCAAAATTTCTTTCCGATATCATATATCTTTTGTAGATGTTCGGTATTTGAAATAGCCCCCTTCTCATTGACACTATTTACAAGATAATGGCCTCTGTTTTTCCATCCCCTATCTTGCGCAATGAGTTCAAAGGAACGCACTATACCGTCAAATACATGTGGGTCTTCCAACTCTCCACACGAAAGAAGCATACATTCCTTAATAGGCACATCTTTTTTACCTATGATGAAAGAATAAAACTTGTCTATGGCAGCTTTTATCTGGGTAGGAAACGAGTACCAATAAAGAGGGGTACAGAATATGATGACATCACTTTCTGCCATCAAAGATGCCAGTTCATTGAAATCATCATTAAAAATACAGGCTTTATTCTCCTTGCTAAAACAATTATCGCAAGCTCTGCATCCTTGAATATGTTTATGCGCAGTATTAAACTGCACAACACTGTTGCCCGCTTCGGATGCTCCTTTCGCAAAAGCGTCCGCCATAAGGTCGCTGTTACCTCCCCGTCGTGGGCTGCCGGTTAAAATCAAAATTCGTTTGCTCATATCCTTTACATTTATTCACCCATACGGAAATCTCCTACGTTGTCATGACTAAGAGTTATATCTTCGATGATGCTTGTGCATCCACCATGTTGCGGACACTGGCTGCTGATGCCGAGATATATTTGATCGGGATATTCATTACGATACAGACGCACCATATGCCACTCTTTTTTGTCTAATGAATAGTAGCTGGCGATAGTGTGAGTATCAGAAGATATTTTCATATAGACTGATTTTGCGTCTATCTTATCATGGTTATTGTCATCCGATGTACCTTGTGTTCGTACCGTTACGATGCGGTGGTTGCCATATTCGTCCTGCTCAAAGGCAAGTTTCTGCCAAAGTGTATCGTTGACATACACAAAAAGATCGGCGGCATTGTAAAGTCCATCAGAGGTAAACTCAGGGGTTACTTTAGCTGTCAGCGTGAATGGCTTTGTATTATCGGTCGGAATCAGTAACACAGGCAGTGTATTGTTGGACAGCTTACCCTCGTTAGGATCACAGAAGAAGTCAAGTCCTCCGGGACAGTTGAATTCCAATCCTCCGTCTGCAAGTATGGTTACACATGTATCTGCGCCATTGATGGATTTGGTAAAAGTGACATCTCCCACTTTTATCTCACAGTCTGTGATTTGGCTTGTTTCAGCCACTTTACCGGTCAAATCCGGTTCACTTGTTTTGGACTCTTTGTGCTGCTGACATGCAGCTAAAGAGAGGCATCCAACAAGAAATGCTCCATATAAAACGGTTCTTTTCATCTTTGAATCATTTATTATTCGTAATTTTGTGGCAAAATTAGGACTATTGGCGCAATCCCGCAATGGTGAAAATTAACCAATTCACTATGGAACAGGAACATCAACTAAAATCACTTCTGACTGAGCAGCAGTTTGAAGATGCTGAAAATAAGGAATTTATGCTTGCTCAAGCAAGAGCGTGCGCAAATGGTTATGCTCTTGCAACAGAAGGTATAGCAGTTGTGTCAGATTTTCAAAACAACGAATGTCATATATATTCTGGCAGATTCGGTCAAACTATAATGGACTTCCCGGAATATATGGTTGACCATACATCTGCCTTTGAAAATACCGTTTTCAGCCACGCGAATGAAGAAGAGCTTATTCAACGTCATATACTCGAACTTCGTTTCTTCAACTTTATAAAAGAACTTCCCATAAATGAAAAGACAAATTTCTCGGCTTCGTGTATCATCAGTTTCTATCGGACAGGGAGTAATGAGACAATAAAAATATTACATACAACGAGATATTTTAGTTGTAGCAACGGTGGAAGTGTCATTCTCGGTCTATGCACTTATTCTCCATACTTTGGTTCTCATAACAAACAAGACAGTATTATTGTAAATCTCGTGACAGGAGAAACCGTTAGACGAAACGTGTACGAAGCATGCGACCGAAAAATCCTTAGTCGGCGACAACTTGAAATACTATCACTAATAGCGAAAGGGGTGCCCAGTAAACAGATTGCAGACAACCTAAATATTTCCGTTTATACCGTTAATCGCCATCGTCAGGATATTTTAGCTTCATTAAAAGTCGCTAATACTGCGGCTGCTGTAGAAATCGTATTAAGAATGAATCTTATTTAATGAGCCCTCTTGCTTTATGATTGGTTAAAAATCAGTGTTGTACCAGTTATTATTGGTTCGTAATTTTGCGGGCATATAAAAGCGAAAAAGATGAATCAATTTGCTGGTAAATTAGAATTGGAAGCAGGCATAACAGTTCTGCAAAATGAATGTGAACGTATTTTTAGTTCTGTGCCAATTCATTTTGGTAAAGGCGTTTCTCTTACACACGGAGCTTCTATTTATTGCACAGGAGTAGGTGATGACATCTATATCGGAGATAATAATATCATAGGAGGAGAACTTATTTTGTTTCCGGGAGCAAGAATAGGCAATCGTTGTGTTTTTGGTACAGGAACTATAATTGTCGCGGGTAGCTTTAGTGTTGGTAATGGTTGTGTCATGTCACATGGATGTACCATAACCCAAGATGTTCCTGATAATTCGTTGGTAGTAGGCCGTAGAGGATTGATATTCAACAAATAATAGTTAATTCCTATTGCTATTGATGCGAAAATTGGTTAGAAATCAGTATTGTGCACATCTTTTGTTCTATCTAACTTTGCAACCGCAAATAAATCACAAGGAAATTGCAATTTAATAATAATCAAATCAATATCATAATGAAAAAATTAGTATTTATCGCAATCATTGCAAGTCTTGCAATGGCTGGATGCACCCAGAAAGAACCAGAGAAAAAAGCGGGAAATTCTGACAAGAAAGCTACAACAGAAAACGTTGAACTCGCCACATGCGACATCAATGTAGGAGGAATTCGTTTTACAAAGTCGAAAAACGGCGGAGAGAATGGCATCACACTTCTTGGCGACACGCTCAAATTTGTGGCCGGTCCTCAAACTGATTATTTCCGTTCCCCGGATGGAAGCGTAGTCAATAACTCTGCGGTCATCTTCACAGAGGTTGACAACACCAAACCTTTCACTTTCACGGCTAAAGTGCAGCCTGAATTCACTGAAACCGGAACTTATTCGGCAGGGGTGATATATGCTTATGAAAACGACACACATTGTCAAAAACTATGTTTCGAGCAGGATGAGTATGGCGATCACCGAGTGGTGTCAGTTCGCACATTAGGCACCTCTGATGACAATAACCATCAGGCAATCACGGCTCCATACGTTTATATGAGATTATCCTCCGATGGCACAACCCTTGGTAGCTATTTCTCAGAAGATGGTAAAATATGGCGTATGGCCCGACTCTATAAGAATGACTTTCCTGAAAAATTGCTTATAGGCATCAGTTCACAGAGTCCTAAGGATAATGAACACACCTGCCTATTCACCGAAGTATCTCTGACAGATAAACCTGTCGCTGACTTTAGAAAGGGTAATATAGCAGAATAATAAAACAATCGAATCATTTTCAAAGGCGCACACATATTCAAAATGTGCGCTTTTCTTATACCTTTAAACGATGAGTAAACATCCAATTATCGCAAATCGCACCGCTTTTCTCGTCATAGGTTGTCTTGAGGCTGCATGGGCACCTCTTGTACCGTATGTTAAACGTGCATTTAGTTTGGACGAAGCTTCCTTAGGACTTCTGATGCTTTGTACCGGGTTGGGTTCAATAATAGCACTTCCTTTATCAAGTTGGCTATGTGTGAGATTTGGCGCAAAACGAGTAGTTTATTTCTCCGGATTTTTAATGGCTTTTTCTCTATTGACGATAAGCCTATTGGCTAACTTCACCCTGACGGCTATAATGTTATTGGTATTCGGCGGTTGTACTATCACCATCGATGTTGCTGCTAATGTGAATGGTGTTGCAGTTGAAGGTCAGACAGGAAAACATCTGATGTCAGGATTTCATGGGGGTTATTCACTTGGTACGCTCATCGGTGCCGGTGTGATGAGTTCTCTTTTCGCATTCGGAATAATCCCTATGTGGTCGGTCGTAATATTTATGATATTGGTATTGGCTGCGATGATGGCCGGATGCCGTGACCTTCTATCCTCAAAGGTACTTAAAAGCAACGACCATCCGAAACAGGATGTGAATAAGAAATTTTATATTCCACCTATGGTGATAGTGGTCGGTTTGTTATGTTTTATCATGTATGCGTCGGAAGGTGCTGTAATGGGGTGGTCAGCAATTTTTGTTAGTCAAGAGCGTGGCATTGACATGTCCGTGGCCGGATTTTTCTATACCGCTTTTGCCATAGCAATGACTATTATGAGACTTTGCGGCGACAAGATCGTCGATCGATTTGGACGAAGGACTGTGATTAGCGGAGGGGCATTACTTATTTCCGCTGGTTTCCTGATTGTGGTATCAATTGATAGTGCGATCGCTTCTGTAGCTGGTTTTGCTATGGTCGGTTGTGGTGCGGCCAATGTAGTTCCTCAATTAGTATCTTTTGCGGCCCACATAAAAGGGATGGCAGTACACAACATCATTAGTTTTATTAATGCTCTTGGATATTCCGGTATACTTCTTGGTCCGGTTATAATCGGATTCATAGGAAAACGCTACGGTTTGCATGTGTCATTTATAGGTATTGCCGTGTTTGCTTTGATTGTTGCTATAATTTCATCTATAATATTAAGAAGCAAACAGATTACACTGCAAGTAGATTTGCAAAACGAAAGAGAAACTTGTTCGCTGTAATTCTGCAAAATAAGAAATCAGTGTGCAACGTATAAAAAAATTGCATTGCTTTTTTGTGTAACTACTCAGGTATCTAAATGTGCCCAAATGCTTGATTATCAACAGTAGCAAACTTGTTGATTTACTATATTTCGATGAAAATCGGGCATTACGCAAGATTGACCTCGTGCAATAGAGTTGATACTCAACGACTTTGCATAGCTGAGCAGTTACTTTTTTTGTTCTATTTTGTTAAATTTGTCTGTACCAACTTCTATCAGCCAATATCCAAAAGCGATAAGGATTATTTGTTATTGTGGGCAGTAACGAAAACAATGACGTTACTGCCCACAATAAAAGTTATATTTTTATCCCTTTCGGACGGTTATCATCCTTGATCTGAAAACCCGGTCGTCCGATGATGACATGGTCGGCAATGAAATTGCCTGACGGACTACGCTCATTCACCGGACTGCGAATCTGCGGAACATCTTCGGTGTGTTGTGGTGGCACGTTCCGTACATCTCCCGCATCCGGCTTGACCTCCTGTCCATCCTTTTCTTTTTCGGCAATTTCGGGCGTAGGCGGCGCAAGTTCCAGCTGTATCTTGCGG
>ULJD01002610.1_pt1 | contig 10981 bp, 10 predicted proteins | sample 1950801 | NCBI WGS metagenome assembly ULJD01 (sample SAMEA4835464, study PRJEB28245) | human gut metagenome | biome: gut microbiome; material: fecal sample | place: Denmark | collected 2008 | reverse complement strand
TACGGGTTTAAACAATAAATTAACCCGAATCATTCTAGTTGTAAGAATTAAGAACCCAAAAGAGGGTAACTCAAAAGTCATTTTGCAAAGAGAATAACCCCTGTCAGTATACTCTGACAGGGGTTGCTGGTTCTAAAAGTGGGCCTTTATGGAACTCTCTTTACCTTACCATTTCCCCAATGCTGCTAGTATTTCACTATTGGCATTATCTACCGCCGAGGTATCAAACGTAGAAAGGTATATAAGTGTGGTTTTCTCGGAGTCATGTCCGAGGGCATCACTGATGACGCTAATTGGAATCTGTTTCTGCTTGGCTATGCTTGCCCAACTGTGACGAGCAACATACAATGTCAAGGGTATCGGTAACTGAACCATTTCTCCAACCAGTCTTAAATGGCGATTGATGCGTTTGGATAGTTTCTTGTAGGTTTGCCTATCATCAGCATCATTCGTAAGTATGGGTAACAGATACCGTGAGTCCTTGGGATATTTCTCAACGATGGTCTGCATCTGCTGCTCCCAACGAATATCCAACCGACCACCTGTCTTTCTGCGATAATAGGTTAGGTGCCCACCACGAAGATTATCATAAGTCAGGTATGCCATATCAATGAACGACATACCTCTGAGACCAAGACTCAACAAGAAAATATCCCTTGCGTATGCCAGATGGGGATAGAGTCTTAAATCCAGTTCTTTAATTCTCTTGATGGAATCAATATCAATTGCTCTTTTTACCGTTTGGGCAATACCCGTATATACACTTTGGAATGGAGTAATCGACTCAACAAGGTGTAATTTCACCGCTTTGTTAAGCACAGTCCTCAGCGTCCGCATATAAAAGGATATGCTGTTCATTGTCAAGTTTCTATTCTTCAGGTAGCGTTCATAATCCTCCATTACCTCTGCTGTAATCTCATAGAGCATAATATCTTCGTCGTTATTGAACTTGATGAAACTATGCAAGGCGGATACATATGTCTCACTTGTTCGTGTACGCCCCATTTGGGCCAAGCGTTCAGCTTGAGATGACAGAAAACCTGAGAATGACTGCTGACGGTTCAATTCTTCAAATTCAGATATTATATCTCCAAAATCCAAAGGCTTTCCTTTGTCAATATGTCGTTTGGCGATAGCATATAATTGTTGCATCTCCCAGTCGGTGCGATGCTTGATTTTGATAAGCGAGCTGCTTTCGGCAAGTATTCTACCGTGTCGTTTATCCCATTCATAGGGGTAAATACGATAAGCAGATGCATAAGTGTGTGTTTTCCGTTTGATGATTATCTGATAATAAAGTGTACCATCCTTACCCTTGACAGCAGAAGGACGAAAACATAATTTGATTGATACTCCCATAATCATCTCCTCCTTCTTGATGTGTTGTTGTCATTCTTTTTTTCTCCCCAGGGCATATCAGATGATGAACCACCGCCACCTGTGCCAACATGAGTTTGTGCTGGGCCACCAGATAGCATCTCAAATGTGGCACCAAGCAGTTGGGCCTGAACCTGACTCACTTGCTCAAATGGCTCAAAGATTTCATTGACCAATTCATGCTCTGTAAGCTCGCCACTCAGATACTTTTGTATAACAGGATTGTACCACTCGAAATACTTAGCATCCTCAAAGGTCTCATTTTCGACCTTAGTTTGAATGCGAAGGCTAGGTATATTTGAATGGCGAGGCGACATACGGATACCTGTAAGCGTTGCACCCGATGATAAACGATACCGATGAGGATTGGCTTTTCTGTCAAGAGCATCGATACGCTGCTTCTGCTTTTCGATTGTCGCTTCGTGAGCAATGTTCTTTCGCTCGGCAATCTCGGCTCGTTTGATGGCCTTGTCAATCTCCGCCATATAGCCGTTGTGATATTTCGCCAATTCAATCTTATGTTGCTCCTTTAGTTGGAGGTATTTCTGCTCTAATAGAGCAATCCGTTGCTGTAACTTTTCTATCTGCTTGTCCTTATCCGAAAGTTGTTTCTTCGCTTCAGCCAGTTCGCCCGTACCGAAGAATGACAATATCTTGGAACGTCCCTCACGTGTCTTTTCAACTTCAGCTTGTAATTTTTCTATATCATCTTCGTATTTCAACATCTGCTCACGATAATACCGGCCGTTTGTCTTATGACGTGCTGTAGAACCTACTACACCACGCTGCAAACCGAATGGCTTCATTGTAATGGCATAGGTGTTCTGATATTGGAACAATTTGCCACGAGCCATCACGTCATCTGCGGATAATCGTGGTCCACTCTTGGTTGCATATTTCTTGTCACCCTCACGCTCCTTGCGTTTCCGTTCTGTGGTCACGATGGGTATGATGGTGGCATGAAGGTGGGGTGTCTTCTCGTCCATGTGCAGCACACACGATACAAGATTCTCTTCTCCAAATGTATCTTTGAGCCATGATATGTTAGCCTTAATCCATTGGTCAAGTTTACCTTCATGCTGAAGCTTCATCATCTGTTCGTGTGTTCCTGTCAAGATGATACGTATTGCTTTGGTCTGATTCTTACCGACCTTTCGGTGCAGACCTGCATGGTCTATACGATACTGAATAGCCTCAGTTCTGTTGGCAACTCCTTGCGGAAATTTTATCAGTTCCCGATTCAGATGTGTCCGCTTTGCATCGGCATTCTCCGGCACATATGTTTTGCCCTTTGCATCCTTTCTCTCTATGTGGCACGACATACCACTGTCACTGCCACTGCCACGTTGCAGGTGGCATACTGCATATTGAATATTACTCATTTTGATTTGTTTTAAGTTAAACGATTGTTCTATAAAATGCTGTTATCATAATACCGCTATTTGTGTAGCAGGTATCTTCAAGACCTTATGGGGACTTTTTCGCTCTGCCACATCACGAGTGGAAGAGAAGAAAATGCCCTAATAAGCTACGGCATTTTATAAAGCCTTTTCCTTGAAAGATTCTCTTGCCTATTAGGATTCATCTACCAGAACTAAATCCAGCTCATCGATGAGCTTTTGTAATACAGGATTCTTGTCAATCATACGTTGCAGTATCATCTGCGGAGTATCTTTCATCAATAAGAAGTCTGCAATGTCAAGCCCTTGCTTGCGCTGCTCATCAGTTGCCACATCTTCAAGCACGGAGCTGACGCTGACACTGCGGCATATAGGACGAAGCATAGAAACTTTCTCCTGCCACTCGGAGGTCGCTCCAAGGTCGGGCATCAGAATCACATCCCTGCCAGCGAGAACCTTAACTGCTTGTGCATTGAAACATCCATTTTTACCTCCCGTGGCGATCCATAACCCATCGGTAATGAAATGTGCTGCGATGATGGCTGTTTTCTCACTCTCAACAACAAAGACCCTTTTGTCAGGATAAAGAGGCAGCAGGTGCTCGCCAAAGAAGCATTGTTGCAGTTTGAATCCCTGCTTCTTCAGTTCGGAGTGTACCCAACATACATGGGCATGTGGTTCCTTTACTCTTCGTCCCGTATTGGCATCATAAAGCATTATCTTGCCACTGCGCACTTTCCCTAGAGTGTCTATTTGCCAAAAGACCGTAGCACCATTCCATTTTCTTGATGTACCCACTTTGTAGAGTGAAAATAACTTATTTGTCCCCTCCTTACCGATAGTGCGTACCAGAAAAGTGTATAAAGGGTTGGAGTCATACTGTTTCAGTGATTGCTGCTTGATGTTAGCGTCAATGAATGAAGGAGGTACGTCCTGCATAACGCATTGTACTTTTGGCTTGGCTAATGATTCAGACACAGTAACCTGAGGATTATCCTTGAAATAGTCCTTTGGGGTAAAATGATATCCACAACTGTTCTCGTGGTCGCATTTGCCCACGTGAGACGGAAAATAAATCTCATTCTCTTCATCAACGTAACGAGTAAAACAGGCTTTGCGCTCACATTTTGGGCAAGTAGTCTTACTGCCCGTATGGTATTTTTCTAAATGAAATCTGTACTTATTCATGTTTCTGAAAGTTTTGAATCGTAATTTCAGTTTGCAGTTTCTTCAGTTTTGCAGTTTCAGGGTTCTCTTTACACCCGATTTCTGAAAAACTGAAAGAACTGAAAGCTGCATCTGGTGATTATTTGTTGCAGTTTCTCCGTTCAAAAGTTCGTTTCTCGTAGTTGCCCTGCTTGACTTTATGGATGAGTCGATTCTTTTCAAGTCCCTTCAGATAGTTCATTACGGTACGCTCGGTTACGTGTAACTGTTTTCCAATCTCGATAGCTTGAGCTGTAGTGAAGGAGTCTTGAAGCAGATTGAGAAGTTCCATTTGAGGTTCCTCGCATGATTCTACGGACAAGAAATGTCGTATACGCTGATAGGAATCCTCGAAATAGTCATTCAGCTTAATGGCCGCCTTAACGGAAACCGAATCTACATTCTGAAGGTTGCTCTCGCCACAAGCATAGCGCAGGGTTTGTATAATCAGGGCAAGGCGTGCTACATGTACGAAGTGCTTCATCGGACGCGACTCAACAAGCCTTTCATCCTGAATAGAGTTTGAATGGTCAATAGTCTGGTTGCACCACTCATAGAATATCCTCCGTGCATCGCTATCCATCGTTATCAGATGAGATACTGACAGTTCGCTTTCGGGGTTTATATCATACTCAAGGGAAAGTATCTTGTTCAAGATTTCTTCCCACCTATAAAAGGATGAGGGCGTATTGCCGTTAGGTGCATCATCACTCAATTGCCATCGGGGAATCTTCTGTGATATGGGCATGACAAAAAGGATTCTGTCTAAAAAACCATTCTCCTCATATCCCTTCTTGAAGAGTTCAAACATACGCATCGGCTGTGTGGTGCCTATCATATTGATACACGGGTCTTCTATATGAATAGGCATTTGGTTACTTACTCTTACCACATCAAGGGCTCCTCCGCTCCATGCCGTTAGGAGTTGTTCTATCAGCTGACCGTTATTATAGCGGTTGGCGGAGTTGAACATTCCCATAATCTCATCGACAAGGATGACGATACCACGTGGGGTATTATAATGGGAGAGCATCAACGCTTCAGGTGTGAAGTCCGATACAATGGTACGTGACAGTGTGGGCTTCTCTAATTCTTTATTTTCTCCTTTCCCTTTTTTCTCTTTTTCTGCCTGATACGCTGCCATTTCGGACTTGAATTTCTCCAGCAGCTCATTGTCTCTCTTGCGTATAGGTTTGAATGCCGCTTCTAGTGGCGGTGTCTTGCCTAGTCCCGGTCTTCCGACAAGGATGATGTAGAGTGCAGAATTGCTGTTCCATCCACCCTTGATATGAATACGGTAACTGTTCCCGAGGGCTGTAGCTACAGCTGAGAGCATAGCTGTGGCGATGTACTCCACCTTATAGTTCTCATGACTTACCATATCCAATATGATGGATTGTACTTTTGCAGGGAAGCAATCCAAAGGGAAGCCCGACTCAGGAATCCCATTGGCTTCGGAGAGCACCCTGTTACAAATATCCGTTTGTGATATGTTCATGGCTACTTGTCCTTTCGTTTCAGATACGATGATACACTCTCACATTTATTACCAGTCTGAACACGTCTGATGTCCGACTTGGCATACATATTCTTATTGCCCACCTTAATGGGAACCAAGTAGCCACGCTTCGCCCATAGGTTCAGTGTGCCATCACACACCTTGAGCAGTTGCTTGACCTCGCGGGTATTCATATAAGTCTCCTCGCTCTGTTCAACCTGTTCCATCAGTTCTTGGCGTTGGGCCTCTATGGTTTTTTCTACAATGGATTCAGCAAACATCTTAAGGTCTGAGGGCGAAATCTCCAGTTTTACGTTTGCACCCGATGCGACCAATGATTCAATCGATAACATAAATTCTATGATTTAACAATGTTCATTAGCCATCACTCTTCTTCCCGATGCCTCCTTTTGATGGCATATAAAAAGAAGCACCGCCAGATCCTGGGAAGACCTGACGGTGCAAAAGTATTGTCAAAATGCAACGTATTGAAAAATAGCGAATTGTCTTAATTGGCATGACAAAAAAGACAATTATGACAATGCTAAAACGCTATAATTTGATTCAATTTATTCAATGTAAGGTTGTTTTTCAATGGATTCCTGATTTGTGGCTTCGGTAATTTTTGTCTTGAGTGTTTGCAATTGGCATTGGTATTCATCACTCTCTATAAGCGGTAGCATCTGCATCTTGCCATCACGCTCTACATGCTTTTCATCTTTCAGCCATTTTATGGCCTGACGACATGAACTTTCGCTTTTCAGGCCCTCTATGTCGCAAAACTCACGAGCAAGTGCGATGCTGTATTCCTTAGCATTTATCAACTCACAGAACAGATTAAGCTCGATGAGTGCATAGTATGGGAGAGCAAGACCATAGGATGTGTTATGTGTCGTGACAAAATCCCGTATTGCATCTATGACACCTTCTGTATTGTCACACTTCAGATACTCTATGAGGGATTTCTCTTGTGCCGTGCGTCTGCCTCTGGCTTTAACTTCTTCCTCTTGGATAATTGAAGGCTGAACTGATGTCGCTTTGTCGTTATTAATGGATTTCAGTGCCCATGATGCGATTTTGCCATTTCTTATAGATTCATGTAGTTCTACATATTCCCTCCACGACTCACGGGTACGATAACCACTCTTGATTGAAGCATTGATAACATGTTTGATGGTATAGCTGCATACTAATCTACCGAATATACCAGCGGATGGATTATTGGCTATGGAAGTCAAAGCATCTGCCATCGTTTCAAAACTGCGTCCGAATACAAGCCAACTCAGTACCAATGGGGCGGATAGCATTATTTGCTCCTTGTTTTTTGCTGAGGATTGCAGGTTGAACCATTGGCTAAATATCCCTTGGGGCTTCGGATGTACAATCGGAGGTTCATCCTTCTGACGTTGGAATTGTTCTATGATATGTTGGGGGATAGCCTTTTCTTTAAAGTATAGCGACATTTGCGAAAGGTTATCCATCGTGTCGTCATCGTAAAAGGTCTGCCAGGTTTTCATAAGGCCGGGCAACTGTTGATTTGCGGCATAGAAAAATCTGACAAACTGAAATCCATCCCCATCGTTCATTTGGCGGGCAAACTGAGCATACTCCTCCTGATGAGCATTCTTCCATTGCAACAAATCCTCCTTGAAGGCATTGAAGTTGGCATATCTTTTATCTGTGGTATCCATAATCGTTGCTATGAAGTTCCTAATCCAATAAATTCACAAGTTCCTTCTTGATTTCATCATCTATATGACGGTAACGGGCAAAAGCTCGGCTTCCATCTGTATGACCGGACATCGAAGCAATAAGGTTCGGATCCTTAACCTGTTTATAAAGGTTGCCGATAAAGGTCTTACGGGCAGTATGTGTGGTTGCCACCTCATAGAGTGGACGAGCCACATCTTTACGAGTCTTGGGGTCGATTACTCTCACCATGCGGTCTATGCCCACATACTTTAGAATGTCCTTAATCTTCTTATTGTAACCGAAATCTGAAAACCGTGGTAACAGTGCATTCTCCAAGTCCTTGTATCGCTCCAATATATCCAAAGCCTTTTGATTAAGCGGCACACGGACTGTTTTGGCATTTTCATGTTTGGTCTTCTGCGGTATGTACTCCACACATCCATCTATGATATTGGCCTTGGTCAGTCTGTTCAAGTCGCTGACACGACAACCAATCAAGCATTGGAACATGAATATATCTCGATAAACGGCATAGTTTTCGCCCAATTCGCTTAGGTCAGCATAGTAAACCTTGTCACGTTCCTCCAGAGTGAGATAAAACGGGTCGCCATAAATGGGTTGTGCTATCTGATATTGGTCAAAAGGATTGTTCTTGGTCAGTCCTTGTTTGATACAATTTTTAATTACAGTACGAATGCGATAGAGGCTTCCCGAAATGGCATTCTCGGAACGCACCTGTTCTACCTGTCTGCGAGGTTCGTTTTGGTAGAAGAGAGGATACATTTCCACATACTTATGTTCTTCCTGTATCCAATGCTTGAACTCTCTAATGTCATCAGCCGTTATTGAGTCCACACAAAGATGGAATCCACGCTGGTGCATCACTTCGTGACGAAACCTTTCGTAACGCAATACTTTGCATAGATTATCACGATGATGCTTTTGACTTTCGGCTGCAAGCGGTGTCTCGTCTATATATTTCTGAATCTGATACGACAGATGATACTCCTCACGCTTGTTGCCACCACGGGCATTGATGTTGGGGTGATGATATTCCTCGATGAGTGCTTTGAGCCAGGCCCCGTCTACGCCACGCTGATATTTCTCGGCAATAAGGTGTGTGATATTCTGTATATCACGTTCAAGACTCATGCGTTTCTGATCCGACACCAAAACCACACGGGGTTTGTAGCCCTGTCTTTCGGCACTCCAATGGTTGGGATTGATAGATAACTCACTAGCGGCTTTCAGGTCTACACCTCCTACATCACGTACACGGAAATATATACGGGCCATCTCGGTTACATTATTCTTTGCCGAGGTCTTTCTTATAAATGCTGTAACTTTCATCGTGGGTAGTATTATAGGTTCTTAATTTATCATATCAACCAAACGTCGCTTCATATCGTCATCGATATTACGGTAACGGGCGAAGGCTCGGCTTCCGTCTACATGTCCTGACATTGAAGCGATGAGATTGGGGTCGGGAACTTGTTTATACAGGTTGCCAACAAAAGTCTTACGGGCAGTATGGCTGCTTGCCACTTCATACAACGGTTTTTGAACAGTCTGGTAGCCATGTGTATCAAGCAAAGTGACCATTCTGTCAATACCGCAATGCTTCAGCAGTTCACGGATTCCTTGATTGTATTGGTAAATCTGCTTGAAGGGTAGAAGCTTCCCGTTTTCGCAATTATGTCGTTCAAGAATCTTTTTTGCTTTGTCGTGAAGAGGAACACGCACGGTCTTGGCCTGACATTTCTTGGTCTTCTGCGGTGTGTATTCTATGAATCCATCAACGATGTTGTCTTTTGTAAGCCTGTAAAGGTCACCAACACGACACCCCACATAGCAGTGAAATACAAAAATGTCTCTGATTATTGCCAGCTTGGGGTAATCACTCAAATCAGCATCATATAGAATGTTTCTTTCCTCACGAGTGAGATAGAACGGGTCTCCATAGATAGGAACCTTACAGCCATATCGTTCAAAGACATCATTATTGGAATACTGCATCTTCTTACACCAACGGAGGAAAACACAAAAGAGATTCATCAGATTGATGATGGTAGTATTGGACAGCTCCTTGCGTTTGGTGTTGTAGTACAAACGGCTGGAATAGAAATCAGGATACTGTTCACGAAGAAGATACTCTGATTTGATATATTCCCTAAAATCGTTCATTTGCTCAATAGTGAGTGTCTCAACAAAGAGAGTGAAATCCTGCTCGCCCAAAATCTCACGATGATAGTCGTGGTAACGCTTCATCTGACGTTCAAAACGCAAGATAGCTTGTCGGGCACCATCTGTGCCTTCAAACTTCTCAGCATACTCTTCTATACGTTTAAGCAGACTCGGATGGGTGCGTTCGTATGCAATATTGGGGTGTAGCACATCTTCGATAGACTGCTTTAGCCAAGAACTATCAGCCTTGTCACTATAAGTTCTCTCTATCACTTCTATAATAGATGCAATTTGTCCAGCAATACGTTTCTGTTCAACAACAGGGATAATCGTAGTACGCTTATATTGCAAAGTTTCCATATCCCATAACTTGTCATACACCACAAGTTCGGATACAACCTTGATATCAACACTTCTCTCACGGACACGAAAGCACAGGTTGGAACGTGAGAGTTCTTTGTCTAATGATGCTTGTTTTTTGAGATAGATGGAAACTTTCATTGCATACGTTTTTTAATCACGATGCAAAGGTATATAAATTCCCGTAAATGTTCCCATATATCCCGAAAAAACTTAAAACGAATTGAAAGAAATTTTATGGTGGGAATTTGTGATACCATTGTAAAACAGCGGTTTAGTTTAGTTTATTCTATAGAAATTGGACTGGACTAAACCACTTATTTTTATGTATTGCGGTTCCACGCTTCTATATTAATCAAAAAGACCTTGTAGGAATCGTAGGGTAGGAGATTATTTACAATGGCAATTTCAATGATTGAGCGTCATGGTAGTTGGTATGAAATCTATGACGAAAGAGGAAAAAAGCAGAAAACATTACCAGAACATATTGGAATGTTGCTCGGTTGGGGAACTCGTTTTTTTATCGTTCACAAAGGTTCATGGTATGAGTTATATGATGAATCTGGGAAAAAATACAAAACCCTTCCAGACCATACAGGAACCTTTGTTAGTATTTCTGGTGATACTTTTATCCTAAGAAAAGGTTCATGGTTAGAAACATACGACATGTTGGGCAAAAAGATAAATACACGCCCTGTCCGCTGATTTAATAACACTATGGAATCTACAACAATAAAAGCCCTATTCGGGAGGCGAAATATTCGTTTTATCATCCCTGCTTATCAAAGGGCATACACATGGGATAAAAGACAGTTTTCTCAATTTAGAGAAGACCTTCAAGAGTGTGCTGGCAGTGATTATTATTTAGGTCACTTTTTATTTGAGCAAGATGGAGATACTTTTTATGTAATTGACGGACAACAACGACTTACAACAAGTATTATCTTCTTCAGTGCGTTTTTATATGTTATAAAAAGCAGAGAATCGGAATGGATTATAACCGACAAGAAAGAAATTATACAAGACTTGCTTTTAGATGTTTCGGACTATTATCTGAAAGACAGTAGGCATAATAGACAAAAATTTGCTACGGTCGAATATGACAATAATTTCTTTATTGATACTATTATTGAGCATCATAATAATGTGTCAAACGATGATTTGACCTCCAAATCGAAGGTTGCAATCCATCGGGCTTTATGTTTTTTTGAAGAATGGCTCAAAGAATGTACAATAGATGATATACTGTCGTATGTTTCATCTT
>ULJD01048757.1_pt1 | contig 11013 bp, 10 predicted proteins | sample 1950801 | NCBI WGS metagenome assembly ULJD01 (sample SAMEA4835464, study PRJEB28245) | human gut metagenome | biome: gut microbiome; material: fecal sample | place: Denmark | collected 2008 | reverse complement strand
TCTTTTGAATTACCAGCCATATGTTTTCTGCTCTTTTTTCTCTGCTCTTATCATACCACAAAAAGCAAAGAAAAAGAAGCCGAAACCCAGTGCTTATCAGGGATTGCGGGCATGATCCAGTGCGTGTGACAATCCACAGTTTTGCTGACTTGCAGAGAATTTTTCCACCCTCATTCCGTAGGTTTGAATGCTTTCGGTTGTTCGATTTCAAGACCAGACATGAGCCAGTCGAATTGCTGCCAGGTCAGTTGTTTTACTTCCAACTGATTTCTAGGCCAGCGGAATCTGCCCTGAACTTCCATGCGTTTATATAGCAGTACAAATCCATCGGACTCCCAGAGCAAAGCTTTGATCCTGTCACAACGTTTTCCGCAGAAAAGGTACAGGGCACTCCGCCTTGGATCCATATGGAGTTGATCCTCTACAATCGCACACAGTCCGTCAATGGATTTTCGCATATCCGTTCTGCCTGTTACGATATAAATCTCATCGGCGGCTGTGATATCGCCTAACATTCCAGCTCCTTCATAATACGAAGAGTCTGAGCCAAAAGCTTTGGATCTGTTCCATTTGGGATAGTTAGAAGAAAACTTCCAACAGACAGCCTCATTGGCTCTGCCACAGAAATGTTGTTTCTTTCCGTAGATGCCGGGATCATATTTAATGGCTGTTCATAGGAAGGCGTGTCGGTGTCATGAAAATCCACTCTGACGACTTCCTGACTTTCCGGAGCGCTATGGCTGCGTCCGGTTGATGCCGGTAAATCCATACAACCTTTTTGACGTAATCGTTTTACCCAGTTGTAAAAAGTTCCTGGTTTGATGTCATGTTCCACAACACCATTGATGATCTGTCAATCCACTTTGACGGCATTCCATGATGAGACGGTATTGTTCTTCTGCAGGTATTCTTTTGCTTCTCATGAGCAGTCCTCCATAAATCGAATCGAGTAAAATGCTCTCACCTATCATTTCTAGCAACAGAAGATGAAGTAAAGTGCTTGCATTCTCTAATGATTATTATGGACTGAATTTTAGGGCAAAGCAATCCGTCGAATTATTTTGCGCTTACGATGAAATGTTTCGTGCATGGATGGAACAAACTGACAAACTGGAAAACAGTGAAATCAGCAAGGCAGAATATGATGAATGGAGATATAAGTACCCGGAACTGGATACTTACCAGAAACGTGCCAAGGTACCATCTCAGGAACTGAGTAATTACCTCGCAAAAGAATTGACTAAAAAAGAAAAATAAAAGAAGAGAATAGAATAGAAAAACCTTACCGATATTCAGTTTTTAACTTCTGAAAATCAGTAAGGTTTCTTTATATACGTTATGAAATAAAATTTTTATCTTTTGAATAATCACAAAATGTTGCCATTTTGTTTCCAGTCACTAAGCAAATTTGTTTGCAACCCGCATAAATACTGGCATCTTATGATTGTGTGGATTACTCAAACTCTATTGTTCCAGGTGGTTTTCCCGTCAGATCATACACTACGCGATTCACATGATTTACTTCATTGACAATTCTGCTTGTCACTTTATGCAGTACTTCCCATGGAATCTCTGCTGACTCTGCTGTCATAAAGTCAATCGTATTGACTGCGCGAAGTGCAACTGCGTAATCATAGGTTCTTTCATCCCCCATAACTCCAACGCTTCTCATGTTTGTTAATGCAGCAAAATACTGTCCGACTGTCTTATTCATGCCCGCTGCGTCCATCTCCTCACGGTAAATAGCATCTGCATCCTGAACGATCTTTACTTTTTCTTCTGTTACTTCTCCGATGATACGGATTCCAAGTCCCGGTCCCGGGAATGGCTGTCTGAATACCAATCGTTCCGGAAGTCCGAGTTCCAGACCTGCTTTTCTTACTTCATCTTTGAACAGATCACGAAGCGGCTCAATAATTTCTTTGAAATCTACGTAATCCGGGAGTCCTCCTACGTTATGGTGGGACTTGATCACTGCAGATTCACCGCCGAGACCACTTTCTACTACGTCCGGATAAATGGTTCCCTGTACCAGGAAATCAACCGTTCCGATCTTTTTCGCTTCTTCCTCGAATACACGGATGAATTCTTCTCCGATGATTTTTCTCTTCTGCTCCGGCTCTGTCACTCCTGCAAGTTTCTCGTAGAATCTCTGCTGTGCGTTCACCCGGATAAAGTTCAGGTCATAGTCACCTTCCGGTCCGAAGATTGCTTCTACCTCATCTCCCTCGTTTTTACGAAGAAGTCCATGGTCTACGAATACACAGGTAAGCTGGTTTCCGATTGCCTTGGAAAGCATAACTGCTGCCACGGAAGAATCCACACCGCCGGAAAGTGCACACAATACTTTTCCGTCGCCTACTTTTGCACGAATCTCTTTGATTGAGTTTTCTACAAACTCATCCATCTTCCAGTCGCCGGCACATCCGCACACATTTCTCACGAAATTGCTGAGCATCTCTTTTCCCTGTACTGTATGAAGTACTTCCGGATGGAACTGGATCGCATACAGCTGTTTTTCTGCATTCTCTGCGGCTGCTACCGGACAGTCTGCCGTATGTGCTGTAATCTCAAATCCCGGTGCGATCTGCGCAATATAATCAAAATGGCTCATCCAGCAGATTGTAGATGCTGACACGCCTTCAAATACTTTTGAAGAGGCTTTATCGATCAACACCTCAGTTTTTCCATATTCTCTGACATCTGCACGTTTTACTTCACCACCAAGTACATGCATCATCAGCTGGGCTCCATAACACAGTCCCAATACCGGGATTCCAAGTTCAAACAATTCTTTTGTATAGGTCGGGGAGTCTGCCTCATAGCAACTGTTCGGACCACCTGTCAGAATGATTCCTTTTGGATTCATATCCTTGATCTTCTGAAGGTCTGTTTTGTAAGAATAAATCTCACAATATACATTGCATTCTCGAACGCGTCTTGCAACCAGCTGATTGTACTGCCCGCCAAAATCGAGTACGATTACTAATTCGTTTTTCACAAATGTTTCCTCCTAATGTTTATCCTAGTATTTTTATTATAATGTAGCACTTCTGAATTTACAAGTTTCTTTTCTTGTAGTTTCACCAGTTTTACTTCCAAATACTCTCATCCTAATCTGTCTGATCAAAGGATATAGCTGTCTGCATTAATCACTTTCGCAAAGAGCAGATCCTGAATTCCGATATTCTTACCAGGCAGTTCTTCTCCATCAGCTTCTCCAATTTGCGCTACATTTTGCGAAATGGCTGCAATCACACTTTTCTGTTCTTCATTACACAATACCTGTGCGCAGTTTTGAATCCTGAGGTAATTTAATATCAATTCCGGCGTTACATCTTGTGCAATCTTTACAGTGGCTATATTTCTTACAAGAACTTGATCTGAAGAATTTTCAAGCAATATTTTATCTATACTAATATTAGGCTTATTTTCAATGATTCTGCCCTCCCATTCAAATTCAAGTCTCTGATAGTCCACATTTAACTTTTTAAATGACGCTTCTTGATTTTTCATCAAAACTACCGTTTCCTTTACCATGAGTTTTGAAATCCACTCATCTAATGTATCTAATTTGACATCTTCCGGTACTTTTAGATTTCCGTACACATAGATGCTGTCTCCCTCTTTCTTCAGTAATTCTTCATTTAAAACGGCATCGCCATAATGCAATGTCATTCCTGCAGGGATGACGACAAAATCCACTTTCTCATCAAATAATTCGATACACGATTCCACCATTTCTTCCGGAATGATCAACTGTTCTGTAACAAATCGGACATTTTTTTCGACTAGCTTTTGCATATCTACCGATTTATCCTGAAGAATTACTTTGTCTTTTACATAATATTTGTTACCTTCTTTTGCTCTCAAAGGGAAATATTTATCTACAATGAATGTGTCATTTAATATCATACAGTCATCCGGATAGATCGAAACGGAATTACTTGCGGATAATTTTGTCAGATAACCCGAAATACTTTCCGCGCATCGAACAGAACCGTTCACATGAATTTTCTCATATTTCTCTAAAATTTCTTTTGTACCTGAATGTATATTGAGGGCTCCATTTACGATTAACAATGTATGTTCCTGAACAACCATAGAATCTGTTATTTCATACGATCCATTGATTACTTTTAACTCTGTCTCAACATCATCTGCAATTTCTATTGTATAATCTTGATTTATCGTGACAGGAAGACGATTTAAAATACTTTTACTGGAAGTACTGACGATAACAATATCTGCATTGATTATCATGTTTTTATAGTTGTTGTAATCTTCTTCTTTCATTTTTCTGGCATCACAGATATCACAATTTAATACATAGTTTTTCTTATCAAACATATTTGTTCCCTCCTAAAATTCTTTTTAAATGTTGACGTGCAGAAGAAAGTTTGGATCGGACCGTTCCTGGTGAAAGCAAAAGGATATCTCCAATTTGTTTGGAATTATACCCTTCCAGGTAACGTAACGAAAAAATTACTCCTTCCAGATCCGGTAAAGTTTCCAGCAGCTTCTCCCATTCTAATCGAACCAGTTCTTCAGAATCTATTTGTAGCTGCGAAAACTCATCCGAGATGATTTCCTTCTTGCCATGTCTGAGCCGATCTACATATAAATTTTTAACAGTTCGATATAACCATGAGCGACTTTGCTGTTCTTTCAGTGTGGATAAGGTATCCTCATGAAGCATTGCGCGCAAGAAAGCTTCATGCACCAGTTCCTCCGCGGTATACAGGTTTCCTGTCATACTATGGCACCAATTGATCAATTCCTCATAATATTTCTTATACAGTTCCTCTATCATACCTTGCGATCCTTTCTTTTGCCTTTCACTTATAAGACGGATAACCGGACAAAAGTGTTGAAAAATATTTCTCTATCCTCATTTCCTCTATTTTCTATTTCTTTGTATACTGAAAAGGCCAATGCACTTTCGTACATCGGCCTTTGGAATTCTCTCCCTTAGGTTTGCTTAGTTTGGGGAATTTGGAGTCAGATTTTCATCTAACATCATATTTAGGAGGGCTGCCGTTAGGCAGCGTAACGGGAGATTTCCTTTTTCAGTTCTTCGCAATGATCACCGTAAACCTGCAGTGATATCACGTTGTTCAGCCCGAGATTCATGATTCCTAAAATAGATTTTGCATCTACCACAAATCTTCCTCTCTTCATATCCATATCATATGGATACTTTGCCACTGTATTTACAAAATTTAGAATTTCCTCGGGGTTTTTAAAGCTAACTAACATTTCACTCATCATGAATACTCCTCTTCTATCTATACTGATGTCTTCCTATGATGCCTTCCATGTTTTACCCTTACGAGGTTATCACATTCTTTCAAAAGAAACAGGGTGAAATATCTTAAAAAGGGAGATTTTTTTAATGAACCGATTTCCTGAAGTCATTTGGAAGCATCCCAACTTCCTCTTTAAATACCTTACTCATATATTTCGGATCTGAATATCCGGCAAGCTCCGCAATCTGATTCAGTTTCAAATGTGTATTTAAAAGCAGTTCCTTTACCTTCTCTATCCTGTATTTGCGGATCGTCTCGGTAAAAGTACTTCCGGTTTCTTTTTTAAACTGTGCGCTTAAATATTCTTCCGATACATAAAGCTTATTCGCAATCTCCTCCAGCGTAATCCCCTGATCATAATATTTGCGGATCAGCTTTTTCGCCTGTTTTACCAGAACACTTGTCTCCCCGCCTTCCTCTTCCGTCTCAAACTCAAACAAACCGAAAAAGGCTTTCAATGCAGCTTCCAGCTGGTTCCAGCTCACTGCTACTGTAATTTCCTGCAGGATATTCTGCACTTCCAGATCCAGTTCAACCGAAGCTTTTGCCTTATAGATTCCGAATACAGCTAAGCTCAAATGAATGATCGCCTGTTTGATATCTGCCGGTGTATGAAACTCTTCCTGATAGCAGTTCGCCAGTTTCCAGAAACATTTTTTTAATTCCTCTTTGTTCTCCTGTAAAACCGCCTGTTTTGCCTTTTCTTCCAATTCCACAGGATATTTTAACGGTACCGGATGCTGCTGCTCGATCAACTCGTTGGTGATCAGTGTTCCTTTCGGAAACATCAGATTCCATTCTCTCTGTACACGGATTTCCTGCAATGCAGACGGCATATCCAACAGCCGTTCTACCGTTTTCCAGAAGCAGACCACCGGAGTTTCCAGCTGACTGCAAACCATTGGGACAACGGACTTTTCAAATCGCTCTTTCTGGGACGCTCCGTCTTTCACCTGATAAATCACCATCGTCAACAGCTGCCAGCTGTCGGATTCCAAAATGCAGGACTTATAATGTATAGCGTGATCCCCCACCGCTTCCAAAATCTGCCTGGCCAACGACTTCTGTTTTCTGTAACTGTCCCCCAGCCACACACCAAACAGCTCTGCCGGTTCCTTCAGGGAAACACCGTATTTTTGCTGCATCGTTTTATTTAATTGTGAATTCTGTCGCACCTGGCCATGCATGCAGGCCAGCATAATATTTTCCACGGAAAAGATCTGCTTTGTCCCCTGATCCTCTGAAATTTCTCTCTCTGCCTGTTTTAAGGCACTTTTCAATTCCGGAATCTTAATCGGCTTCAGCAGATAGCTGTCTGCTTTGAGTTCAATCGCCTTTTGGGCATACTGAAATTCCGAATATGCCGAAAGGATAATGGCTTTACATTTTATATTTTCCTCCCGCAATTTCTTCATCATGGCAATCCCATCCATTTTGGGCATCCGAATATCCATAATGACCAGATCCGGATTCAGTTCACGAATCAGCTGATAGCCGGCTTCCCCATCCGCCGCTTTTCCTACCAGCTCATATTCCGGATTGATCTTGCTTAGAAGTTTTGCCATTCCTTCACGAATCGGCGCTTCATCCTCAACCACTACAATACGCATGTAGTTTCCTCCTCTATCGGTATAAATAAGTGTACTTTTGTATAGTTTCCAACTTCACTTTCAAAATATAATGCTGCCTGTCCCCCATAATACAATTTCAGGCGCTTTCTTACATTTGCAATTCCAAGATGTCCTTCCATCTCGCACTCGTCCTGATTAAGTTTGGCTACCATGTCCGGATCCATTCCCTGGCCATTGTCCTGAATCAGAATATGCAGCTGTTCTCCGCTTTTCTTCATGCGGATATTCAAAGCACACGTTTCCTGATCTGCGAATGCATATTTGATCGTATTTTCCACAAACGGCTGTAAAAGCAATTTGTGGATTCTGCATTCCTTCACATCTTCCGGCATATGAATCTTTACATCCAGACGCTTTCCGAATTTTGCACTCTGCAGCATAATATATTGCTTCAGCCAGGCAATTTCTTCGCTGATACTCGCCGTTCCTCCTGCATTTTTCACTGTATAACGCAGAATGTCCGCAAGCGCACCAACCATTCCACTGATCTCATACTGCTCATTTTCGATCGCTTTCCAGTTGATCGTATCCAGCGTATTATAGAGAAAATGAGGATCGATCTGTGCCTCCAGCGCTGACAATTCTGCATTCTTCTGATCCAGAACCGCCTGTTTTACTTTTGCGATCAACATCTCCAGATGTGCAACCATCTCATTAAATCCTGAACTGATCTGTTGTATCTCCATAGGCAGATGCGGATCTACTCTCACCTGCTGATCAAACTCACCCTGTTCTACACAACTCATTACGCCGGTAATTGATTCTACCGCCTGAATGTACGGTTTGCTGAAAAAATGAAGCAATATAAACACGATCACGATCGTCATGCTGATAATGATAAGCAGATAAATCCATTGACTGACGGACATTTTCCAGTAATACGAAAGTGGCTGCTCATTGCAGATTGCAAATCCGCTGATTTCATGGTCTGCTGTCGTATACTGATAATTTTCGGGATCCTGTATCTCACTGAGCTTCTTCCCGATCTTATTTGGATCAGGCGCGCTCACAATCACATCGTCGCTCAGCAGATATTCTCTGGAACCAATATCCGATGCAATTGCTCTGCGAATTCTCTCCTCATTGACACTTAATACGACCGTTCCCTGAAAATTCTCGATAATACGATAGTCTGTAATATTTCTTGCAATATAAAACATGTAATGATTCTTGTCAGCAATCTTCACTGGCTTTCCATCTCCGAAATAAACAGCCCCCCGTTCTATTTTCGGAATCTCAACCTTATCTGCCCACGTCTCACTTCCAGAAAATGACGAAAGACTCTCATAATATATGATCTCTCCTGTCTTTAACTGTATCGTGATTCCCTCCACTCCGGTAAACTGATTGCAGATATGACTCAGTTTTTTCCTGAGACTGGTGCTGTTCCTCTCACGATCGCCCCGGTTCTCGTTCAATTCTCTCACAATTTCCAGAACATCTTCATCCGTGCTGAAATCATATAAGATTGTCTCGTACTTATCCAGAACCATCTCCAGATTTTTCTCTGCAGTATCCAGATTACTCTTTATTCGGTCTGATAGATTTTCTTTTAACCGCTGCTGTATATTGATCTGCGAGATAATTGCAAAGATCAAAACCGGAATCAATGCTGTCAAAAGAAAATTTGTCATTAATCTGCGTTTCAGGGTGCCTCGTATTTGCCCGTTTTTTCCTTGTCTCAATTAGCTTCTCCTGTATCTTACTTTCTATTCTCAGCATACCTGCTGACTTTCTTCCTTATTATAGCACACATTCCTATGTCAGCTCTTGTTCTTTTCATGCTGGTGTAAATATTTTTCTTTTGTAGCCAGTCCACCGCGTATGTGACGCTCTGATTTATTCATATCCAACACTTTTCGCGCCTTTGCCGCCAGTACCGGTCGAACCTGAAGTAATCTTTCTGTCACATCCTTGTGTTTGGTCGTTACTATTTAGAGCTGTTTTATTTTCACATTCGTCTTCCACTAAAATGCTTTCATTTAATCCCAAATCACCTAGTAAACGAAGGTAAATATCCACATTTCCATCTTTGTCTACTTCTATTTTCTTAATCAGTCTCTTTAACTGTACATTGGTCATCTCATGAACATCTGTAATATCCTCAATCTGCTTAAAGGTATCATTTAAGATTTTTTCCATCTGATCTCCTTTTGTCAAATTACTGGATACCATTTTCAATTCATTTTCCAGACGATCCAGTTCTTGGCGAGTACCCCCTAACTTATCATTCAATTCTTCTCTGGAAATCAAATCATCGGTATACATATCCATATATTTCTGTCGCACTCTCTGTAATCTGGCAATCTGCAAATTCAATTCCTTCTCGTACTCTGCATTTTCATCTTTTGCTTTGTACACTCTTTGGAATTCTTTCACAACATAGTCAATTACTTTATTTTTTTGCTGAAGAACCCGATTAAAATATTCCTGTAAAATCTGAATCAATTCTTCTTCATCTACAACCGTTTTATTTGGACAGCTATCTGCTCCTTTCCCATTTCTTCCAGAGCAAACCCAACGCACATACGTATTTTTGTAGGTACGAACTGTTCTTCGGAAAGACCAGCCACATTCTTTACATTTAATCAATGTAGAAAACAAATATTTGTTACTTTGTCGCTCATGATTCAGATTGAATGCATCGTTTCTTCCACGAAGAATTTCCTGTGCTTTTTCAAACATCTCACCTTCAATAATACGAAGTTCTGGACGTTCCACAACAAGCCATTCCGTCTCATCCTTCTCCCTTCTCTGACCAGTCAGAAAATCACTAATTTCCTGCTTTCCATTGATAATCTTCCCCGTATAAATCTCATTGGTCAAAATTCGGCAGATAGCATTCTGGCTCCATTTGCAATTTCTCTTTGTCCGATATCCCTTTTCATTCAGCATATTAGAAATCTTGGCAGCACCGTAACCTTCTTCTGTATACCACTTATAAATTTGCTTTACAACCTTCGATTCTTCTTTGTTGATCTCAAGATTGAAATAATCTCCGATTGTTTTATCGTATCCGTATACAATGTTCGGAACTCGTCCTTTTTCTGCGTTTAGTTTCTTTCCAAATTTCACTCGCTTAGATGTATTGGCACTTTCTTCCTGAGCCAATGCTCCAAAGATGGTGAGAACAAACTCACTATTTCCCATACTTGTCATATTCGCTGTAAGGAACTGTGTTTCAATACCTAACGCTTTCAACTTGCGAACATTCTGTAAAAGATCTACGGTATTTCTGGCAAAGCGAGAAATATCCTTTACAACAACCATATCAAACATTCCTTTTTCCGCATCGGACATCATGCGAAGAAATTCCTTGCGATTTTTGATTTTCGTTCCGGAAATACCTTCATCTGCATATAATTTTATTAAGACATCTCCTGTACGCTGAGTGTATTCGGAAAAAAATTCCTTTTGTGCCTCTAAGCTGTTAAGCTGGTCGGCTTTATCTGTGGAAACACGACAATAGGCTGCTATCTTCATAGTGTTACCTCTCTGTATTAAACTTATTTTCTGTTACATCTATATTATATATCAAAATAAAGATTCGTAAACAGAAAATTCTGTTTTACTATAAAAGCTACCATCATTAAGACAGTAGCTCTTACTAATATACATATTAAATCTTTACATCTGAATATCCAGCATAAAAACAAGTTCCTATATTCCCATAATTTCCATAATTACCAATGTTCCCATAGTTTCCATATACACCATAACATATCGATTTATAAGCTGAATTATTATTATAAAGTAATCTCCTTTTATCTACTATTTCTCCTAAATAATATCCCTGCATATTAATAAAAATACCTTCATTCTCCAAATAATGACCAATGTTTCTCCCCTGAACATCATGCAATTGTCCACTCACAAAATTTGCTATATGTCTACCATGACTATCGTGTAAATCAATCATATTTTTTATTCTCCTTATCCTCTACATTGTTTTCGTAATGCTTCTATCGCTTCATTAATTGCATCATTATCAGGTTCATTATTATCCCATTCATCCCAAAAATCCTTTGTTGCACTAATTGGTCTATGTGTATCTAACGGTTTATCTAATACTA
>ULJD01008282.1_pt1 | contig 11658 bp, 6 predicted proteins | sample 1950801 | NCBI WGS metagenome assembly ULJD01 (sample SAMEA4835464, study PRJEB28245) | human gut metagenome | biome: gut microbiome; material: fecal sample | place: Denmark | collected 2008 | reverse complement strand
GACGACCTTTTCGTGCAAACCGCGCCCCCTGCTGTCCGACGGCGACGTGCTGGACTTGGGCGAAATCAGCAGCGCGCGCTTCAACGCCTACATGCTGACCTTGGCGACGAGCATTTCGAAGATTCTGCCGCGCATCCTGATGAATCTGCCGAACAGCGTGCGGCAGCTCATGGACGGTACGACGACGCTGCCGAGCAGCACCATCATTTTGGATAACGCCGACTAACATCAACCGAAAGCATCACTGCCCCGCAGTGTTCGCTATAAAGAAAAAGGGAAACCAAATAACAAGGAGGAAACCCCATGAAGAAACTGCTTGCGGTACTGCTCAGCATCATGATGCTGGCGATGCCCCTGACCTCGATGGCGGAAAACAGCGTGTGGGACAATGCCGCGCGTCAGGAAACCACCATCACCATCCACGACCTGAACGCTGACCTCGTGGCGGCGCTGGGCGGGGATGACACCGCGATGGTAGCCATCAACGACCTGCTGGCGGCGCTGTCCCTGACCGGCTATCAGCAGGGCGACGAAGCTGGCTTTGACCTCAACCTGAGCGGCAAGAGCGTGCTGGGTATGGCATCGCTGACGACTGCTGCGGAAGAAAACCAGCTGATGTATGTGTCCAGCGCGCTGCTGGGCGGCGTGATTGCTGTGAACAGCAAGGACGTGGAAGCCATCAGGGAAAAAGCCCTCCGCGCGACGATGAAGATGTCCGGTCAGAGCGACGAGGAGATCGACAAGGCGATTGAAGAATCGAAGGAACAGCTGAGCGGCAATGCGGAATACACTGCCCTGATGGAAGCATCGGCGAATCTGAGCAGCATGACGGAAGAGCAGCTCATGGAAGAACTGACGCAGGCGGACACCACGGCGTTCATGACCATGATGAACGAAATACTGTCCGGTGCAGAAATGGCAGAAGTGACCGAGCAGCCCGGCGACTGCGACGCGGCGAAGAACTACGTCAAAGTCACCGTTCCGCCGGAAAAGATTGCCGAGGTGACGAAAGCCCTGCTGGAAATGATCCACAGCGTTCCGAGCATCGGCGCTTACATGGATGCGCTTTTTTCCGCTGCTGACACGAGCTGGGACGACCTGCTGAAAGAGCTTGATGAAGCAGATCTCTATGCGGATGACATCGTTTACGAATACTGGATGACTGAGGCAGGCGAGCTGGTTCGCATGACGGCTTCGGTGAAGATCAACAACGGCGGCGAAGAACCCTTGCCGATCTCCTTCACGATGACCCGCAACACGGCGGACGGCGTGGCGACGTGGCTTGTGACCATCAAGAGCGCGGAAGATACCGCGGCGACGCTGACCTTCGCAGGCGACTTGGAGAACTTCACGGCGAACCTGACCGCCTATGCTGGCGAAGACACCGTTGAAATCAACGTCAGCGGCAAGGGCGTCGGCACGGACAGCAGCGTTGTTGATGTGGAAATCAAGGAAACGGTGGACGGTGTCGAGCAGGGCTTCGGCGTTGTGGTGACGACCGCTACGACGATGGACGGCGAACAGGGCGTCCGCAAGGTGGATGTGCTGGTGCGCTTCATGGGTCTGGACGTTGTGACCATCACGGCGGAAACCCGCACCTGCGACGCGAAGGACGCGCTGGACGTGAGCAAGGCGCAGGATTTGGGCGCGATGACGGACAGTGAGTTCCAGACGTGGTTCGTCAAGGTGATGAACAACCTGCAGAACCTGCCCATGACCCTGCTGATGAGTCTGCCGGAGAGCATGCTGACCCTGCTGATGGGCGGCAGCAACTGATACGATTTCCTGCATTCGCCTGTGCCATCTGCTTGCGCCTTTCCCATGCTGGCGTTTGCGTTAGCCAGAACGAATCATTTGCGGTGCATCTCGGCGCATTCTCATTTGGAAATAGTATCCGCATGGGAGGCTGACTGAAAAAGTCAGCCTTCTTTTCTATTGCCGGAACATGCTGATTTTCGACCAGAAAAGCAATCTAATTGTAAAAATATGCGCGGAATGGTTGACAAGTCGGGCGGATTGCTTTACCATAGTACATGGATTATTCTGTGACTTTACTCCGCACGGCTTGCGGATGATTCAGATGGAGGAACAGGCAAGATGAGGATGCTTGGCAAGCGATTTCTGTCACTCCTGCTCGCGCTGGGAATGCTGCTGATGCTGCTTCCCGCGGCTGCGGCATCGGAGCTGACGATGCTGCAAGTGGATTTTCTGGGCATGTATGCCACAAGCGCGGGAACGTATGAATCCCGGAAATTCACGGGCGATTTTACCGTCATGCAGAACGGGGAGGCGGTCGGCACGATTCGCCTGACCGACTTCGGCAGCGACCCGATTTCCGTCCCCGGCACGGGCAATGTGCAGCTTGTCCCGGTGGCGGAAACGATGCCGGAGGACGCCATCATGGCGGCGAGCTACACCGTGTCGATTGTCGATGGACGGCTGAACAAAGCGGTCATTGCTGTGCTGACGGACACGGGTCTGTTCACCGTGCACACGGAGAGCAGCTCCTCTTTTGACCTGATTAACGAGCGCGGCGAGACGATTCTCTCCTTCGACACCGACAGCCGGGGCGACTATGCCCTGCCGGCGGCGATTCATACGGGGCTGTATACCCTGCGAATGACGAAGGCTTCGCTGGCCATTGAAAGCTGGCGCGACAAGATTATCAACATTGAGCGCTACACGGGTGCGGATTCCGTGACGAAGGTGAACGCTTCCTATTACTATGTGCCGCCGACGATGGCGCCGACCGCCACGCCTGAACCCACGCCTACGCCGACGCCCACCCCGACACCTACACCGACGGCAACGCCTACGCCAACGGAAACGGCAACACCTACGCCGACCCCGACGGCGACCCCGACCTTAGCGCCGACGGAAGCGCCGACCGAAAATCCGACCGAGAATCCGACGGAGGAACCCACGGAAGAGCCGACGCCAACCCCGACGGCGACCCCCACCCCGAGCCCGACGCCCACGCCGAGCCCGACGCCTACGCCTACGCCGACCCCCACCCCTGAACCAGTGGACGGCACGCTGACGATGCTCATGCGCGGCGTGAACGCGGCAGTGGCGTACCAGATTGTCAGCGAGGACGGCAAAACGACCCGCACGGGCTACCTGACTGATGGCGAGACGGTGGAGGAAGCCGACCTCTTCCACGGGACATACGCCGTCACGGTGACGCTGCCGGAAGGCACGCTGCTGACGGGTGTGAACGGCTGGCCGAACCTGCAGAAGGGTCAGGCACAGTGGCTGGTGAACATTCAGGCGATGCAGACCAGCCGCTATGAACTGGATCTGACGCTCAGCGGCGGCATGAGCGGCAGCATCGACGACCTGTCTGCCCCGGCGGAAGTGACGATTTCCGGCCAGCGGATGAGCGAACAGATGACGGTCAGCGGCGTGTTTGCGCTGAACGACCTGTATCCTGATACTTATCAGATTACGGCAGCCCTGCCGCGCGGCTTGTATGACACCGAGGGCTGGACGCTCAGCACGACCGATACGGGCGTGACGGCAAGCATTCTGGTGGAAATCGGCGCGGGCGAAACCGTTGTGCTGCCGGCGCTGGCGAACCATGCCACCGGCGACGCTTCCGGCGTGGTGCTGGGGCTGGACGGTCAGCCGATGAGCGGCGTGCAGGTGCAGCTGGTCAATCAGGCGGGCGAAGTCGCGGCGGAAGCGGTGACGGATGAAAACGGCGCCTGGCAGGCGGAGTTCCTCGAATACGGGACGTACGTTGTCCGCTATGACGCGGGCGTGACCCTTGCCAACGGTGCGCTCGTCATCAGCGACGAACCCGCGACTGTGACCGCGAAGGCGGCGAATCCGGCGGCGCTGACCATCCACGCTTTCCGCGACAACGATAACAACGGTTCACGCGGGAAGTACGAGGAAGGCGTGTCCGGCGCGACGATGAGCCTCATCACCGAAGTCAACGGCGTGGAGGTTGTTGTGGCATCCGGCGAAACGGACAAGAACGGCGAAGTGTCGCTGGCTGTGCCGGCGGGGACGTACGTCCTGCGCAGCGAGCTGCCTGCGGGCTTCGGCCATGGCGCGCACGGCAAAAATGTCAGCGCGAACATGTCCATCATGGATGAAACGACCGAACAAGTGCAAAGCAGTGTGCCGCTGACCCTCGAAGCCGGTTCTGTGACCGACGTGGGCGTCGGCGTGATGACGATGGCGGCGCTGCAGGGCCTTGTGTGGCTGGATGAAAACGACGACGGCGTATATCAGGACGGTGAACCCGGTCAGGCGGGCATCAAAATCCGCGCCGTCGGCGTGAAAAACGGTCTGGTGTACGAAACCGAGAGCGGCGAGGACGGCAAATTCTACATCGGTCAAATGCGCTACGGCACATACAATGTCGAATACAGCCTGCCGGACGGCTTGGTCTTTGCGCGATATAGCCAGACGGGCGGTAATCGCCGCTCCATCATCACCAGCGAATTCAAGCGCTCCGAAACGGATCAGGTGATTCTTGAACGCGGTGACTTGGAGGAAGTCCTCCTTGGCGTGATGAAGGGCTCTGACATCAACGGCATCTGCTTCCTGGATGAAAACAACAACGGCGTGTACGACGAGGGCGAAAAGACGCTGGAAGGCGTGAAGGTCGTCCTGTACCGTCAGGCCATCGGCAAGGAGCTGCTGAACACCGTCTCCGACGAGAACGGGCGATTCACCTTCGCCAACATCCGCGGCAGCACGTTCCGCGTCAAAGCGACGATTCCGCAGGGCTATGTGTACACCATCGCGGGCGAGGGCGAGTACGGCAACATGTTCGCGCCCGGCACTGACCGCCGCGAGTACACGATTTCCGACGTGGTGCTGGAGAATGACAGCGAGATGACGATGGCCATCGGCGCGATTACTAACGGCAGCATCTCCGGCACGGTGTATCTGGATGACGACTTCTCCGGCAGCCGGATGGACGCGGAAAAGATGGTCAACAACTTCACCGTCACCCTGACGGATGAAAACGGCAATACCCGCACGGCGAAAACGAACCGCAGCGGCGTGTATACCTTCGATGACCTTGCGCCGGGGCAGTACACCGTGAGTGCGACCGCGAACAGCGGCTTGGCGTTCACACGCACGGGCGACGGCAATATCCTCCGCAACCTCTCCGGCGGCGCGGGCGAAAGCGAACCGGTGGCGCTGACAATGGGCGCGGATTTGACGGGTCTTGATATCGGCATGATTACCCCCGGCCATGTGTCCGGCGTGGTGTTTGCCGACAAGAACGACAATGGCCTGCGCGACGCGGATGAAGGCGGCTTGCTCGGCGCGGTGGTCCACCTGATGGACGAAACCGGTGACGTGGCGACCCGCACCATCGGCGCGGATGGCAGTTTCCTGTTTGACGCGGTGCTGCCCGGAACGTACCGCCTGCGCTACGAGCTGCCGGGCGACGGCGTGTTTGCTCCCCTGACGGACGGCGGCAACACCATCGCGCCGGATTCCGACGGCACGACGGATTCCTTTACCATCGGCGTGGGCGAAGAAGTCACCGCGCCCCTGTGCGGCGCACTGGCTCTGGGCGACATTGAAGGCATGGTGTTTGCCGATCACAACGGCAACGGCGCGCAGGATGCAAACGAAGCGGCGCTTGCCGGCGTGACGCTGATCCTGACCCCCTCCCGCGAGGATTTGACGGAGCAGACCGCCCTCACCGATGCGACGGGTGCGTACAGCTTCACCGGGCTGCGGCCGGACACTTACACGCTGACCCTGCGCTTCCCGGAGGGCATGGTGCTCTCCAAGCTGGACGGCAATGTGACCCTGCCGCTGATGCACGGGCTGAACGAGCAGCAGGTGAACATCGAAATCGGGCTGGGCGAGGAATGGCTGAATCAGGCGCTTGGCGGCGTGATTCCGTCGAAGATGTCCGGTCAGGTTTGGGTGGATGAGAATGACAACGGGGACATGGACGCGGGCGAAATCACCCCGGAAAACGAGACGCTGACCCTGCTGGATGAAACCGGCGCGGTGTTTGCGCAGGTGCAGACCGATGCGGAGGGGCGGTTCGCCATCGACGGCATTGCCCCCGGCGTGTACAGCCTTGCCTACGATCTCAAGGAAGGTACGCAGGCGGCGCGTCTGGGCGACAGCACCTTCACCACCGAGGGCAGTCAGCTCGTCATGACCGAGATTGAAATTAGCGAAAACAACAACTATACTGCTCCGATGCTGGGCTTGAAGATTGACACAAGCATCGGCGGCATGGTCTGGTGCGACAACGCGGGCGAGATTGCGCCCCTGTCCGGCGCGGAGGTTATCCTGCTGGACGAAAAGGGCAGCGAACTGCAAAACGCGACGACGGGCGAGGACGGTATCTACCGCTTTGACGGCTTGATGCCGGGCAACTACCGTCTGCGTGTGACGCTCCCGAACGGCTACGTCGTCGTAGAAAAGGACGACACGCGCCTCAAGGACGGGCAGAACATCAGCGTGATGACGACCTACACCGCCCGCGAGGGAGAGAGCGACCTGATTGCCCTGCGCATGAGCCAACATCAGCTGGAACAGAATATTGGCGCGGTGCAGCCGGGCACGCTGGGCGACTTCTGCTGGCTTGACCTGAACGGCAACGGCCTGCAGGACGCGGGCGAACTCGGTCTGGGCGACATGCGCATCGAGCTGTGGCGCAACGACCAGCTCGTCGCGGAAACGACAACCGATGCGTACGGCTACTACACTTTCGAGAACCTGTATCCGGGCGTGTACACGCTCAAGCCCATCTACCCGGCGGAAGTTGTGCCGACGCGTATGCGCACGGATATTCCGCTGATTGCGTCGATTCTGGGCGAAAACGGCGAATCGAACCCGGTTCAGGTGACCTCCGCCAGTACGACCTACACGGCGGATTTGGGCTTCGTGCTGGTTGATGACGACGTGCTGCCGGCAAACTACGGCATCGGCGAAAAGCAGGACTGGACGAAGAAGTAAGGGACAATGCGGAATTGCGCATCCGCGGATGGCGGGGTGCTGCGGGGGGGCGAAAGCTCTCGCAGTGCCCCGTTTTTTGTGATGGGGGAGGGAAGCAAAGTCCGCTTTTACGGAAAGAATCAACTGTTTGTTTTGGTGAGAATTGAAAAGTAAATAAAAGTTACTTCACTCGCATTTTCCGAATGAAAATGGAAGCTGCTTCATTCTGAAATCCCAAATCCGCGCGAATCAACCGTTTTCCTGCGCGAAAGTGTATTGCAAAAGCGGCTTGCATCTGGTATCATAAATGTTACCAGATGTGGCTGTTCAATATGGAAAAAAATCAGCCGAATCATGCTGGAAATGAAAGGACGGAAACAAATATGAAGAAACTCCTTGCTCTCCTGATGGCGCTCATGATGTGCTGCACTGCCTTTGCGTTCGCGGAGGAAGAAGCGGAAGTGCCGGCAGTTGAAATGAATGTCAGCTTCGAGGCGCAGACGGTTGCGCTGGGTGAAACGGGTCTGACGATGCAGATTCCGGCGGACTGGGCGGTTCAGGAAGTCCCCGCAGGCACGGAAAACGCCGAGAACATCCTGCTCTTCGCCGTCAACGCCGACCAGACGGTCAGCATTACGGCGCAGCTGTCCGCGATGAGCTTTGAAACGCTGCTGCAAGGCATTCAGGACGCGGGCGCGACGGAAGAAATGCTCGCTGAGCTGTATGTCAACGAAAACTATTGCCTGATGTACACCCCCGGCGACACCGTGCTGGCGCTGTACACCTTCCTTGATGACGAGACGGTTCTCGCTGTGACGTTCCAGGTCGCCAGCAAGGAAGTGGGCGACGCGCTGGAAAACATGCCGCTGGAGATCTTCGGCAGCTTGGCGGCAGCGGAGTAATTCACTTCGTTACCATGATGCAGGACGAATGAGCGTCCTGCATTTTTTGTGCGCAAAAATGAACAGGGACTTGCAGAAAAACTTGATAAATGCAACAACTTGGACGAAAATATTCAAAATACACGAGAAAAACATAAAAAAAACACAGTTTGTGCAACAAAACACTTGATTTTCTCCATACAGTGTTGCATAATAAAGCATCGACACGGTGAAGCCGGCTGGTTTGGCGTGTCGATGAACAAGAAACGCAGGCAGACGCGGCAGCGCCCCTGCCGGGAAGGTGGAGCGGATGAATTCCAAGATGCTGTTTTATATCCTCAAGCGCGTGCTGCTGGCGCTGCTGACCATCTGGATTGTCATCACGGTGACGTTCTTCGTGATGCACTCGATTCCGGGTGGACCGTTCGCAAGTGAAAAGGCAATTTCCGCGGAAGCGCAGGCGGCGCTGGAGGCCAAGTACGGGCTGGACAAGCCGCTGGGTGAACAGTATGTGACGTATCTGCGCGACGTGGTGACGAAGCTGGACTTCGGGCCGAGCCTGAAGCAGCGCGGCCGTCAGGTCATTGACATTATTCTGGATGGCATGAAGACCTCCGCGAAGCTTGGTCTGATTGCGGCGTTCAGCGCGGCGATTGCCGGCATCGTCCTCGGCGCGCTGGCGGCGCTGCGGCGCAACACCGTGCTGGATAAGATTATCATGGTGATTACGACCGCGTTCGTGTCCATGCCGTCGTTCATTATGGGGTCATTCCTGCTGATAGTGTTCTCAGTCAAGTTAGGCTGGGTACCCGCGAACGGCGCGACGGCGGAAGGCTTGATCCTCCCGATTATCACCCTTGCGCTCTACCCGATGAGCTACATCACGCGCCTGACGCGCTCCTCCATGCTCGACGTGCTGGGGCAGGATTATATCCGCACCGCGCGCGCCAAGGGCGTTTCGGGCAAGAAAATTATCTTCGGTCACGCGCTGAAGAACTCGCTGATTCCGGTTATCACCTATTTCGGCCCGATGCTGGCGTTCATCGTCACCGGCTCGATGGTCGTCGAGCAGATTTTCGCCGTGCCGGGCATCGGCCGCCAGTTCGTATCCAGCATCACCAACCGCGACTACACCATGATTATGGGGACGACCATTTTCCTCGCCTCTTTAATCGTGATTATGAATCTGATCAGCGACCTGCTCTACAAGGTGGCTGATCCGCGCATTGATTACGAATAAGGAGGCATCTGCACCATGATGATGAACAAGAAAAAGCCCTTTAGCCTGCATCTGGATGTGGATTCCTTCATGCCCGCGACGGCGGAGGAAAAGGAAGTCATCTCCCGGATGCGGCCGTCCTCGACCTTTTTCCGCGACGGCGTGAAGCGCCTGCTGAAAAACAAGGTCGCGACCATCAGCCTGATTCTGATTGTGCTGATTACGCTGTCCTCCATCATCATCCCGATGTTCTGGCCGTATTCGTATGAACAGATGCTGGGACAGACGAAGGGTCGCCCGATGGACAACAGCTACAACAACCTCGCGCCGTTCCAGTACGGCAAGACGGAACTGAAGAAAATCGACAAAGGGGAATCTGTTTTCCCGCACATCTTCGGCACGGACGCGCACGGACGCGACTACTTCATCCGCGTCGTCTACGGGACACGCATTTCCCTCGCCGTCGGATTCTTCGCCAGCATCATCGTGCTGGTGATTGGCATGATGATTGGCGCAGTCGCAGGATACTTCGGCGGCAGGGTGGACTTGTTCATCATGCGAATCGTCGATATTATCTACTCATTGCCAGATATGCTGGTCATCATCCTGCTGTCGGTCGTGCTGGGGCAGGTGCTGCATGTGGAAGGCACCATCTTAGAGAAAATCGGCTCGAACATCATCAGCATGTTCATCGTCTTTGGTCTGCTCTATTGGGTGGGCATGGCGCGCCTGATTCGCGGTCAGATTCTGTCCCTCCGCGAGCAGGAGTACGTGCTGTCGGCACAGGCGACGGGCGCGAAGGCGCAGTGGATTATCCGCAAGCACCTTTTGCCGAACTGCATCAGCGTCGTGATTATTTCGACCGCGCTGCAAATTCCGAACGCGATTTTCACCGAAAGCTTCCTGTCCTTCCTGGGTCTGGGCGTCAACGCGCCGATGCCCTCGCTGGGTTCGCTGGCTTCTGACGCGCTCAACGGCATCTATTCCTACACCTATCGCCTGATTATCCCCGCCGTGGTCATCTGCCTCATCGTGCTGAGCCTGAACCTGTTCGGCGACGGCCTGCGCGACGCATTTGACCCGAAGCTGAATGCGTGATGAAAGGAGCTGGACAAAATGGCATTGCTGGAAGTCAATGACCTGCATACATCCTTCTTCACCGACGCGGGCGAAGTCAAGGCGGTGGACGGCGTTTCGTTCCGCCTTGACCACGGCAAGGTGCTGGGCATCGTGGGCGAAAGCGGTTCGGGCAAGAGCGTCACGGCGTATTCCATCATGCAGATTCTTGCGCCGACGGGCAAAATCGTCAGCGGCAGCGTGAAATTCGACGGGCAGGAGCTGGTCGGCGCGGACGAGAAGCTGCTGCGCTCCGTGCGCGGCAATCGCATCTCGATTATCTTCCAAGACCCGATGACGTCTCTGAACCCGACCTACACCATCGGCCGGCAGCTGATGGAAGCAATTCTGCTGCACACCGACCGCAACCGCCATCAGGCGCGCGAACGGGCGGTGGAGATGCTGAAGCTGGTCAACGTCAACGAGCCGGAAAAGCGCATGAAGCAGTACCCGTTCGAGCTGTCGGGCGGTATGCGGCAGCGCGTAATGATTGCTATGGCGCTGGCGTGTGAGCCGGACATCCTGATTGCCGACGAGCCGACGACCGCACTGGACGTGACAATTCAGGCGCAGATTCTTGATTTGATGCGCGACCTGCAGAAGAAGATGGGCATGGCGATTATCATGATTACGCACGACTTGGGCGTTGTCGCCCAGATGTGCGACGAGGTCATCGTCATGTACGCCGGTTCTATCTGCGAACAGGGGACGGCGGATGAAATCTTCTACAACCCGCGCCACGAGTACACAAAGGGCTTGATGCGCTCCATCCCGACGGCGGAGAACAACGGACAGCGCCTGCAGCCGATTACCGGTACGCCGATTGACCTGCTGAACATGCCCAAGGGCTGCCCGTTCGCGCCCCGCTGCGAGGCGGCGATGAAGATTTGCCTGAAAGAGAAGCCGGTTCGGATGCTCATCAATGACGACCATATGGCAACCTGCTGGATGAACGTCAAGAAGGGCGTGGAGGACGGCAGCATCACGGAGGAAGGAGGAGTGCCCTGTGTCTGAAGCGCAGATGCACCAGCCGCTGCTGGAAGTCAAAGGACTGAAAGAATACTTTGACATCAACATGGGCTTCTTCCGCACCAAGCCGCTGAAGGCGGTCGATGATGTGTCCTTCACCATCAACAAGGGCGAAACGCTCGGTCTGGTGGGCGAATCCGGCTGCGGCAAGACGACTGTTGGGCGCACCATCCTCCAATTGTACAAGCCGACGGCGGGCGAAATCATTTACGATGGCAAGCCCGTCAAGACGAAAGCGGACTTGCAGAAGTTCCGCACGAAGGCGACGATGGTGTTCCAAGATCCGTACTCCTCGCTGAACCCGCGCATGACCGTGTCGGACATCGTGGGCGAACCGCTGGATGTGCACCACCTGTATTCCTCCAAGAAGGAGCGGGAGGAGCGCATTTTGCAGCTGCTGGGATATGTCGGGCTGAACAGTGAACACGCCTCGCGTTACGCGCACGAGTTTTCCGGCGGTCAGCGGCAGCGCATCGGCAT
>ULJD01022569.1_pt1 | contig 11760 bp, 9 predicted proteins | sample 1950801 | NCBI WGS metagenome assembly ULJD01 (sample SAMEA4835464, study PRJEB28245) | human gut metagenome | biome: gut microbiome; material: fecal sample | place: Denmark | collected 2008 | reverse complement strand
ACGTAACTTAGAATTAATTCAGGGATTACAAAGTAATCAGAATACTGGTTATCTTGAAATCAAGGAACTATTGAATACGGAAATTGAGGCTAGAAAGGCTGAGGATATTCGTATTGAAGCTAAAGTAGATAAGAATACTCAGGACCTTAAGACTGAGAGCGAAGAAAGAAAGGCTGCTGATAAGGTTCTCCAGGATAATATCGATGCTGAAGAGGCTGCAAGAATTGCTGCTGATGATGCACTGGGTAAACGTATCGATAAAGAAATCGAGGATAGAAAAGCTGCAGATACGGCTCTTGAAAATAAATTCAATGGTATCACTAATGGCTTAGATGAACGTCTCCAAAAAGAAGAAGCTACTTCTGATGCTTTACCTTTAACTATGGTTACGGAAATTGATCCGAACTTGGTTATCAACGGTACTTCTGCTGAAGTAAACTTTAAGAGTTCTGTAAAAGAAGAGGGCAATCTCTATGGAGAACCTATGCCTCGTAAGTTTGTTATACCTTCTGCTACAGATGCTAAAGCCGGTCTTCAGTCAGCAGCTGATAAGAAGAGAGGGAATTCTATGCCTAATGATTATATCACGGGAGCTAGTTATACACCTAAGGCTAGTGTGGTTACTACTAACATAAGTAGAAGTACATATAACTCCGATGAAGGTATACAGAAATCTAATGATTTCACTGTAGATATCCCCGCTTCTACTGCTGAGAAAGCCGGTGTACAAACTGCAGCAGATAAGAAGTTATTTAACTCTATTCCTCAGACTGTAGTAGTTGGAGAAGGAGCAACTTCAGATGCTAATAAAGTTACAGTATCAGTAAACAGAAAAACTGTAAACGAAGGAATATATAAAGATGATAATACTACTTTTGATTTACCAGTAGCTTCAATTACTAAAGCTGGTACTATGACTGCTGCTGATAAGGTTAAGTTGGATGAAACTTTACCCCAGCAGATTGCTAAGGAAATCCAAGACAGAAAAGATGCCATTGAAGCCTTGAAGAATTCTTCCGAAGCTTCCCTTGCTCAAGAAATCGAGGATAGAAAAGCAGCTGACCAGGCATTAGACACCAAATTTACTCAAGCTATCAAAGAAGAGGCAGATGCTCGTGCTGAATACGACCAGGTTCAGATGCAAAAGATTCAGGAAGAAGAAGAAGCCAGAGCTGCTGCAGATACTGCTCTTGAGAATAAGTTACAAACCAACATCAATAACTTAGAAAAGAAGCATGATGATTTCGTAGCAACTAAGGGTAAGGCTAATGGATTTGCATCTTTGGATGGTAATGGATTAGTACCCTCTAGTCAATTGCCTTCTTATGTTGATGATGTTATCGAAGCTTATGCTACTTATGATATCAGTGAAACTGGAAAGCTGAGCAACATTAAATTATATTCTGACCCAGATCATGCTAATCCTATTACTGGAGAATCAGGTAAGATATATTTGAATATTACCCAGGATGAACCCTCTTATCAATTCCGTTGGTCAGGTACTCAGTTTGTAGATAGTAATACTTCTTCACTGATACTTGGAGAAGTTACTGGTACTGCTTATGATGGAGGTAAGGGTAAAGCTTTAGCTGATTGGAGAAAATCTCTGAATAATAATCTAAAGTTTTATTCTCATATTAAGGATGACAGAGCTTGGACTAGAAATGCTACTGAAGTTAGATTAAATTTCGATTGTTCAGATTTTAGTAATACTGCAAGTGTAAATACTCATAATCAACCTATCCCAGCTGCTACCAAAGACTTAGCAGGTGTACAAACTGCAGCAGATAAGAAACTGTTTGATTCTATCCCGGGTACTATTATAATTTCTGGTAAAGGAGTAGTTCAGAATACGGATAAAGTTTGGGTACAGATTAGTAAATCTACTAAAGCTGATGGAGTATATGGTGAAGCTACTACACAGACATTAGAAATTTTAGCTGCTAATGCTAATCGAGCTGGAGTATTGACTCGGGAGATGTTCAATAAACTTAACTCTGGTCTGAATGGAGATATTACCAATGCTTTGAATGAAGCTAAGGCTTATACTGATGCTGCTAAAACTGCATTAGAGAAATTAATCCAGGATTCTGACAAAGTAATCAAGGAAAGCTTAGATGCTCATATTGGCAATAAGAGTAACCCTCACAATGTAACCAAAGCTCAGATAGGTTTAGGTAATGTACAGAACTTAGCTCCAGCAGATATGCCAGTATCTACTGCTCAGGCTGCTGCTATTGCAGATGCTAAGGCTGCAGGTACAAAAGCTCAGACCGACTTAAGTACCCATGCAAACAGAAGGGATAATCCTCATAATGTAACTAGAGCTCAATTAGGATTGGCTACTACAGATCAAGTAGTATTTGCTAAAACTACTGCAGCTTCTGGTTTCTGGAAGGAATCAGATGGTAGATTAAAATCTCAAGTAGAGAATTTGAACCATACTCTGGACCAAATCTGTAATATACCTACAGTTCACTTCAAGATGAATGGTAAATACCAAGTGGGAACTATTGCTCAGAGCTTAGAGGAAATTGAACCTCTGTTGGTATCAGAGAATACTATACCTGCTTCTCAAGTACCTAACCAATCTAGATTCGAAACTTTCGTCGGAGAAGATGGTCAGGAATATGTAAAAGTAAAAGTAGTAGAATATGAAATGCTCAGTGTCATGGCTCTCGAAGGAGTTAAGTTATTGAGAAAAGAATTCGAAGACTTTAAGAAACAATTAAACAATAAGTAATATGGCAGAAATAGCAACTTGGAGTGCTATTCTGAATAAGACCGGCCTTGGTAAGACCTCTAATGAGTGCCCTACCAAGGCTGAGTTGTTAGCACTCAATAATGGTAAGGACTCCAATGTTGACAAGGTTATTGTAATTAGTAATGCTGCTAGCTACGGTAACAATGAATGTGTCAAGTTAGAGGATATCAATGCTGAGCAATGGATTTATACATTCCAGTGGGATCCGAATGGTAATCCTTCTTTTAATGCTCCAGCTACTGGAGGTACATACCCATTTGGTTCATATGCTTCTAATCGAGTTAAGCAAGTAAACGGTGTTAATACTACTATTTCTCAAAGTTTGGCGAATGATGTCACTAAAACTTCGGAAGGTTCTTGGTATACTACAGATTACGACGGTAATAAAGGTAGAATAGTACCCAACAATACATCTACTAATAGTAAATCAATCACTGTAACTTGGACTCAGAAGTATTCGGGTAAAACCCTACAGGCAACATTTACTCAGGCAGCAGGTAGAAAAGTTTATTCTTCATGGAGTTATAACTGTAGAGTAGATAAAACTTCTTTCAGTTACAGTGGAGGTCAATCTAATGTAACTGCTAAGAGTGCAAGTAGAACTTATACTTGGAATGGTCAAGGTAGTAGTTATACAGAATCAGAAACTGCTACCGTAAGAGTTTCTAGTCCGGCTTCTATTAGTGGTAATAGTATTTCTATCCCAAGTAATAGTGGTTCTGCTAGAAATTTTACGGTTACTTTCGATTTCCCAACTGCTACAGACCAGACTATCTCAATTTCTCAGGAAGGAGGTCAAGTAACTTATGTAGATCACCTATCTATAGACCCAACTACTAAAAATGTACCTGGAACTGGTTCAGGATTTAGATTGACAGTAAATGCCAATTATGATAAATATATAAACGGAACTTATGTAGAAAACATTAGAACTACTTATACTTCAGCTGAAGTAGTTGAGGGAACTTCATCTGATATTACCATCTCTGGTAAAACTTCTAGTGGATGTAGTATTAGTGTAGCACCAAATCCTAACTCATCACCTAGAACTTTTAAGATTAAGTTTACTTATGATACGGCAACTCCTGTATATTTAACCATTACACAGAATTCGGCTGAGGTAACTTATCCTAGTAGCGGTATAGTATTTGAACATAGTACTCAACAGAATAGTGGTTATAAAACTAGTACTTTATCCATTGGTACTGTTGAAGGTAAAGGAGGTAATATTTCTTTTTATATAAAAAGCTATAGGTCTAGATATGTTAACGGTTCTTTAAGTTCTACCGAAGCTATTAAACCTACTCTTATTTTGCCATCCGGAGTAACCGAAACTATTACTAATGTGAGTGGTTATTACTTTAAAGTAACTATTACCATACCTGAGCATTCAAAGCCTGCAAGCAGAACTCTTACAATCAGAGCTAATCAACCTAATGGCTTAGATAGGGAGTTAGTACAAACTGTACAACAGAGTGCTTCAACTTATGAGTTTGGTATTAGGGAAAACTCGGGGGATTCTTTGAGTACTTCTCTTACTTATTCTGGTTGGCCAAGTTCAGATTCATCATACAATAGACTTGTAAGAGTATATTCTAGGAAGAATGGTAATCAATTCCTTAATTGGGCTTTATCTTCTAATGTGGATTGGATTACTATATCTGGTTCAGGTGCTGGGGCTACATATAAGGTAGCCACTAATAACAGTAGTTCATCTAGAACAGGAATTATTACCTTTACTCAGGGAGAATCCAATAAAACTTGTACTCTGACAATAGTTCAAGAAGCAGGAGATGTCTATGAGTTTTATATTACTGACTCAGATGGTAATGGGCATTACACCGATTTCACCTTCTCAGCTCCTTCAGATGGATTGGTAAATAAACATGTATTTAATATTATCTCTACTCACAATGGTAGTCCCTTATCTGCAGACGATATAGAGGTAGTCCATTCGGAGATAGCAGAGAAATTAATCGGCTTTGTATTAACACAAGATACTCAATCCCCATTCAGGTTTACAGCAAATATAACTGGAGCAGGCACTACTGTAAGAACTGGAGCAGATACTTATAGACAGAAGCCATCTGGAAAAACAGTAATTTTCAGAGTTCTTCAAGAAGCTAAAATAAATAATTTCAGATTGGAATTAAGTTTAAATATTTCAAATGGTAATAATGATCAAGATACGTGGGGATTATTTGATACGGCTAATATGCCTCATACTTCTGACTCTATGTATAATATGAGCTTAATACGTGAGGGTATTATAGTAGACTCAGTAGAAGGTAAAATAACTGTGAATTCTCTTCAAAGTACTACTAAGGATAGAGGGATTGGAGATAATGTTTATGTATGGGCCTATAATTCTGTAAGAGGTTTATGGTTATCAATTGGTAACTTTAGGATTGAAGAGGGGAATAATACCCATCATTGGGATGTTTCTTGGCCCACCTAGACAATTTAATCCTAAACACGACACTAGTACATTTATTGATAGATAAATTTAATTATTAACTTTAAAACTAAATCATTATGGAAGTGAAATCTGGAGAAGGCACTGTAGTGGTTGCCGATAGAAATCGTTATAGTGATGAATGTTGTAATAATCGAGGATGGGGCTCCGGTTGGGGTGCTGTCGGTGGAGCTTTAGTAGGTGGTGGTTTTGGTGCTGCTGCAGTTTCTGTGTGGGACAAAATCAATGACACAAAAGCTGATATCCAAAAAGTGGAATCTACTGTTCAGGAAGCAAAAGCTGGTATTTACAAAGACATATCTGATGCTGCTCGTGGAGTTACTTCTGAAGTTGCAGGAGTTTCTAGACAAGTAGAGGGTGTAGGTAAAGAAGTACTTAACAATCGCTTTGCTACTGAACGTGGCCTTTGTGATCTTGGTTATAAGACTAATTCTGATATCCGGGATTCTCGTGATCAAATGGGAGCAGGGTTCAATCGGGTTATGGATCGTCTTTGCCAGATGGAACATCAACAGTCAAATTGCTGCTGTGAAATTAAGAGCTTAGTTAGAGAATCCGAAAACAGATTAGCTCTTCAGGCAGAACGTAATCATTGCGAGGTAATGAAAGGCCAGCAAGAGATTAAGTGTCTGATTGAGAACACTGCAAAAGACCAAGAAATTGCTAGACTGAATCGAGTAGTTGATGCTCAAAGAGATCAGAACATTATTAACTCGGTAGTACAGGCTTTAGGTAATAAAACTGCATAATTTCTATTAAAGTTGATTAGGGAAAAGGGAGGTACCTGTAGTGGGTATTTCCCTTTTTTCGTTTTAATCTAGTAAGAAACATGGAAGAAGATAATAAACTACAAACCTTTACTCTCCAAATGCAACTACCGGCTCCTAATTTAGAGGTAGCAAAGAGAGTAGCCGATGAAGCACAAAGACTGATAGATATCTATGGATACTATAATTTCTTGAACCTAGTAGAATTTATGAAACAGAATCCCAGTATGGTTCAAATGGGATTAAGTCTAATCAATAAAAATAATGCAGTATGGAAGAAATGAAATTTAAATCATTACAAAGAGGAGATTCAGTCTTTACTCTAGAAAGAGACAGAAGATCAATGTACCCAATCTTTGACCGAGCTAAAGTAGTAAAGGTAGGAGAAAGTAAACCCAGAGCTAATGAAAATGGTGATGGCTTTTCTAATCTTATAGAAATTGTTCTTCAAGATTCCATTGGTACAGTAACAGTATATTTACCTTCGGATGGGAATGAGGGTATTTATAACAATGTGTACTACACTCTAATTGGAAGTAATATTGTAAACGAAGTATCATTGCAAAGGTCACAGGCTCTTGGTATTATTAATAATGTAGGTAAATACGAGAACATAATAAAGGAATGCGATAATATCCTTGCTATGTTTGAAAACAAGGAGCCCACTAATGGTAGTCAATTCAATGAAGAATTCGCTTCATTCAGGAAAGATGTAGTATCAGTATTACAATCACAACAGCAAGCCATAAACCTTATGATGGATTCACTTGGCTTGAATAAACCGAAGGAAAATCCAGATGGCAAGTAAGTCAGTAAACATAACTATAAGTACTCCCTTGGGAGACTTACAGATATATACTGACCCAAAAGAACAGGCTAGAGCTGAGAGGTTAATTGCAGAAACTCCTTCTATCATGAGGGATGCTTATGATAGAGCTACTGAGAAATTCGGCAATCAACTTCTCAGACTTGTGAAAAAATGCCTAAGAACAGGTACTCCCCCAAGAGGAACCCATTGGGATCCTCACTCTGCTAATACTATTAAACGATATGGAGAGCATACCCTTTTGAATTATACGGGTCAGTATTTGAGATCAGTACAAATAGTAAAACAGAAGAATCGAACTTACGTAGGTATACCTACTAACCTTAAGAAAACCCGAAAGGGTGATAGGACTAGTAAAAGAACACTGAACCAAGTAGCTATCATGTTGGAATATGGTTCTAGAGGTGGTAATTTACCTCCAAGACCTCTATGGGCACCAGCTTTCGAACAAGTTGGTGGTAAGAAGGTTCTGAAGGAAACTATAGTAAGAGAACTTCGTAAAGAAATAAGGAAATATAGATAATGGGATTTACAATAAGTAAAAATCAAGGTTCAGGTAGGACTGTTATAACGGTAACACCAGAAGAAAAGAATGCTACGGACAAAGATATAGTTCAGATCTTAACAGTAGAAGCTGTAGATGGGTCAACTAAAGAAGTAAAGCTTATCCACAAGAAAGGGGAAGGCAATTATGAATACACTTTCAGAGTTTCACCCACTGAATTATACTTTGAGCCTACAGGAGAAAGTAAAGAGGTTACTATTGTATCTACTAAACAAATGGTAATCAATGGAAAGAAAGTTGGTGATCCAGTTAATGTAAACTATACCCGGGAAAACTCTGGAGATGTATCTGGCTCTGGTACTACTCTTATCATGAGCTTAAATGATAATATGTATAATGAACGAGTAGGCCAAGTAATTTTCACACAGGATGAATCTGGTAAAACCATAAGTGTAACTTGTAAACAGGGTAAAAAGGAAACTTCGGGAGATATAGGTATAATCAAACTATGGTCAGGTCCCGGAGTTCCAGAGAACTATGTACTCTGTAATGGAGGTCAGGTAAGTATAGCTGAATATCCAGAATTATATGAAGCTATTGGAGATAAGTATAATACTTCTTCTACTAGGGCAGGCTATATAAGTGTTCCAGATTTAAGTGGTAGGTTCGTAGTTGGAGTAGATTATAATGATTCAGATTACAGTAGTATTGGTAATACTGGAGGAGAAAAGAGACATCAATTAACTGTAAATGAGATGCCAAGCCATACTCATTCATATGATAAGATTCGTATAGAAACTCACAAATGGGGAGACAATGCTAATAAGAGACCACACCCATTCTACGATTCAGGAGCTCAAACTGGTTCAACTGGTGGTAATCAACCTCATGAGAATAGACCACCCTATTATGTATTGGCTTATGTTATGAAAGTAAGATAGGAGGTAATTATGGTAAATTCACAAGAGATAGTAGAGAGAACCTTCTATATATGCCTATTGAAGGTTCTCTTAGAAAAGAAGATGGGACTTAATCCTGAGGATTATTTACCTTTATCACAAGAGAATGAAAAGAGATTCCAAGAAGATAAGGAAGCAATAGATAAGTTCATTTACTTATTTGGTATAGGTAATAACCAGGTAAGAGGTCCTAAAACATGTCCCAGGATAACTATAGAAAGCACTGCTTATTATCCTGGAGATATTGGAGTAGAGAAATATATCATTGGAGATAAATTAGATGCAGGCAATTATCAGATGTCAGAGTTCCCTTACGAAACCAAAGATATCACTATTGATATTCATCTGGTAGCAACTACTCAGAATGATATGAGATTATTACACTCCATTCTTCATGAAGCCTTACCTACTCGAGGATATATAAGACCTTACTTCAATGATTTAGAAGAATGGGATAAAGGTAGGATAGCTCCTACTGGGAATCTGTTTATAGAGATTGGTAATTTCTATGACCATCCAGATGAATCCCATGGATTATTGGAAAAGGTATACCAATATGTATGTAAGGATGGTATTATACCAGAAAAACTGGTAGAAATGGGGGATCTAATACCTATAAAAGATATAAGTCTTTTACTAGGACCAGAATACCAAAAGGACGAGGAGATGCTCAATCTCAATATACATGTTTAACTCAAAAATTTACTAAAATGAAAAAGTTAGTGTTTATGCTGATGGCACTCATTTTACCAGTGTCATTGTTTGCTGCAGAAGTAGAACCTTCAACTGGTTCAGAGTTCGTAATCAATCTGGGTACCTTTACGGGTATAGTAACTTTGGTATCATCTTTGGTTACTCAGATACTAAAGGTAATCCCAGCTATCAAAGACAACAAACTTGCTAAGATTGGTATATCTGCCTTAGTAGGTATTCTTGTATGTCTTATAGCTTGGGGATTACAACTTACACCATTATTGGAAAACTATCCTTTCTACCAGGTATTAATTTATGGATTAGCTGCTGGTTTATCAGGATGTGGTTTCTATGATGTGATTAAGGCTATCGGAGGTTTATTTAAGAATAAAGAGGATTAATTTTCTAATAATACCAGTAAGGTAACGATACTTACTGGTATTAATTAAATTAATGTATAACCTATAAAACACAAGGATATGTCAAAATCACCAAGCGTTGTTTTTAAGTTCGAGAACAACAATGTTCAACAGACTACTCCTCTTTTGGGAGTATCATGTTTCTTGGCTAGAACCGAAAAAGGTCCCTATGATGATCCTTCAGAATTAATCACTTCTTTCTCTCAATTCCAAAGAATATTTGGTAAAGAGATTGTACCTGATGGTTCTGTATCTAACATAGAGAAAGCTTTAGTAGGAGGTTCTAAGCTAAGAATTATTCGTGTATTGGGAGCAGGTGCTAAAAAGGGTACCATTACTAAAGCAGAAGACTCTAGAGTATTAGAAGAAGATGAGATTGAATTAGCTTCTGCTATACCTGGAGAAGTTCAAGCTTCTGAAGTAATGAAATTTACTTCTGGAGGTACTAATGTAAGCTTTGGTTTGGTAACTAAAGGGTATGGTGATCCTATTGGTTCTGGAGAAACCTTTAAAGTAGGTTTTTCTAAATCAGTGAATACCATCTTCTATAACATATACGATGCCAATGGTTCCATCCTGGAATCAGGTCCGGTAATTACTTATAAAACTAAGGATGCTCAGAATAAAACTTCTGTAGATTACCTGGCTTTAAGCAACTTTGCTAGTAATTCTGTATACCTGGAACCTAAGATGGTAACCACTACCGATAAGATTAAGTCTTTCGAAAACCTGGTAGCTTGGCTTCAGACTTCAATTGATCAAACTGAGAATCCACTAACTATCCAAGTTGGAGGTAAAAAAGCCACTAGTACTGAGACTATGTTCAATGGTACACTGGGTACTGCTGGTGCTGACCCTACTGCAGATGAATGGATTGCTTCTTTGGATTTGGTAAAGGATTATACAGATGTTTATCAGTTAGCTTGTTCTCATATTCATCAACATCTGAAAACAGATCCAGATGTTTTAAAAGTACATAAGGCTGCTAAAGATATGTGTGCTGAATTGCAAGAATATACCTATTACATCGAAGTACCTAAATATACTACCCATTATTCTGAGGGAACTCAGCCTAGAAATAAGCAGAGCATTATCACTTGGATTAATAAATGTTTGGGTAATATCGGTAACTCTAGGTATGCGGCCTATTTTGCAGGTGGTATCAAGTACTACAATGAATTCGGGTTACTTACTAATTCAGATGTATTGGGTACCATCTTCGGTTTGGGTGATACTTCTGCTTCTAACTATGGACCTTGGAAGTCATTTGCTGGTATGAATCGTGGAGTAATCTATGATGGTCAGGGCCCAGTAAGTCCTAACTATGGTAGTGATTCTCGTTATAATGAACTAAACGAATTGGCTCAGATGTATGCCAACATGATTGTAATCAAAGATACTCCGTCTTCTGGTAAACAAACCATGTTATGGCATTGCTTCTCTTCTCAAGTAAAACAGGATTCAGAAAGATTCCTTTCAATTGTAAGATTGAATTTGTACTTGAAGAAGACTCTTCGTCCTATATTGAATAAGTATTTGGAAGAGCCCAATATCTGGGGTACTTGGAAGAATATTTATCTTGAGGTAAAACCAATCCTAGATAATCTGGTAGATGAAAATGCTATGTCAGAGTATATATGGATGGGTGACCAGGATGCTGGCTCTTATTCAGAACTCTCTGTAAATAATGAAGCTGATGTCCGTCAGGGTAAATATAAAGTAATCCTGAAGTATAAGGATATTGTTCCTATGCAAGAAATTACAATTAACATTGTAATCGATGCAGCTTCTAAATCAGTTAATATTTCAGAAAACGAATAACATTAAAATCATAAAACATGGGAGCAAAAGTAAAGAATCCTAGAAAGAAATTCCTATGGAGCATCTCTTTCCCAAAACATCCTATCAATACGTATCTATTCCAGACTTGCCAACTTCCGGATATTGAGATTGACCAGGTTGCTCATGGAGATGTAAACAGGGATGTAAAAACTGCTGGTAGAGTTACCGTAGGTAATCTGGTAGTAGAAAAACTCTTAACTACTGCTGGTTCTGATACCTGGCTTCAAGATTGGCTATACTCTTGCCAAGATATGATAGCTGGAGGCGGATTAGTTCCTAGTGAATATTGGGAAACTGCTATTGTAAATGAACTTGCAGAAGATGGAGTATCCGTCCTAAATACTTGGCTGCTTGAAGAAGTTTGGCCTTGTAAAGTAACTGGCCTTGACTTAGATCGTATGGCTTCAGAAAACACCATAGAAAATATCGAATTTTCTGTTGGTACTTGCGATAAGTATTAACTCTCTTAGTCATTTTCTTACTAGAGTTTTAGGTGGAGGGGTGGGATA
>ULJD01015269.1_pt1 | contig 11767 bp, 10 predicted proteins | sample 1950801 | NCBI WGS metagenome assembly ULJD01 (sample SAMEA4835464, study PRJEB28245) | human gut metagenome | biome: gut microbiome; material: fecal sample | place: Denmark | collected 2008 | reverse complement strand
ACAACCGACAATCCCTATCAGCCGTATCCATTTCCTGTTCAATGTAATCATACTTTTTCTCATTGTCTTTTTGTTAAAACTGGTGGCAAAAGTAGGAGAAAGGAACAACGCCATAATGACCAATTACACTCCAAAGATGTTCCTTTTTCGACATTCATCTTTTTTAAGGATAATGAATTGTCTATAAATGACATATAGAACAAGAAAGCCGCATAATGGAACATCCCATATTTCCCATTATTCACCAACTTTGCAAAACGAAAAAGGAAGAATATGGAGAAAGGGAACATAAAAATCGTAGAAATCGCGGACTTTAAAAACAGCGAACATGTCCTTGACTATGTAGACAATGACTTTGTCATAATCAACAGTCTGGAGGGAAGCCCCTACAATGAAGATACAATAAGATTGGGATGCTTCCTTATCGCTATCTGTCTAGAAGGCTGCATCCAGTTGGACGTCAACTACAAAACCTACCAACTGGAAGCAGGCGACTTACTGCTCGGCCTTCCCAATACCATTATCAGCCACGCGATGGTAAGCCCAAAGCACAAGATAAGGCTTGCCGCATTCTCCACACAGTTCCTACAACGCGTGGTCAAGATGGAGAAGGATACATGGAATACCGTTATGCATATCCACAACAATCCCATAAAGTCTGTCGGGGAGGAAGGGGACAAGGAAATCTTCAAATTCTACCGAGAACTGCTTATGGCAAAGATAAACGACGAGCCTCATCACTATCACAGGGAAGTGATGCAATACTTGTTTTCTGCCATTTTCTGTGAGATGTTGGGACACCTCAACAAAGAAGTGAACCCTTCAGAAATGACAGTCGATACAAAAGAAAGCATCAAACAGTCCGACTATATCCTGCGTAAGTTTATAGAGATGTTGTCCAAAGACAACGGCATACACCGTTCTGTAGGATATTATGCCGATGCACTCTGCTATAGCCCCAAACACTTTTCGAAGGTCATCAAGCAGGCATGCGGACGTACACCGCTGGACTTGATAAACGAGAATGCCATTGAACACATCAAGTACCGGCTGAAGCATTCGGACAAGTCCATCAAGGAGATTGCAGAAGAATTTAATTTCCCCAACCAGTCTTTCTTCGGGAAGTATGTGAAGTCTTATCTGGGTATGTCTCCGGCACGCTACCGCAATACGAAAGAGGAATGATTTCCCCTACTCTTGGGGCTCACTCCGTAAAGGTCTGCATTAGGAAGCTAAACCTTAACTTTACGACGCTAAAGGTCAACTTTACGATGGCTAAACCTCAACGTATCACTTCATCACACACCGCATCCTGGAAAGCGCGTGCTTCCCTGCCCGACAGTGCATTCTGGTTCATGATGGCAAAGGCTATCTCGTGTCCGTTGCGGGCTTTAAGGTAGCCGGCCAGGCAGTTGATGGCGGTAAAGGAACCCGTCTTGGCATGTACATTTCTGTGGGAAAGGGTGCCTTTCTTCATGCGGAACTCCAGTGTACCGTCCACGCCGCCAATGGGCAAAGCCTTATAAAGTTTCTGGAAAACATCCGTACGCGAGTAGGCATATCGCAGGAAAGAAACCAAAAGTTCCGGTGAAATGTAGTTGTAATTGGAAAGGCCGCAACCATCTGCCAGATTATACCTATCGGGGTTATATCCCATCTCTTTTATCAGCATGCGGATGGCAGAAAGCCCGTCCTCGGCAGAGACACGCTTCTTTCCGCTGCTCTGCACACCCAACCGGCAGAGCATGGCTTCGGCATTGAGATTATCGCTCTCCTTCATTATCTGTTTCACCACATCCTGCACGGAAGTTTCGTAGGAAGCCATCCGTACGGAGAGGCTGTCTTGCCTGAACTCGCCGAAGAGGTAAGAAGAAGCAGTGGAAGAGGGCTTACCCGTTTCAAAAGCTTCGGATTCCGCTACTTCATTCTCCGGACTTTCCGCTTCTGCCGCCGGAATGCACCGGATGCCTCGTGCCTGCAACCGTTCCATAAAGGTATGCATGAAGAAGTCCTGCGAAGAAAATATATTGACCGTACCTGCACGGCGGGCATCGACGTTGCCCGTCACGGTGATGTTGTTCCCGTTCACCAGCCAGTCGCGCGACACACGGAAACGTCCGGCAGAAGGGGTACGGCTTTGGGTCTTGTTCGTCAGTGTATAATAGGAAGAGGCGGGAGTGCATTCAAGGCGTGCACTGTCGCCCCGTTCGCCGGGTGTGGCGGTAACCTTTACCACTCCTTTATTCAGCATCAGCGGTGAGAGGTAGGGCTGGAAGGAATAGGGAGTATCATCCCACAACCAGCCGCTGCCCCAGTACAAGGAGTCTTTCATGGAGACATCTCCATACACCTTGCCTTTGATGACAGAGAAGGGGAAACGGGCCACGGCAGCCACCAGAGAATCCAATGCCTCTTCATCAAACTCCGGGTCGTAACCGCCTATCACATACATATTCCCCTGCAAGGTATCGCGCTCAATGGTTCCCTGATACCACACTTCCGTACGGAACGGCTCGTCGGCTTCGGGACGGGAAAGGGCGGTAATGGTGGTCAGCAGCTTCATGGTGGAAGCGGGACGGGAAAGCTTGTCCGCCTGATAGCCGTACAAGGGCTTTCCGGCAGTCAGGTCATAGACCGAAATGGCCACATTAGAGCCTGCGGGAAGTTTGTGTTCTATCAACGCATCAATCCGCGCAGAGAGCGGCTTCACCGGAGTTACCGTCTCTTGGGGCCATAATGGGAGCAGGCAGACGGATAAAATTAACAGCAACAATATCCTTTTCATAAATATATTTATCTTTAAAGGCAAAAGTACGACAATCTTACAAATGAACAACAACGAGGTAGTCTTTTCATAAATTATATCCAGCCATCCATCTTAATATTCCTTTAAAAATACTACTTTTGCATAGATTGCATAGGCAAAATCTCCCAGTTACTATCACTCTAAAATTGATGTACCATGAAACTACAACTTACAATTGCCAGCTTTACAATATGCCTCCTTTTCTCCCCCATGCTTCGGGCACAAGAATCTCCGCGCATTGTCAGTTATGACTTAACCGTACAGATTGATGTACCGAACCGACAAGTCGAAGTTGGCGGTTCGTTTGAAGTCGATTTCCATGACAGTGACTCAATCTCGTTGGTACTATGGCGCCATGCCCGTATCGACACACTACGCCACAGCAGCCGGGAGATAACCTACCGTTTCGATACGCTTGCCCCAGCACCTGCCCAATTCATTCCCGACGGACGGACCTTGACCCTCTACCGGCCGGCAGGAGCCGATGACCGCTGCCGCATAAATACCCGTTACACACTCTACATGCAGGAAGTGCAGGGCCCTGCAAAATCATTCAATGACCATTGGATTGAACTTGGTTACTATACGGGATGGTATCCTGTCTGCAACGGTAACCGGGCAGATTATTCGCACTTACGAATCGGCATCACTGACGGTTATACGGTGAGCGGCTCAGGTATTATTTCCCATACAGAAGAAGGGATGTGGGAAATGAAGCAACCTTGGGAGAATTTCGACAATGTTATCCTGGCTTCACCCATGCTGAAAAGCCGCCGCATCAATGATAACGGAACTACCATTGAACTTATCTATACAGACTTCCCGGATGCCGGTGCAGACTCGGCACTTCAATGTTGCCACAATGCCTTGAAATTCTTCCGACGCCTTTATAAAATTGCGGGAGATGAGGATATTTACATGAAATTCCTGCTTTCAGCTTCCGGCACCTCAGGAGGGTACAGCCGTAAAAATTTCATTATGCTCAGTTCACGAACATTCAATGAATATGTACTCAAGAACACCGCCCACGAAATCGGCCACTTCTGGTGGAACAAGGCTCCGGTGGAATCCTGGCACGACTGGCTGAACGAATCTTTTGCCGAATTCAGTGCTTTGCAATACATACGCCACGCCCGCGGCGAAAAAGCCTATGCCGCTTACATCGACGCCTACCGTAAGGAAACACGCCATATCCGTCCTATCTGGGGTATTGACCGCAACGACCGCGAAGCGCATCTTGCCCTCTATAGGAAAGGGTCAGTACTACTCGCCGACCTGCTTGTCCGGGTGGGTGAAGAACCTTTCTTCAACTTTCTGGCAGGTGTCATCCAAGCCCATATAACAGACACATCGGCTTTCCTGGATTTTGCGGAAAGCCGATTGGGACGTAAAAACCGGGACTGGATTGAAAAGCGGTTAAAAGAATAAACACCTAATTATTCTTCAACTGTTCCTTTCGCCACCGGCTTCTCAAAATGAGTGCCGCACTTCCTGCATACATACTCCCAATGCTCAGTGCCCGGAGGTGCGGCCGACAATGCCGCAATAACAGCAGCCACCACAGCACGCACCCGATGGCTCTTCTTCAGCACAAACTTAATCTCATCCGAACCGCAATGGGGGCAGTACCTCAACTGTTCCGGAATCATCTGGTTCCGTTCAAGCAGGCGGAGGGCATTGTCATATTCATCTTCATAAACAAATATATCCACTCCCGTGACATCACGGACATATCCGCGCATCACGGAAGACATGTTTTCATTATGCAAAACAGACGCAATGCCCTCATTCTTCAAGGCACCCTGAATGACGTGTGCCTGGAAGGCATCGTCGCAGGTGATTAGCTTTACGGTTTTCATCTTTTATGTTTATATGAAACAATAGTCATGGGTCTACAATGCCTCCTTGAATATCTCTCCCACCGTGGGGTGCGGAAAGACAATCTTCTTCCATTCATCGGCAGTAAGTTTCAGCTCGATGGCCATGCCTGCCAGCGTGATGATTTCCGAAGCGGGATTACCCAAAACATGTGCCCCCAATACGGTATCGTCGCCACCCAACAGTAACTTGCAGACACCGTTCACACCTTCGTTCTCGGTGACGAAACGGCCACTATAGGCCATCGGCAGCTTTACGGCACGATAGGCAATGCCTCTCTTCTGCAGGGATTCTTCTGTCTCGCCCACACCGGCTATTTCGGGATTGGTATACACTACGCCGGGGATGGCACGATAGCTCATAGTGTCCTTCTTGCCAATGATGGAATGTATGGCTACTTCCGCCTCGCGGACGGCTGTATGCGCCAGCAAGGAATATCCCGTCAAGTCACCGCAAGCATATACTCCGGGAACGGAGGTCTGCATCTGTCCGTTGACAAAGACATTTCCGCGTTCCGTTCTTTCCAAGCCCAGATTCTCCAATCCGAAGCCTTTCATTACCGGACGGCGCCCGACACTCATCAGAAGCCTTTCGGCAACGACAGAACCGGGACCGTCGGCAGTTTCATAATTCACCTGGATAAGGGAAGAAGCTTCGGCAGCATCCTGTGCAACAGATACCACTTTTGCACTCAGCATGAACTTGATTCCCCGCTTGGCGTACTCTGCACGGAGCATACCCGCCAGCTCTCGGTCCATACCGCCTCCCAGTATCTCGTCAAGCATCTCGACGACGGTTACCTGCACTCCCAGGCTGTTGAAGAAAGAAGCGAACTCCATACCGATGACACCGCCGCCGATGATGGCAAGCGAAGCGGGCAGTTCCTTGTTGTCCAGCGCGTCACGATGGGTCCAGTAAGGCACCTTGTCTATGCCGGGAATGGCAGGGACAAAGGTTTCGGAACCGGTGCAGAGCAGCAGGTTCTCGCATTCGTAGGTTTCTCCGCCGCACTCCACATGATTCTTGTCCGTCACTGTGGCCTCTCCGCTGACAATCGTCACACCATGGGCAGTCAGCTTTCCTTTGATTCCCAATACCAGCTTGCGTACTACCTTCTGCTTGCGGGCAATAATCTTGGGCAAATCAAACGATACTTCGGGCACACTGACCGCATACTTCGAAGCATGGCGGGCTCCGTCATAGGTCTTGGCCGAATACAACAAGGTCTTGGTAGGGATACACCCTTCATTCAGGCACACTCCACCGAGACTCTGCTTCTCAAATAGTACGACACTCAATCCTACTTTTCCGGCAGCTTCGGCAGCAGTATATCCCGCAGGACCTCCACCGATAATGGCAACTTGGTATTTCATGGAATTAATGGTTAGTGGTTAATGATTAGCGATAATTTGTGCGCAAGTTAATAAAACCCGTATTATCCGACAAAAAAGAACACTTCTTTCTTTCGGAGAATACAGCGTAAAGAGGAAATAATTATCTTTGTCGTGCAGCATTTACAAAGAATGCCACGTCCAATGGACATAAATCAAATAATAACCAACATGAAAACGACTGACTTATTCCAACCCATCCTTCTGTTCGCTCTTTTTCTTTGCGGCCTGGCTGCTTGCAACAACGACGATGACCTTCGCCTCTCACCCATGCAGGAAACTACCATGGACGGCGATGCCTCCACCCTGCAGATAGACCTGACACGCAGTAACTGGCGCATTGCCTCCATCACCACCCTTGGCGGAACCACAATGGTAGACACCAACAACCGCCCCTTACAGTTGGAAGGCTTGGGAAGCCTTCACTTCCGCTGGTTTGACCTCACCCGCGAGAACGAAACCCAGCTCACACTAAAGACTGAAGATAATTTCGACGGAGAAGAACGCGGGCTTATCCTCAACCTTGAGATGAAGACGGGCTTCTACAAAGAACAAATCACCATACGGCAAGCGCCATGCGAGAATTTCTATCAGATAGAATCCATTGAATACAGCGTGGGAAATAATGACGGGGTGGAAGAAGCCGGGACGGAACCCGACAAGAGTACCTATAAAGATGAAACTATGGGCAACACAACCGGAAAGCATGACCATTATCCGTTCATCAACAAATGGACAGAATACGCATTCTTGCTCAACGACCACTCCAACGATGTCTTCAACTGGATAGACCCGAAGAAACGCAGCATCTACCTGCCCGACCGTATAGAAGACGGAAAGGTGGTGATGGGGCAACAACAGCTATTCTTCCTTGCCCAAGGCAAGTACTACAAAGAAGACGAATTGAGATATAAACATTTTGAAATGGATATAGTGGGCATGAAATGGAACATATACACTTCAACCATCTACTACAAACGGCTTCAAGTGACATTCACCGCCACTCTTTCACGTCCCGGTAGCGATACAAAGAAGATACTCAAGGGTAAATTCATGCAGAGATACCCTTATGACTGCTCGGAAATACATCACGAAGTAAAGGATTCTTTAGAAGATTAGAGTCCGGTGTCTGTCAGACAAGACTCCACCTCCTCCCTGCTCAATGCCGGAGCTCGCCCATCGGCAAGCTTACGGCATACCAACCGGCCGGCCGCCAGCGCTTCCGCCTTTGTGGCAAACGGCAGGCGACCGCTCAAAGCAGGTATAAAAGGTTGATATATCAGGGTATCGGCTCCATGCAGCACCACGTAGCCGTAACCGCCTTCCACCTCCATCACCCGGCATTTCAACTCATTGCCACCGCCGGCAGTATGACCCGAACAGCAAGAAAGGCATACCGCCATCACAGCCGGTACACCTATCTTTATCATAATAAACATCAGCTTCATAAGTTCCGTTCAGTTATGGGGCGAATCAGACTTCCTCTTCCTCATCGGGTAGAAGTTCGTACACATCATCAAAGTAGCTGGTACCACTTGTTCCCGTCAGCACAAAACCACGTTCGCCGGTAGAGAAACCAACGGCAGCCCTGCGCGAAGAAGCACCGGAAGGATAATTATGTACATCTGTAATGGGGGTAAAGTCGTCATCGGAATCGCCGTACCATAAGTCCTTGTCAGGGTCGTACAGCCAGTAGTCGCTGCTCAAGGAAGTGCTGTTACGTATTCCCGTAGCCACAAATCCCCTTCCACCGATGACGAAGGATACGGCTTCGGACCGTGTGATGGCGTAGTCATCGTCATAGTCATTGTCGGAGTCCGTATCGGCAATGTCACGCAACTGGGTCCAGTTGCTTCCGTCGAACTTCCAGAAATCCACCAGGTCAGTACTGTTGTTTCGCCCGCAACAGATGTAGGCCACCTCATCGATGACGAATGCCGTACCGAAGTAGCGCTTCTCGCCTCCATACCCGCTCACCGCTTCCCATTGCGAACCTTCGGCGCCATTGGGGTTGAAACGGTAGAAGTCCATCTTGTAGGCACTCTCGCTGCCGGTAGCGTCGCTGTTGCAGCCCGTACCGACATAGCCATATCCGCCTATACTGAAAGCCAGGGCACCATCGCGCACCCCGCCTTTGAAGTCGTCTTTCCGTGTCCAGGTATCCGTGGCAGGGTCATACTCCCAGGTATCTGCTACACAGTAGGACGAGGAGCCGTCCTTTACGGAACCGGTCGTAATGTATCCCTTGCCATTCACGGCAAAGCCCACGGCAGCCTTGCGCCCGGCAACGGGCATGTCGGCACACTGCGTCCAGCTGTTCCGGCTCATGTCATACTCCCAAAGGTCGTTCAGGTAATCCTTGTTCGCTCCGTAGAAGCCGCCACACAAATATCCATAATTGCCGATGGTGAAGCCGGAGGCATAAGCGCGGTACACACCGTTATAGCTGGCTTTCTTCATCCACTGCCCCTGAGTGTATTCATCCTCGTCCGTACAACTGCCGGCAATGCACACGATGGCCAGCAACATTATTCCTACCAATAGTCTGTTCATTGTTTATTGTTTTTTTAATGATTAAGCTTTATACTTCCCACTTTCCAAAACAAGAAGCTGCGGGAGGTCCTTTTTGTCTGTCCGCAAAAGTAAACCACCGCAACCACACCGACAAAAATAACCGACGAACAGTCCGAAATTCCCGTTAAACGCCTTTACCGATAAAAACCGTCCGAACGCCGATTTTTGTAGGAAGATATAAAAGTTTTGCCTTTCCTTTGCCGCCAACTAAAAGAACAGAAATGAAGAAGTCATTGTACAGCTTATTCGCAGTCCTCGCTATCTTCTGCGCCTGCCAGGACGAGAACTCGCAGCTTGGAAAGAGCCTCGTGGAAAGCTCCTTCTATAATGTATACGCAGACACCTGCTCGGTAGACATCAGCACCATCCTGCTAGACTCCATAGAGACCCGGGGCGACAGCATCTGCCAGCTAGGACATTACCGGAGCAGCGCCTGGGGAGAAGTATCCGCCACCTACTATGCCGAATACTCCACGTCCGACTTCACCCCCAACACAGACTATACCTATACCCTCGACTCCCTCGTACTGCGAATGATACCTTCGGGCCATTTCTGGGGAGATACCCTGACGCAACAGCGCATCTCCATCTACCGGCTGAAAAGCCCTATCGTGCTGGACAACGACGAGGACCTTTACAACAGCACCGTACTCCCGACGGAAGATGCCCCACTCTTCAGCTTTACCTTCACCCCCTGCCCGGGGCGGAAGAAGGAAGTAAGCGTCCGCCTGCCCGACTCATGGGGACAACAACTGCTGAATGACCTCGTGGCCCAAGATGACTACTTCGATACCCAAGACAAGTTCAAGAAGAAATTCCCCGGACTGGTCTTTGTTCCCGAAAACGACGGGCAGTGTATCACCGGATTCATGGTGAACGACTCTGCCATGAGCATCAACCTCCACTATCAGGAAGTCTCCAACCAGCGGACCGGACAAGTGCTGACTTTCAACGTAAACACCGACTATGCCTATACCGGTATCCGGCACGACCCCACCGGCACCCACCTTGCTTCCCTGAAAAGCGGAATAGAGAACCTCGTCCACTCCAACGACATGGGTTGCCTGGCCTATATGCAGGGATTGACGGGTTACTACAACCAACTGGAATTCCCCTACCTCAACAGCCTCGGAAGTGCCGGACAGATAGTCTCCATAGAGAGCGCCACACTCTACCTCTATCCTCTGGCCCGGAGCTACAACGAAGTGAGCCAGCTTCCCAATGACATCCGCCTTTATATCACGGACGAGAACAATGTGCTGGAGGACTACGTATACGGCAGTGACGGCGTAACCGTACAGACCGGCGACCTGACCATCGACGAGATGTACGGGAAAGAGACCTACTACTCCTTCGACCTCACCGAATTCATCCGCAACAACTACGGCACTTCGGGCATCAAGCGGCAGAAACTGCTGATGAGTCTGACAGACGAAGAAAGCACCACCACCTTCAACCAGGTCATCTTCACCAACGACCCCGAACAAGAAAACCAATGCAGATTAGACGTAAGATTCAAAATATACAACGAGCAATGAAACGCCATTACCGGATTCCCCTTCTGCTGTGCAGTCTGTGTACGGCAAGCCTCACCGCCGTGGCACAAAACACCACCAACCTGCCCACCTCCATGTACGGAGTGGGCGAACTGAGTGCCGGTGACGGCGGACGTTATGCCGGCATGGGCAACACGGGCATCGCCCTGAACCGTACCGGATTTCTGAACACGCTGAACCCCGCAGCCATCACCCGCATGGACACCGCCTGCTTCACGTTCGATGTGGGTGTATCTGCCTCATATGCCCGCTACTCCTTTCTGAGCGAACACAGCTCCAACTTCACCGGCAACCCCAACCGCATCAGCATGAGCTTCCGTGTCCTGCCGCGCTGGTATGCCCTTGTAGGTGCAGCACCATACAGCAGTGTGGGCTATGTCATCCAGACCGAAGAAGAGATAGAGGGAATGCCCGGCAACTACACCTACTCGCTCTTTGAGGGTACGGGCGGACTATACCGGTGCTACGTCACCAATGCCTTTGCACTGAGCAGGCAACTGTCGGTCGGCATCAACCTGGGGATGATAGCGGGCACAGTGACGCAAAGCGAAACGCAGGAAAGCGCCGTCGTAAAGTACGAATCTTCTAAACGGGCCTTTTATGCGGACTTCGGCATACATTACGAATGGGGTGCGACCGGACAACGGAAGTGGGCGGCAGGGCTGGTATTTGCTCCCTCCCTTCCCATCAGCCACGACAATACACTGACTTACAGCAACTCATCTACCAGCGAGAACCTCGATAAAGGATACCACAGCCGTACACAATATCTGCCCATGCACCTCGGCACCGGCCTCAGCATAACCACCGAACGCTGGGTGCTGACCGCCGACTACAACTACCTGGACTGGAGCCGCAACTCCTCCTCCTACACTTCCATGAAATACGAGAACCAGCACAAAGTGAACCTGGGAGGCAGCTACATTACCAAGCCACGTCTGGCACGTTCCACCGAGCTGATGGGTGGAATAGGTTTCGGCAACTCCTATATCAACCTGAAAGGCGGGAAGATGCAGTATCTGGAAGCCAGTGTAGGGGCGAGTTTCCCCATCCGGTACTCCTATCTTTCGCTGGGCGCCACCTGGCGGAAACAACTGAACACACGCAGCAATCTGATGCAGGAAAGCCGATTCAGCCTGAATCTGAACTTGACGTTCGGGGAAAGGATTTCGAGAGCAAAACTAAAGTAATACAAGGTTCCGGTTCACCACAGATTACACGGATTTTACACCGAATGATTATCATTTGTTGGATCTATATATGCAACGCGTTGCATATATAGATGCAGCACGCTGGAACTATAGATCCAACAAACAAAGTATATAGTATCTGAAAACAGGGTATTACAACATTGCCAGCCTGGACACATACCCTTTCACCCTTTCGCGGTAAGCATCGCCAATGGGGACATCCTTCTGCTCGATGAGCAATGTGCTGCGCCCGATGGCGCTGATGCAGTCCATGCGGACAATAAAAGAACGGTGCACGCGGATAAATTCGTTCGCCGGAAGTTTTTCCTCCATGTACTTCATACTGCATAGGCTCAAGATAGGCTTAGGGGA
>ULJD01015729.1_pt1 | contig 11861 bp, 4 predicted proteins | sample 1950801 | NCBI WGS metagenome assembly ULJD01 (sample SAMEA4835464, study PRJEB28245) | human gut metagenome | biome: gut microbiome; material: fecal sample | place: Denmark | collected 2008 | reverse complement strand
CAACATGGCGCGCTACTGGGACTGGTATCTGGATTATCCTCGTAACTTCAACGAAAGTATCATTGAAAAGTACCTGGGAAGAGACTACCGCATTGCTGGAGGCGCCAAATATACCATATTGGAGGACAACATAGGATATATCTATTACGGTGATTTCTCCAGCGGCATCGGAAACGGCAACCTGGATGAGATTCTGTTATACCTTTCCGCTTGTAACGGCCTGATTATCGACGTGCGCAACAATGGTGGCGGCAACCTGACAAACGCCACCCGAATGGCACAACGCTTCACGAATGAAAAAGTACTGACGGGATATATTCAGCACAAGACCGGCAAAGGCCATAGCGATTTTTCAGATCCGACTCCCATTTATGTGGAACCTTCCAACAGTATCCGCTGGCAAAAAAAGGTAATTGTCCTGACCAACCGTCATTCCTATAGTGCAACCAATGATTTTGTCAACTCCATGCGCTGTTTTCCCAATGTCACCCTGGTTGGTGACAAAACCGGCGGCGGGTCGGGCCTGCCATTCTCTTCGGAACTGCCCAACGGATGGGGGGTACGCTTTTCTGCCAGCCCGCACCTCGATGCCCAAAAACAGCATATCGAGTTCGGCATCGACCCGGACAAGAAAGTGGATATGAGCAAAGAAGATGAGAACAATGACTTGGACACCATCATTGAGGAAGCAAGAAAAATACTGAAAGTGACTTTCTAAAACGACTTTATCTACAAAACAATTTGCCAAAACGAAAATTCTTTCTATCTTTGCTCCCGCTAATCGGAATTATTCCGCGGATGTGGCGTAATTGGCAGCCGCGCCAGACTTAGGATCTGGTGCCGTGAGGCGTGTAGGTTCGAGTCCTATCATCCGCACAATCCCTATAATAAATTTCAAAAGACAAACAACTAAGAGGGGAGGATATTCATTAAGAAGCATCCTCCCTAACCGCTTCAAGTACCTTTTTTATCTCATCAAAACACAATATTTAGAATACTTATTGTATCTTTGCTTCCAAGAAACACTTCGATTAACCTGAAAAAATGAAACAAAATACGATAAGACCGATGCTTTTCAAGTATTGGGTAGTGTGCCTTCTATTGTTCATCCTCTTCATCCAGGCCAGGGCTTCTTCCTTCATGCCCGCCGTCACCAACTATCTTGCCAAAGACTATGAAGCCGGTTATCAGAACTGGGCATGTGCGCAAGGCAGCAACGGCGAAATGTATTTCGGCAACAGCCAGGGGCTCCTGGTATATGACGGTTATCGCTGGACTCTCCACAAAGTGCCGGGGAACCATATTGTCCGTTCGGTGTATGTGAAAGAAGACCGTATCTATGTGGGGGCATTCGAGGAATTCGGCTATTTCAAGTATTCGGAGGCAGGCACTCTCCGGTACCATTCTTTGAGCAAATTCCTGAAAAATTTCCCCATGGAGAACAACGAGATATGGAACATTGTAGAGCTGGACGGTCGCATCTACTTCCAGTCGTTCAGCGCCTGGTTCTCCTACGACGGGAAGATGGTACACGCTTTCCGCAACAGACAGCAACAGCCGCTCTACTTCTACACCCAAAACGGACATATCTACACACAGATGATTGATGAGGACTTCTATGAATTCGACGGCAAGGATTTCCTTCATCTCTTCCCCCGCAGCCAAGTGAACGATGACAATGTAGTGGCATTACTGCCCGACGGGGACGACAGCTTCCTGATGGTCACAGAGAATAACGGATTGTTCCGCTACAACGGTGACATCACCCCCTGGAAAACAGACATTGATGCAGAGCTGAAGAAACAGCGGGTGAACCGCGCCGTCATGACCAATGATTCCATATTCATGATAGGTACAGTCTTGAATGGCATATACGCCATCGACCGCAAAGGACGTTGCCTCTGGCACTTCAATCTGGATAACCGTCTGGACAACAACACAGTCCTGGGCTTGTTCTGTGACAAAGATAACAACGTATGGGCAGCATTGGACGACGGCATCGCATACATCCACCACAACTCACCCGTCATGCTGCTGACTCCTGCCAACCATGAAACCAAACTGGGCATGGTGTACGACATAGCCCACCGGGGCGACTGTTTCTATCTGGCCACCAACCAGGGCTTGTACGAATACCACCAGGTTACCGAGAATCTGCGCCTGCTTCCCCATACTGAAGGACAGAACTGGTATGTGAAGGACATTGACGGGCAACTCTTTGCAGGCAACAATGCCCATACCTTATTAATAGGCGAAAAAGGGAATGTTTCCGTCATAAGCAATACCAACAGCAGTACGTGTCTGATAAAGTGCACCCTCTATGGCGAAGAGATACTGTTGGAATCATCCTACGCCAATTTGCGTATCTATAAAAAGAAGAACGGGCAATGGACCTTTTCGCATGTCATAGACGGCTTCATTGCACCGGTCATGCACTTGGAGGTGGACCAAAGCGGTGTCATCTGGGCTTCACACATGTATCAGGGAGTCTATAAAATAGTCTTGAGCGATGACTTGTCGGCTGTAAAAAGCGTACGGCACATCTCCCATTTAGGCTCGGAATATATCATCGGCCCTATCCAAGTAATGAAAATGCGAGGACGTATCGTCTTTTCCAGTCCCAACGGCTTCTATACCTATGACGACATCACCCGGCAGATTATCCCCTTCCAAAAGCTGAATGCCATTCTGCCTTACATCAGGAATGCTCATTCTGTGGTATCCGTCACGAACGACCGCTTCTGGCTGTCCGGTTCACATGAGTACGTATTGGTAGAGTACGCAGAAGGAGAGTACATCGTGAAGCAGCGCATCCTCATCGAACTGTTTGATTCTCCATGCATAGAGAACTACAACAATGTGTTCGTCGACAATGACGTTGTCTATTTTAATCTGAACAACGGAATCGCCAGTTACAGCAAAAACACAGACAGCCTTAGTCCTACTCTGGAGTCCGCCCTCTCACTGAGCTCGGTCACTGCTTCCTCTTCCGATAAAAAGGAGAAACGCCTGCCTCTGTCTGGAAATGTCGAACTGGAAAGCAATTACCGGGATTTGCTGTTCTCAGTAAGCCTGCCGCATTACAATAAATTGTCCGTACATTTCCATTATGTCCTGCAAGGAGGACAAGGCATGGCGCTGACATCGGACCTGAAAGAGCCCGAAATCCGCTACGGTAGCCTGGATTACGGAGAATACACATTCCAGGCAGAAGCCTATAATGATTTGGGACAGAAAATCGGTGAGGTGGAATATCATTTTGCCATAGCCCGCCCTTTCTACCTCTCCTATTATGCCTTTGCGCTCTATCTCATAGTTCTCACAGCGCTTGTCTACTTTTTCTCCAAGTGGCGCGCCAACCGTGCCATGGAAAAGAAACGGAAGGAGTATGAGGCAGAGCAGGTGCAGCAGAACATCAAGATGCGCGAGCAGGAGCATCTGATAACTCTGCAGCAACAGCAATTGCTGGAAGCCGAGTTGTCGGCAAAGAGTAAAGACCTTGCCAGCATGGCACTGGGTGTATTTGCCAAGAACGAGGTCCTGGAGAAACTTCGTACTGTCGTACAAGAGTCCCTGGTGAAAGGGCAATATGGACGCAAGAACCTCGAATCTCTGCTGAAGCTCATCAACGAAAACATCGAGACACAGGAATTTTGGGATGTATTCCAGAACAATTTCGACCTGATTCATGAGAAATTCTTCCGTAATTTGCGCGAACGTTATCCCAGTCTTACCGCTACCGACCTCCGTTTTTGTGCGCTGCTGCGCCTGAATCTTTCTACGAAAGACATTGCGCAAATGACCAACCTCACTATCCGGGGAGTAGAGGCAGCACGCTACCGTTTGCGCAAGAAACTGGATATCCCCGACGGAACGGGATTAGTGGATTTTCTCATCGACTTGAAATAAAGCGGCTACAAATCATTCAATCACAACAAACTGATTATTAGAAACAAGTAACACGAAAACGTAGTAAAACGGTACCCATTTTTACCCTAAACGTATTATCGTGGTAGTGTTTTTTTTTGCCTTACTTACCGTAATTACTTCCTTTGCCGGCAGAATTATTAACTCTTAAATTTAGTTTATGAGAAGGCAAACTTTATTTCTTCTATTCATGATTTTGTTCTCATTGCCACTGACAGTTTTGGCACAAGGAACAAAGACAGTTAAAGGAACTGTTGTTGATCAGAACAACGAACCGATTATTGGAGCCACGGTTGTAGTAAAAGGCTCTACTATTGGAGCAGCTACCGACCTCGACGGTAACTATGTACTGAACGGCGTCCCCGAAGACGCAACTCTCGTATTCAACTATTTGGGCATGTTGCCGCAGGAAATAAGCGCTGCGGGACAATCCGTCATTAATGTAAAGCTACGTGAAGATGCACAACTACTGGAAGAAGTTGTTGTTATCGGTTACGGTTCGGCCAAGGCGAAAGACCTGACGGCCCCGATTGACGTTGTCAAAGAGGAAGAACTTATCAATGTTCCTACCTCCTCCCCGATGGCAGCATTGCAGGGAAAGGTACCGGGTGTTAACATCATCAATTCGGGAACGCCGGGCGAAGGTCCTAAAGTGACCATCCGTGGTATGGGTTCCTTCGGTGACACCTCTCCTCTCTATGTAGTGGACGGAATGTTCTACGACAACATCAACTTCCTGAACAATTCCGACATTCAGGACATGACCATCTTGAAAGACGCATCCGCATCTGCCATCTACGGTGTACGCGCCGCCAACGGTGTTGTAATCATCACCACCAAGAAAGGAAGCCGCAACCAGGATGCCAAGATTACCTATAACGGTTATGTAGGTATTCAGAAAGCCACCAACCTGCTGGAGATGTGTAACTCTCACGAGTATGCCACCATGATGTTGGAAGCCAACCCGGAAGCTTACCGGTCGATTTTCGAAAAGTCAGTAGCCGAATTCGGAGGCAATATGGAAAACCTGCAATTCAATGCCGATACCAACTGGTATGACGAACTGTTGCGCACAGCCATGATGACCAATCACAGCTTGAATATCTCCGGTGGTACGGAAAAAGCGACCTACTCTGCCGGCATGAGCTATCTGGCACAAGACGGTATCATGGACGTGGAAAACTACTACCGCCGCTTGAACTTCCGTGCCGCCCTTGACTACGAAGCCCGCAAATGGCTGAAAGTAGGCTTCAACGGCGTATTCAGCAACTCGCAGCAGCAGCTTCCCAAGAATGCCGCATGGCAACAGGCATACAACACACCGTCTATCATCCCGGTGTATGATGACCGCCGCGACGATGCCGTGTTCCCTAAGAAGTACACATCGCCCGAGCAGGTGGGCCTGACCAACAACTTCAACAATCCGGTAGCCACTGCCAACTATTACGACAACCGGAACGAGACCTACCAAGTGCTGACCAACTTCTATGCACAGCTCAACCTCATCCCCGACAAGCTGAATATACGCAGTAGCTACAGCTACGACTACTCAATGATTCGCGGTTCTGAGTTCACTCCTACCTACTATGTAGGCACCAACCAGAAGAAAGAGGTTACCGAACTCACTAAAAAGAACACTAACTACTACAAATATATATGGGACAACGTGGCCACTTATACTGACAAGTGGGGCAAACACTCCTTTACCGGTATGCTGGGTGCATCCATGCGTCAAGAGCAATACCGCCTGCTCGAAGGTACCGCCACCAACGTGCCCGAAGGTGAGGACGTGTGGAAATACATCGCACTGGGCAACAAGGAAGGCGCTACGGTGAAAGACGACGGCTGGAAATACCGCGGTCTCTCCTATTTCACCCGACTGAATTACAACTACAACGACAAGTACATGTTGATGTTCACCTTCCGTGCCGACGGCTCGTCCAAGTACAACGACAAATGGGGCTACTTCCCCTCCATCGGTGCCGCATGGGTCATCTCCCAAGAACCGTTTATGAAGAACCAGAATATCTTCGACTACATGAAGCTGCGTGCCAGCTGGGGTAAGCTGGGTAACGACAAGATTGCTGCCAGTGCAGGCTTCGCAAGCATACAGAACGTACAGTCCGTATTCGGTCCCAATACCGCCATCGACGGATTCATCAACACCACCAACTTCAGCTGGCTGGGTTGGGAAGTAGTGAACGAAACCAACGTGGGCGTCAACTTCAGTACACTGAAGAACCGCTTGAACGCCGACATCGACTGGTACTACCGTCTGACTGACAACGCCGTGATTTCACCCAAGCTCCCGATGAGTGGCGAGCTGCTGGCCGGCAACAACGGACAGATTCTGAATACCGGTATCGACCTCTCCTTGAACTGGAACGACAAGATTGGCCAGGACTTCAATTACAACATCGGCGTCAATCTCTCTTATCTGCATAACGAAGTGAAAAGCCTAAAAGGAAACATGAAAATCATCAAAGGCGGAAAGACCGTGAATATGGTGGGCGAGACGATGAACTCATTCTATGGCTACAAGGTCATCGGCATCTACCAGACTCCTGAACAATGTGCTGCCGACCCCATCGCCGTGGCCAACGGACTGGAACCCGGCGACTTCATCTACGAGGACGTGAACGGCGACCATGTGATAGACGGAAACGACAAGCAGGTGTTGGGCTCATACGTGCCCAGCTTTACTTATGGCTTCAATGCCGGATTCTCTTATAAGAACTTCGACTTCAGCCTCACTACCTACGGACAAGCAGGCGGCGAACTGTGGAACCGTAAGCGTGCCCTGCGCTATGCAGCCGACTACTATAACTTTGACCGTGCACAGTATGAGAACCGCTGGACGGATGCAGGCTCTACCAACGAACATCCGTCGGCCAAGGCTCTTCTCAAAACCTGGAACAAATCAGACAGTAACAACGCTTCCTATTTCGTAGAAAGCTCCGATTACTTCCGCATCCAGAACATCACGCTGGGCTACTCGTTCAAGAACTTGAAGATAGGCAGCTACGTGATGCCGGGACTCCGCCTCTCATTGACGGCCGACCGCCCCTTCACTACCTTCAAGGCCAACAGCTTCACACCTGAAGTGTCGGATGCCGAAGGTTGGGATACCGAAGTATACCCTCTGACTTCAACCTATACTTTCGGAGTGCAAATAGATTTCTAAACCCTAAAACGTAAAACAATGAAATTCTTAAAGAAAACATTCGCATATATACTTCCGACCATGATGGTACTGGGAGGAGCTACCGCTTGCACCGATTTCATAGAAATCGATCCGGAGAACAAAGTTCCCGAACAAGGCGTGGACTTTACCAACAAGAACAATATGTACCAACCCGTAGTGGGTGCCTACTCCAAAGTACGCACACAGGGCATGCACTGGTGCAACGCACTATTGATGTTCACCCGCGACGGTGACGTGTGGTCGGGCCGTACCGATGACCAGGGCGATGCCGTGGCCTTCGGACGCAAGTTCAACTACAACAACTCATTCTGGGCACTGAACCAGGTATGGATGAACTTCTACGACATCATCCGCATCACCAATGCCGCCCTGCAAAGCCTCGACGGTTATGCCGAATATCTTGCTGCAGGAAGCGAAGATTACAAAACCTACGAATCCTATTGCGGCGAAGTACGTACCATCCGTGCATGGGCCTACTATTGTCTGGTGACCAATTTCGGTCCCACCGTCATCTACCGTGACAACCTGCAGACCGATTTTCGCCGTTCTACCGTAGAGGCCGTATATAATTATATGCTGGAAGATTTGAACTACGCCATCGACAAACTGCCCCGCATGCGTCCCAACCAGATGGAACACAAGGGAGCCGTGACAGCCTTCACCGCCCAAGCATTGGCCGCCCGCATCTATCTGCTGAAAGGAGACTATGCACAAGTGGAGACACTGACCGATGACATCATCAAGAACGGTGGATTCCGTCTCTACGACGACTTCTACCAGCTGTTCAAAATTCCCGGAAAGTTGTGTGACGAATCTTTGTTCGAATGCCAGGTAACAGACTACGGCAATGGTTCCGGCGATTACCTGGGCGTAGACCAATGGTTCAATTTCCAGGGTCCGAACATGGCAGAGAGGTATGATGAAGTAGTGAACGCAGACGGTACCATCAGCTACAAGCAAGCCGAAGGCACCAAGTCCATAGGCGGCTGGAATTTCATAGGCTATGAACCCGAGTTCGTGGCATGGGCCGAAGCCCGTGGCGAAGGTGTGCGTGCCGAAACTTCTTTCCTGAAAGCCCTGAGCAAGACGCGCGAGGGTTGGCAGGTAGGTCCCACATCGGCCACCAAGACCGACTGTTGGAACGGCAAAGGTTACCTTCCCTACAATCAGATGACTCTTCCACGTACAACCTACGGAGCCAACAACAATGTGCGTATCATCCGCTATGCCGAAGTACTGCTGATGAACTCCGAAGCCAAAGTCAGACTGGGCAAGGATGGAGACGCAGGCTACAACGAAGTGCGCCGGCGTGCAGGCATGAGCACCAAAACCGGTGTTACCCTGAAAGACGTGATGGACGAACGCCGGATGGAACTTTGCGGCGAATGGTGTGCCCGTTATGTGGACTTGGTGCGTACCGGCGATGCCGCCACCGTACTCAGTCCCAAAGGATGGACAGCAGAAAAGACTTATTGGCCCATACCGGCCAACCAGTTGGACGACCTTCCTGATTTGAAGCTGGAACCCATTGACGGAATTGCCGAATAAATCCGCTCCAATATGGTAAAAAGATTCCTAATCAGTTGTGGAATAGCCTTTGCCGCTCTGGCGGCAAAGGCAACCCCTGACGATTCCATCAAAGTGGTGAAGGGGCAAGTCAGTGACTATTACATCACTGTAACCCAAGACCGTATCGTAAAAGGACACGTACTGGACACCAACCGCCAGCCACTCGCAGGCGCCACAGTCATGTTCTTCGCAAGTCCCATGCACAATACCACTGCCCACGACGGCAGCTTTGCCATCAAAGGAGCGAAGAACGACGTGCACCTGTATGTCTACTATCCCGGGAAAAAGATAGTGAACAGAATCCTGGCACTGGATGAAACCGATATTGAGGTAGTGATGGAAGAAGAGGTACACAAGGCAACCGCAATCCGCCGTCCCGCCCAGGCGACCCGGTGGTATGACCCGCAGGCGCCTCTGTCGCGCACCTTCTGCAATCCGATGAACATCAGTTACAACTTCGAGCCTTTCAACAACAATGTGCGTCCCAACGGTTCGTTCCGTTCCTCTGCCGACCCGATGGCGGTGGAATACAAGGGAGAATACTTTCTGTTCTCCACCAACCAGGGCGGTTTTCACTATTCCAAGAACCTGGTGGATTGGGATTTCGTTCCTGCCGGCTTCCAACGCAAGCCTACGGACGACGACCAGTGCGCACCGGCAGCCTATGTAAGCGGTGACACGCTGTTCTATACCGGCTCCACCTACGAAGGCCTCGCCGTGTGGTACAGCACACACCCCAAAACGGGACGTTTCAAACGTGCCATCGAAAAGAATGTGCTTCCCACATGGGACCCCTGCATGTTTCTGGACGATGACGGCAGACTGTATATGTATTATGGCTCCAGCAATGAATATCCGCTAAAGGCGGTGGAACTGGACCGGAATGATTTCTATCCCATCAGCAAGATTCACGACGTGATGATGCTCCGCCCCGAAGAACACGGCTGGGAACGTTTCGGCATGAACAATGACGATGAAGTGACACTCCGCCCATTCACAGAGGGCGCTTACATGACCAAACACAATGGCAAATATTATTTCCAATATGGTGCTCCGGGCACTGAATTCAAAGTCTATGCCGATGGCGTATATGTTTCGGATTCCCCGCTGGGCCCGTTTGTCTACCAGAAGCATAACCCGATGTGCTACAAGCCGGGCGGTTATGTGCAAGGTGCCGGTCATGGAGGCACGTTCTGCGACGTGAAAGGCAATTACTGGCACGTGGCCACCTGCATGCTCTCCCTGAAGTACAAGTTCGAACGCCGCATCGGTCTTTATCCGGTGGCTTTCGACAAGGATGGTGTCATGTATTCGTCCACTGCCTTCGGCGATTATCCCAACTGGGCAGAACCGATGGACGTAAAGAACCCTGCAGAGCGTTTCACGGGATGGATGCTTCTGTCCTACGGCAAACCGGTGGAGGTATCATCTACGGATAGCATCCATGCAGCTTCCAACCTGACGGACGAAAGTATGCGCACCTACTGGGCAGCCCGTTCCGGCAACCCCGGTGAATGGGCCGGGATAGACCTGGGCAGTACAAAGAATGTACGTGCCGTGCAGTTGAACTTCTACGACCATAAAGCGGTTCAATACAACCGTGCCATGGATATTTATCACCAATACCGTATTTTTGCTTCCGAAGACGGAAAAGAATGGACATTGGTCATAGACAAGAGCGACAGTGACAAGGATTGTCCGCACGACTACATCGAGCTCAACGAGCCGTTGCGTGCCCGTTATCTGAAATACGAGAATGTGCACATGCCTACGGGAAATGTCGCCTTGTCCGGCTTCCGCGTCTTCGGGAACGGTGACGGCGATGTCCCGCAAGCCGTGAAAGGACTGACTGTGAAACGTGACAGGAAAGACCGCCGGAATGCCCTTATCTCCTGGCAACCCGAAGCAAGCGCCTATGGCTACAACATCTACTACGGCACCGCCGAAGGCAAGATGTACAATGCCATCACGGTACTGGGACAGACGGAATATGACTTCCGCGGACTGGATGCGGACACGGACTATTACTTCACTATCGAGGCGCTGAACGAAAACGGCCGCTCGCCATTGTGCAAGACGACAAAAAATTAAACACAAGAAATAAAGATATGAAAAAACCAATAATGATACATGTGCTGGCTTTGTTCCTGATTTCCACATTGGCGGGCTGTGCATCCTGCTCTTCCGACTTGAAGGAAAACGGGAAAGAGAACGGAAAAGAGGAAAAGCCCGACACAGAGGAAGTACGTCCCGAATCATTCGCTTCGGATGACGAAATGCTTGATTACATCCAGAAGGTACATTTGAACTACATGTGGGACGGTGCGGAACCGACCTCCGGACTGGCACGCGAACGCATCCACCTGGATGGGGATTATCCCGAAAAGGACCAGAATGTTGTCACCACCGGCGGCAGCGGATTTGGTATAGCCGGACTGCTGGTAGGCATCGAACGCGGCTTCATCCCCAGGGAAGAAGGCGTGAAGCGCCTGACCAAGATTGCCGATTACCTGAAACGCGCCGACCGCTTCCACGGCGTATGGCCCCATTGGTTGTACGGCCCTACCGGCAAGGTGAAACCTTTCGGACAAAAAGATAACGGCGGAGACTTGGTGGAAAGCTGCTTCCTGATGCAAAGCTTGCTTTGCGTACGCCAATACTTCCGCGACGGCAACGAGCAGGAAAAGGCGCTGGCAGAGAAGATTGACCAATTGTGGAAAGAGATGGAGTTCAGCTGGTATCAGAATGGCAAGGATGTCATCTACTGGCACTGGTCTCCCGAATACAACTGGGAAATGAACTTCCCGCTGGAAGGCTACAACGAAGCATTGATTGTGTATGTGCTCGCAGCCTCCTCCCCCACTTATCCCGTTCCGGCTTCAGCCTACCACAACGGCTGGGCACGCGGCGGCGGCATCAAGTCCGACTCTGCCCCCTACGGCCTGCCTTTGGAATTGAAACACAACGGAGCCGAGAAACTGGGCGGTCCCTTGTTCTGGGCACAATACTCGCACATCGGTCTGGACCCGCGCAACCTGAGCGACCGCTATGCCAACTACTGGAACGTGGTGCGCAACCATGCCCTCTCCAACTACCGCTACTGCGTGGAGAATCCCAAACAATACAAAGGTTACGGCGAGGACTGCTGGGGACTGACCGC
>ULJD01009270.1_pt1 | contig 12036 bp, 8 predicted proteins | sample 1950801 | NCBI WGS metagenome assembly ULJD01 (sample SAMEA4835464, study PRJEB28245) | human gut metagenome | biome: gut microbiome; material: fecal sample | place: Denmark | collected 2008 | reverse complement strand
TCTACGCCGTCGCTCGAAAATAACATGATGTTCACGAATGTGTCGGCATGATAATTTTCGGGGAACAAAGGGCGCAATACACGATCCACTAAACGGGAAGTAAGTATTTCGTAATCCGAAGCACGGCCTTCTCTTTTGGTGAAACCTCCGGGGAAACGGCCGAAAGCAGAGAAACGTTCTTTATATTCTACTTGCAGAGGCATGAAATCCACGCCTTCACCGGCTTCTTGGGCCGAACATACGGTAGCCAGCAGCATGGTGTTGCCCATGCGAACCTCGACGGCTCCATCGGCTTGCTTGGCTAGCTTGCCGGTTTCGATGGTGATGGTCCTTCCATCACCCAAATCGATGGTCTTCTTAATAACTTGTTTAATCATAAAATCGATTTTTCTTTATTTTTTCCTTCTCAAAATCGTGCAAAGATAATGAAAGTTTGAAAGTAAAACTATGATTATGAAATAAAAATGCGAAAATAGAATACGTAGAGAGGAGTCTGAGTCGGTTTAATTTCGTTTTTTTATACTTTCTCCTGACATTTTGCTTGCGCGAGCTTCTCGATTATGTGACCGTTTACGGCGAATGCGGGAGTAACCTGTACCTCGGTATATGTCGAGTAAACTTGTTTCTACTTTCGATTTGCACTATTTTTGCCATTGATAGTGAAAATCAATGTAATTGAAATGTGTTTTGCTTCTGTCTTCATTTGCATTATCTTTGCATAGTGCGAAATAGGTTATGCCCCGGTATAATCAAGTGAATTTGCTTCTACTCTCGGCGTATACTATCTTTGCAATTGAAGAAAGGAACATAATTTATAACATATACGGAAATGAAAAAGTGGGTATTTGGGTGTGCAATGGCGTTGGTGATAACCTCGTGCGACAATAAGAAATTTTCCATTCAGGGACGCGTGGCCGATGCCGATGGACAAGTACTGTATTTAGAGTCGTTGGCTGTGAATGGTACAGAGCTTCTCGATTCTGTCGAATTGGATAAGGACGGTCGGTTTAAATTCAAGTATCATGCTCCGCAGTATCCTGAGTTTTATCAATTGAGATTAGACAAGTCCATCATACATTTGGCCATAGATTCGACCGAAACATTGAACCTCTCGGCGAATGCGGCCGATTTTGCCAATGACTATGAACTTACAGGGTCGGACGAATGTGTGAAGATGCGCATTGTCGCTCAGGAAAGCGCCAAGTTAAAAAAACGAATCGATGAACTGTCCCGAGCTATGTCTTCCAATAGCGACCGTGTCGACGATTTGCGGAAGCTGGCAATCGAAGATTTGGCCGTCTATAAAAAGAAAATGTTCGATTTGGTATTGGAAAATCCGGCCTCGGCAACTGCATATTATATTGTTTTTCAAGAAATAAACGGAGATAAAATATTTGATCCTTATGATGCCGATGACCGAAAATTGATAGCTGCCGTCGCTACGGGATTCGATTCGCTTTATCCCGATTCGCCTCGATCCAAACAATTGAAGAACATGACACTGGCTGCTATTGCCGCTGAGCGTGCTGCGCAAAAGGAAAAGTCCGAAATTGAAGCGAGCACAGCCAATTTTCTGGATATGGAATTATACGATTTGCGAGGACGGAAAAAGGTCTTGTCCAATTTTGTCGATGCTGGTAAAGTCGTTCTTCTGAGTTTTACCGCCTATCAGGCCGATTATTCTCCGGTGTATAATATGAAGTTGGCCGAGCTCTATAAAAAATACAAGTCGAAAGGGTTGGAAATATATCAAGTTTCTTTGGATGCCGACGAGCAGGCTTGGAAAGTTGCGGCCGATAATCTCCCGTGGATTTGTGTGCGAGATCCTCAAAGCGTTTATTCGCATAATGCCGCCATGTATAATGTGAAGACACTGCCTACATGCTTTGTTATCGATAGGAATGACGGTATTGTAAAACGGATAGAAAAAGTCGATGAAATAGAAAACGCGGTACAGTCTCGGCTTTAAGGTTCGATACGAGGTTCGGAAAATGAACTTTTGGACGAATATCGTTGTTTTTTTTTGGAAGATAAAAAAAAGAGAGTATCTTTGTCACATTGAAAGCACAAAAAGGAGTCCCGACAAACGGCGGGATTTCTTTTTTGTTTAGGAGCCGTTTTGAAATTTCCAAGTGATATTGGAACCTTCGAAAAATTGAAACGACATCTCGATGAGAAAATTATTTAATATAAACTATAGGAGTTAGATTATGGCTATTAAGTAAAGGACCGAAGAAGGTTACAAAAAATTGATGGAAGAGATCGCTTATCTCGAAAATGTGAAGCGTCCCGAAATCTCACGGGCTATCGGTGAGGCACGTGATAAAGGAGATCTCTCGGAAAATGCCGAGTACGATGCCGCCAAAGAGGCGCAAGGAATGCTCGAAATGAAAATTTCTCAGTTGAAAGATTTAGTGGCGAATGCACGCTTTATCGACGAGAGTAAATTGAACACCCATACGGTTCAGATTTTGAATACAGTAAAAATTAAAAATGTGAAGAACGGGGCGGTAATGACCTACACTATCGTATCTGAGTCCGAAGCCAATTTGAGAGAAGGAAAAATCTCGGCCACGACGCCTATCGCCAAAGGACTGTTGGGCAAGAAAGTCGGAGACATCGCAGAGATTCAAGTGCCTTCTGGATTGATGTCGTTCGAGATCGTAGATATTTCTATTTAGGCATAAGCCGATGTGCGAGTTATGCACACCGGCTTTTTTATTATAGATATTCCCCCTTTCTCTCCTATAGTTCGCAGAAAGGGGGAATATTTTTTGTCACCCTGTTTCTTTTCACATTAATATAGAGTGTCTTGTCGAAAAGTCTCAGCGAGCTTAGCTTTTTTGTGTTTGATTTTCGCTATATTTATGGGATACGGTTCGGCATAGCCGAATCGGAAATATGATTTCCATTTGTCTTTGCACTCAACTTTCACTATATTTGTAGACCTAAAATCACGAAATTATGGCATCTATTTTCAGTCGTATCGTTGCCGGTGAAATACCGTGCTATAAAGTAGCCGAAGATGAAAACTACTTTGCTTTTTTAGACATCAGTCCCGTTGCCAAAGGTCATACTTTGGTTATTCCCAAACAAGAGGTCGATTATATTTTCGATTTGGACGATGAGACTTATGTGGGTCTTACCCGATTTGCCAAACGGGTGGCAAAAGCTATCGAGAAAGCGATTCCTTGTAAGCGAGTGGGAGTCGCTGTTATGGGACTCGAAGTCCCGCACACTCATATTCACCTCGTTCCTATTAACAAGGAAGCGGATATGAATTTTTTCCGGGACAAACTTTCTCTTGAATCTACCGAGATGCAAGCTATTGCCGAGGCTATCGCTCGGGAAATGGAATGATTCTCAGTGCCCTTAAAAAGCGTAGGCGTTGGTTTTAATGAATCTTTCGTCGGTCATCATAAGATGAGATAGGGCGGGTGACATGCAGTGACGGAGTGTGGTAGGTTATTGTTCGTTTTGTTTGGCTGTCAGAAGTCTTTTTCTCAGAAATTTGGCCGGATACCAAGCGGTCACGAATCCCAAAATGAGGACGATGGCTGTGACTGCCAGCGTGTCGAGGAGTTCCAGCTTCACCGGATAAGCGTCGGTAATAAACACGCCTTCGGAACTGCCCAATTTCAGTATTCCGTATTCTTGTTGCAGATAGCAGAGTATGACTCCCAAGATGAGTCCCGAACCAGCCCCGATAGCCGAAATGAGCCACCCTTCGACGAGGAAGATTTTAGAAATGAGTCTGTCGTCGGCTCCGAGGTTTTGTAGTGTATCTATATCCCGTTTTTTGTCGATAATAAGCATCGACAAGGCTCCGATTACGTTGAATGTGGCAATCATCAGAATGAACGATAAAATAAGAAATGTGATCCATTTCTCTATTTGCACCCATTTGTACCAGTCGTTTTGCTGTATGTGGGTCGCCACCCGATAAGCGTCACCGAGGTGTTCTCTCAATTTTTTCGCAAATTCGTTTTCATCTGTCGTTGGAGTGAGATGCAATTCGATAGCGGTCGCTTCGGTAGTATAACTGAACATCTCGCGAGCGGTCGACAAGGGTATGATGGCGAGCTGGTCGTCATAGATGGCTTGGTTGGCGCAGAATGTCGATGAGACGAAAATACGTCTCCCGTTAAACGACTGTGACGGATTGGCCAGATTGACTTTTCCCAACCGATTGGGAGCGTACAATTCTACCGGATAAGGAGAGTTGGCGACAACGCCGAGTTGTCCAGCTACGCCGATACCTAATGATACGTAGTCGATTCTGCCGTCGTTGAGTTGGAACGTTCCGCTCGTGACAATGTCTTGTATGTGGGAAAGCTCTGTATAATTGTCGGGTACGCCTTTCACTAAAACAGGCCGTTGCCGGTCTTTGTATATGCAGAGGGCGTTTTCTTCGATGACGGGTGTGAATGTTTTCACCTCGTTCCATTCGGCGATTTGCTCGATAGCCTCTTCTTCGGTGTCAAGAGTTTTGCCTTGCAACGGAGTTATTTTTATCTGCGGGTCTATTTGGGAGTAGAGCGATCCTATCAGCTCCGTAAATCCGTTGTAGACCGATAGCGTGCAGACGAGAGCCAACGTAGTGATAGCCACCCCGCATACCGAGACAATCGATATGGCATTGATGGCGCTATGCGATTTTTTTGAAAACAAGTAACGCCATGCTATTTTCCGGGCGAGGCGGTTCATAGGGAGCGTTTACTTTTTCAGTAGAGAATCTATGTTTTCGATGTAGTCGAGCGAATCGTCGAGGAAAAACGATAGTTCGGGAGTTTTTCTCAACTGGTAACGTACCCGCTGTGAAAGCTCGTATCGAATGGTTTTCGTATTGGCATTGATGTTTTCTATCATTTCTGCGCTCTTTTCCGGCGGGAAAATACTCAGGTAGGCTTTTGCCGTACTCAGGTCGGGACTTACCCGCACTACGCTTACCGATATGATTATCCCATGTGTTTTACGGGTTTCTGCCAAGAATATGTCGCTCAATTCTTTTTGGAGCAGTCGACTTATTTTGTTTTGTCTGGTTGTTTCCATAATAGGTGGTTTTAATAAATAACAAAGTTTTACCCCGTATATCCGGCGAAATTATGGTTTTTTCCATAAGATCGTGAGTCCGTCTCGTAAGGGAAGTATAATTTTTTCTACCCGATTGTCGGTCGCGACGAAGTCGTTGAACCGTTCTATTCCTATGGTTTGGGCATCGCGGCTGTTCGGGTCGGTCACGACTTTACCGTCCCATAGGGTATTGTCGGCAAGAATGAACCCTTCCGGTCGCACCTTCGGCAATACGAGCTCGTAATATTTCAAGTAATCCCTTTTGTTGGCATCGATAAACACGATGTCGTACGTGTCGGTTAATGCCGGAATGATGTCCGAAGCATCGCCTATAATCAATTTTATCCGGTCGCGTAACGGAGATTTATCGAAATAACTGCGGGTGAAATCTTCTATCTCGTCGTCGATCTCTATGGTGTGTACTTCGCCGCCCTCGGTCAGTCCTTCGGCCAAGCACAAGGCCGAATATCCAGTGAAGGTTCCCAGTTCCAATATTCTGTGCGGCCGGATCATGCGGCAGAACATTTTGAGAATCCTCCCTTGCAGATGACCCGATACCATGCGCGGACGCAAGTGGTAGAGATGGGTGTTTCTGTCGAGAGAAGCGAGCAGCTCGTCTTCCTTGTCGATGTGGGTCAATATGTATTCTTCCAGTTCGGGCGTCATGCTTCGGTATCTTCCATGTTGGGTAACGTATAGTGGTCGAAGTTATCGAGTACTTCTCCTACTCGATTGATTTCTAAGAACGTCGTTCCTTTTCCTTCACCGAATCCGCCGCCTAGATAGGCGATTAAATCGTCGCGGTTTATCAGGTGTTGTTCCATGAGATGGTTTAGCCCGTTGAACAAATATTCGCGGGAAGTGCGGGTTCGTTCCTGATATAACGGAAAGACACCGTATGAGAGGGCCAGTAACCGTATTGTCCGCTCGTAATAGCAAATCGCCAATACCGGGTATCTGCCGCGAAAGGCAGCGACATAACGAGCGGTTCGTCCTGTGTAACTGTCGGTAACGATAGCTTTCGTGCCCAATTTGTTAAACGTTTTTACGGCTTGTTTGGCAAGGAACGAAGTGACATCGGGGTCGTCGGTCGAGACTACCCGAATGTTGTTTTCCGTGAGTTTGTTGTTTTCGGCCTCTTCGGCTACACGGGCCATAGTCGCCACCGCTTCGACAGGATATTTCCCATAAGCCGTTTCACCGCTGAGCATAAGCGCATCGGTATGTTGATAAATGGCATTGGCGATGTCGGTAACTTCGGCACGGGTAGGCCGGGGATTTTTTATCATCGAGTGCAACATTTGTGTCGCTACGATTACCGGTTTCTTGGCCTGTATGCATTTTTTAATCAGTCGAGCCTGTATGCCGGGGATTTTTTCTTGGGGAACTTCTATTCCCAAATCGCCTCGCGCGACCATTACCCCATAGGCGGCTTCGAGTATCTCGTCGATATTATCCACACCCTCTTGATTCTCTATTTTGGCGATAATCTTGATGGGGCTTTTGTACTCGTCGAGTATAGCCTGTATATCGAGAACATCTTGTTTGCTGCGTACGAACGAGTGAGCGATGAAGTCGATATTTTGTTTAATGGCATAGCGGATATTGCGAATGTCTTTTTCTGTGAGAGACGGTAGGTTAATCCGTACTCCCGGGACGTTTACGCTTTTGCGTGCACCCAGCTCTCCGTTGTTGAGCGATTCGCACAGCAAATCGTCGTTCTCTTTTTTTCGCACGACAAATTCGAGCTCTCCGTCATCGATAAGTATGTGGCTGCCTATGGAAAGGTCCTCTGCAAAACGGGGATAACTCACCCCGATATATCCGTTGCCGGTCAATGTTCCTTCTTTTCCCGTGATGCGAACGATGTCGCCCGTCGAAAACAAAATGTTTGAATCCCCCGACAATGCGGTAGTACGCACTTCGGGTCCTTTTGTATCCATTAAAATGGCTATTTTGTTCGAAACGGCACGCACGTTGTCGATGATTTTTTGAAATCCTTCTTCTTGCAAATGGGCCGAATTCATACGCACCACATTCATGCCGCTTTCGTATAGCTGTTTGATAAAATCGACGTCGCAACGAGCGTCGGAAATGGTGGCTACTATTTTGGTATATTTGGACATATATGATTAATTTATCGTTCGTTTTCAGTTAGAGCTTCTATGGCGAGCCGGTATGAGTCGAGTCCGAATCCGATGATCGACCCCTTCGCTGCGGCGGCTATCATTGATGTGTGTCGATACTCTTCCCGGGCATGTATATTGGAAATGTGCACCTCTATAACGGGGGCGGGCACTGCTCGTATGGCATCGCCGATTGCAATAGACGTGTGTGTGTATGCACCAGCGTTAAGGACAATGCCGTCGCAGGAAAAACCGGCTTCTTGAATTTTTCCGATGAGTTCGCCCTCTATGTTGGATTGATAGTATGCGATGTGGTGTTGGGCATAACGTTGCTGCAATTCACAGAGATAATCTTCGAAACTTTTTTCTCCGTAAATGCTTTTTTCTCTCTTCCCCAAAAGGTTAAGATTCGGCCCGTTAATAATAAGAATATCCATAAATCACTATCTTTGTAAGGAGAAATACATGTTTCGTATTCTCTTCGATTTTGCCTATTTTCATCAAGATACGGAATAGTCTGCCATTAGCGTAGCTTTGTTTTGTATAAAAGCTCAAAAAACTACTCCTGAATTTAGTGCAAAATTACAGAAAAAAAATGAGATATCGGATAAAAAGAAAATGGCATTAGTTGATACGGATAATTTGTTAAAACGTTTTAGTCGTTATTTGAGACTGGAACGAGGGCTTTCGGAGAATACGATAGCCGGTTATATGTCCGATGTAGAAAAGCTGGTTGACTTTATCGACTCGGAAAATTTGGATTGGAGAACCGTTACAGGAGCCGATTTGCATCAGTTTGTCGCTACATTACAAGATTTGGGTATCGGTGCACGGTCGCAGGCTCGTATTATTTCGGGGATAAAATCTTTTTTCAATTTTTTGAGAATGGAGAAATGCATCGATACGAATCCTTCGGAATTGATAGAGACTCCTAAATTGGGTATGAAATTGCCCGACGTGTTGACAGTAGAGGAGGTGGACGAGCTAGTCAATTCGTTCGACCTGTCGAAACCGGAAGAACGCCGCAATCGAGCGATTGTAGAAACATTGTATAGTTGTGGCCTTCGTGTTTCCGAATTGGTGGGGCTTCGTATGTCCAACCTCTATTTTAACGACGGTTATATCATCGTGGAAGGTAAGGGTAAAAAGCAGAGGTTGGTTCCTATTTCAGAGAAAGCGATTAAAGAAATTCGTCCTTATATAGATGATCGGCTATCCCTTGATATAAAGCGGGGCAACGAGAATATTTTGTTTCTGAATCGCCGGGGGACACAACTCACCAGAGTAATGATCTTCTATATTATCAAGAGAGCTTGTGAAAGATGTGGTATTCGTAAAAAAGTCAGTCCGCACACGTTGCGGCATACATTTGCTACCCATCTGTTGGAAGGAGGAGCCAATTTACGGGCAATACAACAGATGTTGGGCCATGAAAGTATCACTACGACAGAAATATATACTCATCTCGACCGGCAGTTTTTACGACAAGAGATATTGCAACACCACCCCAGAAATAAGAAAACCTTATAAATTATGAAGGTTAGATAAAAAAATTTGTATAAAAATAGTGGGAGTGTTCTATTTTTGTTTATTTTTGCCTTAAATATTAACCGCAATAGGAGTATTTTGTTTTTAAACAGTTGACTATAAAAGTAATATTTCAAAAAATAAGTGTAACCAAACAATTATTATTATGATTAAGAAAATCTATCTTCCTCTAATGCTTCTCATGACACTAGCATTTGTAGGGTGTAACAAAGACATGAAGCCGTTATCGGCCGATTATTTTACGGTAACCCCTTCTCCTCTTGAAGTAGTGGGCGGTCAAGTTCCTGCAACGGTTACTGGAACTTTCCCTGAAAAATATTTCGATAAGAAATCGGTTGTAACCGTAACTCCGTATTTGGTTTATGCCGATGGTGAAACTGCCGGAACTCCGTTTGTTTATCAAGGTGAAAAAGTAGAAGGTAACGACCAAGCCATTTCTTATAAAATGGGTGGCGTTGTTTCAATGCCGGTTAATTTCAAATACATTCCTGCTATGCGGAAATCGGAATTGCAATTGGCATTTAAGGTACAAAGAGGCAAAAAAACGTATGACCTTCCTCGTGTAACTGTTGCAGAAGGCGTTATTTCTACGGCCGAGATCGCTAACGCACAAGAGTTGAATCCTGCTATTACGCCCGATAAGTTCCAACGTATCATAGAAGAAAAATATTCTGCCGACATTATGTTCCTTATTCAACAAGCCAACTTGCGTTCTGAGCAATTGAAATCGGAACAAATGAACGCTTTGCACAATGAAATCAAAGCTGCTACCGAAGCTCCTAATAAGGAATTGACCAATATCAATGTCGCTTCTTTCGCTTCTCCCGATGGTGGTGTTAAGTTGAATACGACTTTGGCCGAAAACCGTGAGAAAAATACGGTTAACTATATGAAGAAGAGCTTGAAGAAAGGTAAAATCGATGCCGATATGACTGCCGAATTTACAGCTCAAGACTGGGAAGGTTTCAAAGAATTGGTTTCGAAATCGAATATCCAAGACAAAGAACTTATTTTGAATGTTCTTTCAATGTATTCCGATCCTGAACAACGCGAACGTGAAATCAAGAACATGTCTTCTGTGTTCAAAGTATTGGCCGAAGAAATTCTTCCCCAATTGCGTTATTCGAGAATCACAGCTTCTGTAAACGTTATCGGTAAATCTGACGAAGAAATTTCGAAATTGGCTAAGGAAGATGCCAAAGCTCTTTCTGTTGACGAATTACTTTATGCTGCTACTTTGGTAAAGACCAATAAAGAAAAAGCCGCTATTTATGCAAAAGTCGTTGAAATCTATCCTAACGATTATCGTGGATACAACAACTTGGGTATGGTTCAATACGAAGAAGGTGATTTGGCTGCTGCTCAAAACAACTTTGCAAAAGCTGCCCGCATTGCTCCCAATACTCCCGAAGTTGCTATGAATCAAGGCTTGATCAGCTTGGCTAATAACGACTATGCTAAGGCAGAACAAGCATTTGGTAAATCTGCTGGTGTAGAAGAATTGAACGAAGCATTGGGTGTATTCTACATGAAGAAAGGCGACTATAACGCAGCTGTTAAAGCATTCGGCGATGTTAAATCCAACAATGCTGCTTTGGCTCAAATCTTGACGAAAGATTACAGCAAAGCAAAAGCTACTTTGGCCGGTGTTGAAGCTCCTAATGCCAATACATACTATTTGATGGCTGTTTTGGGTGCTCGTACCAACAACGAACAAATGGTTGTTTCCAACTTGAAGAAATCTATCAGCATGGATTCTTCGAAAGCTCAACAAGCTGCTACCGATCTTGAATTTGCAAAATTCGATATCGCTTCGCTTGTGAAATAAGATAGAAGATAAGTCTTTATTAATAGAGCCGGAGTTGCCCAGTGCAGCTCCGGCTTTTTTGTATAAAGGAATAGAAGATAAACGTTTTTGTTTCAGATTGTTCTTCTTGAAGTGGGATTATTTCGGTTAAACTCGTACATTTGCACAGAATATACAGATTTGGAGAAATGAAAAACCATAGGAATTTTTGGGCATTGTTGCCGGTATTGGTGTTTGTATTATTATCGTTCGTTTATTTTTGTCCCGATGTAATCGAAGGGAAAATATTGTTTCAACATGACACCCAACAAGGTTTAGCTATCGGGCATGAGGCGAAAACGTATGCCGAAGAGACCGGAGAAATGCCTCGTTGGACGGGTACGGTATTTTCTGGTATGCCCACGTTCCAAATCGCTCCGAGCTATGCGAGCAATGAACCGTTGAAAGGATTGCAAAAGATCTACAACTTGTGGCTGGTTTCGCCGGTGTCTTTGCTGTTTATCATGATGTTGGGCTTTTATATCCTTATGTTGTCGCTGAATGTCCGTTGGTATCTGGCAGCCTTTGGGGCGATAGCTTATGCGTTTTCTTCCTATTTTTTCATTATTATTGCGGCGGGGCACATTTGGAAGTTTATTACTTTGGCTTATATCCCGCCGACGATCGCCGGTATCGTGTTGGCCTATCGGGGTAAATATCTGTTGGGTGGAGCATTGGCTGCTCTGTTCGGGGCATTGCAAATCATGTCGAACCATGTGCAAATGTCCTATTATTTTTTGTTTGTTATCCTTGCCGTAGTGATTGCCTATGCGGTAGAACATTATCGTTCGCATACGTTGCCTCGCTTTTTCAAAGCCACCGGAGTATTGGTTATCGCCGCTTTATTGGCTGTCGGAGCGAATGCCTCGAATCTGTATCATACCTATAAGTATTCGAAAGAATCCATGAGAGGTGGACATACCGAGTTGACATCGCAAGACAATTCCCAAGAAAATACGGGCAGCGGATTGGATAAGGATTATATTACTCAATGGAGTTATGGCAAGATGGAGACGCTTACCCTGCTTATTCCCGACAGTAAGGGAGGAGCCAGTGGACTGCTTTCCGAGAACGAGCATGCGACGAAGGCTGCCGATCCTCAAATCCGTCCTTATTTGTCTCAGGTCGACCGATACTGGGGTGACCAGCCTTTCACGTCTGGGCCCGTTTACGTGGGTGCGTTGATTTTCTTTTTGTTCGTATTGGGGTGTTTTATCGTTCGTACTCCGTTGAAATGGGCATTGCTTGTAGTAACTATATTGACCGTTATGCTGTCATGGGGGAAGAATATGATGTGGTTTACCGACTGGTTTATCGATTATTTCCCCATGTATAACCGGTTCCGTACCGTTTCGAGTATTTTGGTCGTTGCCGAGTTTTGTATGCCTCTGCTCGCTGTGTTGGCATTGAAAAAGATATTCGACGATCCCTCGATTCTTAAAA
>ULJD01009926.1_pt1 | contig 12167 bp, 8 predicted proteins | sample 1950801 | NCBI WGS metagenome assembly ULJD01 (sample SAMEA4835464, study PRJEB28245) | human gut metagenome | biome: gut microbiome; material: fecal sample | place: Denmark | collected 2008 | reverse complement strand
GACACATCGGCATGGCGTGTGAGCTCGGGCACTTTAAAGTAGAATTCCCGGCGTAATGTAGGATAAGAACATTTTATCTTAGCATCGAAATATACATACTCTCCATCGATACATAATACTCTGTCGGGAATATCAGTGGTAAGTTTGATACCTATTGTTGCCGAATTTTCCAACTTCACGAGCTCCACTTCTATGTCTCTTACGCAAATTGGAACATTTCCCAAATAAAATTCTACCGAATAGTTCAATAAAGAAACTGCATTTTCAACATTCAACGACTCAATAAAAGAAAGACACGACAATTCTTCTCTCAAAAAGAAAACCTCGCCTTGCTCTTTCTGGAAGAAAGGATTCTCATTAAAAGCAAAAAAGCATGAAAATTTGGTCAACTTATTCTCCGTTCCTTTCTTCAAATATTTCTTATAACGCAAAGATTGCGATATGCAAAATCCAGCATCTTTACATCTCATGTACTGTCCAGCCTCATCGTAGAGTTCGTCTTTTCGATTAGGAATAATTTGAATATCATATACCATATCGTCTCTGTATGACGGGTTCTTTAAGATAGACGAAAATACCCCCTACATATTCTTCGCTAAAAGACTACCTAGCAATCGCTCGCTACAATTATTCACGACATCAATCACTTCTTTGGAATCATACTTCTGAATAATATCCAATTCAGCGCCCAATGATTTAACAATACTATCATCGACCTCATTTCGAAACTCTTCCTTCACTCGTTGTTGCTGACGATCCAAAAGAGGTTTTATCTCTTCGACTATACTCTGGGCAGAGGTTCTTTTCGTAAGTAACTGATAGGTTAACGTAAACAAGAAAAATGCAATAGTCGTACTTATAATAGACGTTAACAAATCGTACAAAAATCCCTCCTGCATTTTCCATGCCTCACAAATAAAACCTATTACGGCGGCAGCCAATGCGACAGCAATGATAAAAAGGGCATACCAATAACGCTCCATCACATTCCGGAATTTACTTTCTCCCTTATCCTCCATATATAAAAACTTCTAAATAATTAAAATCAAGACTCTACTATTCACAAAAATAGCAATCTTTCAATAGTATTTAAAATATCTGTCCCGAAATCTGTGAGACTTCGGGACAAACGACAAAAGCTATAAACAGTTTTATTTTTCTCGCATGAAAATATTGATGGGTGTACCGCTGAAATTCCAATTCTCCCGTATCTTGTTTTCGAGATACCGTTTGTACGGGTCTTTCACCCATTGCGGCAAATTACAAAAGAACACGAACGTGGGGACGTAAGTCTCCCGCAACATGGTCACATATTTTATTTTTACATACTTGCCTTTATGTGCAGGAGGCGGATAATTTTCTATCGCACTCAGCAACACTTCGTTTAATTTCGAAGTAGGTATCTTGGTATGCCGGTTCTTATAAACCTGCACGGCGCTCTCCAAAACTTTATAGATACGTTGCTTAGTCAACGCCGAAGCATAGACAATGGGAAAATCGACAAAAGGAGCGAGACGTGCCCGTATGGCATTTTCGAAAGTTTGAATAGCCTTGTTCGATTTATCTTCGACCAAATCCCACTTGTTGACACAAACCACCAAGCCTTTTTTATTTTTCTGTATCAACGAAAAGATATTCAAATCCTGTCCTTCGATACCTCTTGTAGCATCGATCATCAAAATACAAACATCAGAGGCTTCGATAGCTCGTATGGAGCGAATCACCGAATAATATTCGAGGTCTTCGGTAACCTTCCCTTTCTTACGAATGCCGGCCGTATCTACCAAATAAAAATTGAATCCGAATTTATCGTATCGGGTATAAATCGAATCGCGAGTCGTACCGGCAATATCGGTAACAATATACCGGTCTTCGCCAATAAACGCATTGATGATAGAAGACTTTCCGGCATTAGGGCGTCCCACCACCGCAAAACGAGGAATGTTTTCCTCTATCTCGGGTTCCGATTTTTTGGTAAAACGTTTCAATATCTCGTCCAGCAAATCGCCCGTTCCCGAACCGCTGGCTGCCGACACACAAAAAGGATCGCCCAGCCCGAACGAATAAAATTCGGCGGCGTTATACTGCCACTCGTTCGAATCAGCTTTATTCGCTACCAAAATCACCGGTTTATCCGAACGGCGCAATATATCTGCCCCATGGTCGTCGAGGTCTACCGCGCCGGTTTTCACATCGACCATGAACAAAATAACATCGGCTTCCTCAATGGCCAAAGCTACTTGTTTGTTAATCTCTTCCTCAAAAATATCTTCCGAGTTAACAACCCAACCTCCGGTATCGATAACAGAGAATTCCTGACCGCACCACTCGACCTTACCGTATTGTCGATCCCGTGTCGTACCGGCTTCTTCGTTGACAATCGCTTTACGAGTTTGAGTCAGACGATTGAAAAGAGTCGATTTTCCCACATTCGGGCGTCCTACTATCGCTACTATATTTCCCATAATTCCACTTTCTTTTTACGGCTCTCACAGCCTTTATTTCTTAATCTTTTATTCAGGTATATACCCGAAACCTTTCAATTTATTTTCCCGACTACGCCAATCTTTCTCCACTTTTACATACAGTTCGAGAAAAACTTTTTTGTCAAAAAACACTTCGATATCTTTCCGGGCCAAAGTCCCTACCTTCTTCAAAGCCGAACCGCCTTTCCCGATAACAATTCCTTTCTGAGAATCTCGCTCCACATAGATAACAGCCATAATATGAATACGATTCTCTTCTTCCTGGAATTGTTCTACCGCCACCTCACAAGCATACGGAATCTCTTTATCGTACGTCTGCAATATTTTCTCGCGGATAATTTCCGTTACGAAGAAACGAGCCGGCTTATCGGTCAAAGCATCTTTCTCGAAAAACGGAGGTGACGGAGGTAGTAATTCCTGAATACGCTTCAACAAATAGTCGAGGTTAAATTTATATTGTGCCGAAACCGGTATAATCTCGGCATTCGGCAACAACTGTTTCCATTCCTCTACCAACGTTTCAAGAGCGCTCTGCTCTTTCAGCAAATCGATCTTGTTGATAACTACCAATACAGGAACTGTCTCCCGAGCCACCTTGTCGAGGAACGATTGGTTTTTCGCAGGAGCTTCCACCACATCGGTCACATAAAGCAAAATATCGGCATCGAGTAATGCCGACTGAGAAAAATTCAGCATCGACTCCTGCAACTTATAATTAGGGACAAGAACTCCCGGAGTATCGGAATAGACGATCTGCATATCCTCGGTATTCACTATTCCCATAATTCTATGACGAGTCGTCTGTGCTTTCGACGTAATAATCGAAATTCGTTCTCCGACCAGTGAATTCATCAACGTAGACTTACCTACATTAGGATTCCCGACAATATTTACAAATCCGGCCTTATGCATAATTCTATTTTATTCGGTTACAAGTCAATATCTTCTGAATACAAAAGTAGTGAAAATATTCTACCCGACGAAACAACCTACAATCGCTTTTGTTCGAAAACAAGAAAAGACGCATCTCTTTCGCCAAAAGATGCGTCTTTCTTATATCTCGACAAATTTATTTTGCGTCGTATCCCCAAACGAGATAAAGAGCTCCCCATGTAAATCCTGCTCCAAAAGCCGTGAGGACAAGTTTATCTCCTTTTTTGAATTTATGCTCAAATTCGGCCATACACAAAGGGATAGACGATGCACTCGTATTCCCGTACTTTTGAATATTGACCAATAATTTTTCTTCCGGCAGCTTTATACGATCGGCAATAGCCTCTATAATACGCAAATTTGCCTGATGAGGAATAAAATAATCGATTGTATCTACGGACAAACCATTGCGAGCCATCACGCTTTCCGAAGAAGTGAGCATATCGGTTACCGCATGCTTATATACCGCCCGACCTTCCTGATAAACAAAATGTTCATCATGATCTACCGTCTCGTGCGAAGCAGGATGAACAGCACCACCGGCTTTCATCAACAAATGAGGCAGTCCCATACCATCGGTATGCAACACGGCATCCTTCACTCCGACTTCCTCGTCGGTAGGTTCTAACATAACGCAAGCCGCAGCATCACCGAACAGTGGACAAGTAGAACGGTCCTTATAGTTAACCATCGACGACATCTTTTCTGCCGCCAAAACAACCACATGCTTATACAGTCCGCTCTTTATATAGGCAGTTCCTGCTTGCAAAGCAACGATAAACCCTGCACAAGCGGCTTGTATATCATACCCATAAGCTGTTTTTATCCCCAATTTTTCCAATACGATCGATGCCGTAGAAGGGAAACGATAATCGGGATTCGACGTAGCACAAATGAGTAAATCCACTTCACTGGGCTTTACTCCTGTTTTTTTCAACAATTCGGCGACTGCTTTTACACCCAAATCGGAAGATCCCGTTCCTTCTCCTTTTAAAATTCTACGTTCTTTAATACCTACACGAGTAGTAATCCACTCGTCGTTGGTATCAACCATATGAGACAACTCGTCGTTTGTCAAAACATAATCGGGAACATACGAGGCAATTCCCGTTATTTTTGCATTCTGCATAATAATAAAATCGGCTTAGTGTGTGAAAAAATGCCCTAAATCGCTTTAGGGCCATACATACTTATCGATAAGAGCTTAAACCGCAGCTTCTTTTTCGATTGCCAATTTTCCTCTGTAATAACCACACTCTCCACATACAGTATGGTATACATGCCAAGCACCACAGTTAGGACAAACTGCCAAAGTTGGAGCCACAGCTTTATCATGAGTTCTTCTTTTGGCTGTTCTCGTTTTCGATTGTTTTCTTTTAGGATGTGCCATTTTTCTATTACTTTAATTATTATCTATTATTTTCTTTAATTCGTCCCATCTCGGGTCAGTTTCCTCCCCTTCGCCGGGCACTTCATCTACAACATCTTCATCATCGTATGATGCGGCATCTTCACTTTCGTCGCTATCGTCCATAGAACGCGCCGCATGTTTACGCAATTTAGCACTCATCGATTTATTGCATTTTCCTGCCTGATGAACATGCTTCAAAGGTATTGTCAGTGCAATGAACTCATATAAAAACCATGCAATATTCAATTCCCCGTCACTTTCAGGAATAACAACCACATTATCGCTCTCCTCGCTGTATTCCGAACCGAATTTCACATAGAGCGTTTCTTGAGTTTTTACCTCATGGTCCATATCGTCCAAACAGCGATCGCACGGAATTTGAATAACTCCTTCCAAATCAAAATCCAGTTCGAAAGAAGCCGCCGTCCGCTTCACTGTCAATTTCACCTTCACCTTTCCTTTTTGAACATCTTCACCTTCGATATTCTTAAAGAACTCATTATCCAATACATACTCAAAATCCTGAGTACCTATCGGCATACTTTTGAGCGGTAATTTATAAGCACTAAATCGTCCCAATGCTATTTGTCGTTAAAACTTCGCAAAGGTATAAAAAATAATCGTTACAAGTCAATCTTTTCGGTAGTTTTTATTTCACATTCACAATTTTTCAAATGGAGAGCCATAATCGATTAGCCTCGACAACATTCAAAAAAAGAAAGATTTTCCAGCCCGACTAAACGACTCGCTTCAATTCGATTCTGAATGTCGTACCTTTTCCTACTTCCGAATCTTTCACATAAATGCGTCCGGCATGATAATCCTCTATAATACGTTTTGCCAAAGTAAGTCCAAGGCCCCAACCTCGTTTCTTGGTCGTGTACCCCGGATTAAAAACCGTTTTGAAATTTTTCCGTGCAATCCCCTTGCCCGTATCTTTTATATCGATATAAATCTGTTGCTTCTCCGACGTCATATAAACATCTATACGCCCTTCTCCATTCATCGCATCGACTGCATTCTTGCACAAATTCTCTATGACCCATTCAAATAAAGAAAGACACACCATCGCACCCTCGGCATCAGAAGGAAGATGAGTCGTAATCAATACTTTATCGGAAACTCTGCGACGCATATATTCTGTTGCATTTTCAAGCACTTCGTTGACATATATCAATTCCATTTCTGGCTTCGAGCCTATTTTGGAAAAGCGTTCGGCTATAATAGACAGACGATTTACATCTTTATTCATATCCGACAGCAACGAGGGATCCACACCCGACGATTCCAACAAATCCATCCATGCCATCAACGACGAAATAGGAGTTCCCAATTGGTGAGCAGTCTCCTTCGATAGTCCCACCCACACCTTATTCTGCTCAGCCTTTTTCGTACTAATCAACGCAAAATAAACGATTAAAACGAACAAGACCATAACGCCCAACTGCACGTACGGATAAAGAGATAGCCGCTTTAACAAAATAGAATCGTCATAATAGAGATACTGTTTCTCCCCGTCTCCCAAATTGATCTCTATCAAATTGGATTTACTTTTCAATTGTTCCAGTTTCTCTTGTAAATATTTCTCCGTATCCGTTTCGGGCAAATTCAAATTAAGGTACTGATTTATTTCGCCGGTATCATCGACGATAATCGCCGGTATGGAGGTATTGCTCTGTATCACTTTCAATATCAACTCCATGCTCATTTCAGTCTTGTCACTGGCCAATTCACGCGTCGCTTCGGCCCATATTTCCATTTTCTTTCGCTCCTCGATAGACAAGTCTTCTACAAGGTCATTCGAGACATAAAGTACCCCGCCAACCAGCAAGACAGAAATCAACAAAAAAATCAGTTTTCCTTTTTGTCGGGCATCATAGATATTTTGCATAATATACACTCAGTATTACATATTATATAAACGGTTCCACGACTCGAATATTATTCAACGGCTTCTTAATGTAAAAAAGAGGAGCCTTTCGTTATTCAAAAGCTCCTCTCTTCTCATACTTTTACCAGCAGTGTGCTGACTAACGGACTTGAACCCGGATTGTTCGATTATCTACCTTCACAAGATAAACGCCTCTTTCCATTGGAATTTTCTCTGTATCACTTTCTGACTCTATATAAAAGAGCGTACGACCATCAATGCCATAAACAGATATTTTTCTTCCTGTCACCCCCTCAGCCATAATGCAACCGTTCATACCATAAACCCTGATGTCATTTCGGTTCAACTCATCTACTGCCGATGTTCCCAAACGAACGGTATTCGAGCGGAACGATTCTCCTTTATCATAAACAACAGTGACATGATAAGCTCCATATTCAATAGACGGAGTAGAATAATTCGTCTCAACGATAGGAGTTTGAGTCAGTTTCTGTCCATTGCAATAAACATGATACCCTACAACCGATAAATCTTTTACCGCCGATACCGGAACATACGACAAATCATCAACTAATAAAGCGAACTTATTCGAACTGATATAATGAATTGCAAAATAACGGGCATTCTCTGGTAACTGATAAGAATATTCTTTCCAACCTACATTAAGAACCGATTCCGTAGCAAGCAATTCAAAGGCATCTACATCGGTCGTTGTCGTCGAATAAAGCACTTCAAACGTCTCCGGCGTATATTCCGTTGTAGGAATCGTAGCATAGAACGACACGTTTGTTCCTCCTATAATTTCAGGAGAAATCAAGTAGTCGTCATTTTGAGGCGTCAGACCGTCATAACTCAAACCAGCCCAAGAAACCAAACATTTTTCACCAGAATGAGGCTTCCAGTTATTCGAAGTCACATCAACACCCTCGGCCAGAGGTTCCCAGACTTGAAACGCCATCGGTGTACCCATATTCGGAAATTCTACGAATAAAATACCGGCAGAGGTCAAGCCATCTCCATCTACCACCGTATAATCACCTATATTCTCATAAATAAACGATTCGTAACCTTCGAAATCATCTACCATCGGCTCGGGGGTCAATGTAGGCTTTGTCCAAGACAGTTCATGAGCCTTCTCTGTTTTCTCCCCGACTAGGTCGGTAATAACAGGCAACTCTGATTGAGAAGCGATTATTATTGCCTCCAATATATTATTTTCTGGGATCTCATCAGACTCTTTTGCTATAACCTCTGCTTTAATAGGAGTTTCTTTACCTATCATTTCAGCCGTAGGAGTAACCGTAAATAAATGATCGGCTGTTTCTCCCTGCGCCAAAGCCTCCGTCCGAGAAAGAGTTTGAACCAGAGTCTCATCTACATAAAGATTCACATCATAAGTTATCGACTGCTTCCCGTTATTTTTAACGACAACCGTATAATTTTCAGATTCACCCACGACAGGACGACGAGCACCTTTGATACTTTCGAGTTTCGCATCAAATTCCGACTCATTAGCAACTGCCATATTATCGATGATTACATAATCACTACCATTAGAAACAGCTCCATCAAACACAATTGCAATCCACGGATAATCTTTATATTGAGCCAAATTTACTTTGCATACGGTCCAACCCGGAAGAAAAGAGGCTGTATTGGCGCTATAAACCTCGGTATATGCTTTATCATCGGCAGTCACTTTCACCGATAATTTTCCGGCAGCATTCTGGTAACGATATAATAAAAATGTCAATGTAGGAGCATTAAAACCACCCAAATTTAATTTGGGGACTTGTAAACGAGCTTCTCCCTTACCCGATTGAGAATGGCAAACGAACATTCCTCCATCTTCCGGCTCCAAACCGAGACTGCGGATATAATTCGTCAATCCCCACTCGGCTTGTCCGCTCAATGCCCCCATAATCCAAGGATAAGTTGTTGTCATATTATTCACACCGTTTTCCTCGAAAGGCATCGTATAAGGGATTCCCAATACGACATTATCTAACGCAGCCTCGCCTTCGCCCCCGATAGTAGTAGCAGAGACAAGGAAAGTATAAGAATCGAGTTTAGAAGAGGACGGAGTAGCCGTATAAGAAAGGGCTGTGGTAGTTCCCACTTCCCTATAACTCGTACCCACATACTCATAAATCTTATACGTAATATCAGATGGTTGGAAATAACCATTATGCACACCAACCGTAGGAACACTCCACGATAACTCGGCCTTCAAATTATCGGAAGAGGGTAAAGCTGTAAAGTTCGACACAATGCTTGGAACATCGATACCGCAATAACACGTTACCGTAGCTGTTCCTCCTTCACTGAACTCATTCTTGGCCACCACAGTATAAACGTTATTTCCCTGAACCGCATTCTCATCATTACAAGAAAGAACTTCTCCGGGTTGTTTACCCGTAAATTCAGCGACCACAGACCCGTCGGCACGTTTCACGGTCACATCGACCGTACCGGTCAGCTCTTCACCGTTCAAGCTTTGAGTAGGCAACCGGAAACTCAGCGTTGCCGAAAGCCCCCCTTGTGCAGCGGGAGTAGCCTTTAATTCTGTAACAGCGGCCGGAGCTTTCATCAACGCACCGTTACGCACCTCTATATTTTTTATATTCAAGGTAAATTGATCTGGATCGGAAATTGCATGGAATCCGACATAATAACGGCCATGCTCTGTAACTTCAAAGGTAGCTGTAAAAGTTTGATATTCCTTGTTCGTCAAATCAAATGTCTGAGCCTTTTGTTGATCTTCCGGCTTATCCGATTTACCATAAGTCACTTCCAATTTCTCAGAACCCATTACACCGGCCTTAGCGTCAAACACGACCTCTATCATATGGGCGGTTCCCAATTCGATGGCTGGCGTTACGACATAATCATCGGCCGAATTCGAACAATAAGCATACTTCAACGAACCGTCGCTTATATCGTAGTACCAAGTATTATCATCGTTATTGTTATCCTTGATCGTAAACAAAGAAAACTCCTGTTGAGTCGGCGCTACTATATAAGGTAAAGAATAAATACCGCAGAATACCGTTTGTTCCACTTTTACACCGGCATTTTCTCCACTATAAGCCACGATGCCATATGTATTAAACCCAAAGTCCGAATGTTCGTCTTCATACGTTAATGTCGCTCCCAAAACCGGATTTTCAAACGTTTTTATTAACTTCCCATTACGCAAGATTTCAATTTTAGAAACAGACGAAAGAGGTTCTCCTTGATAATTTTCTTTCGGAACGACAAAACTCATTGTAGCTTTCTGTAATCCTGTTTGATCTGCCGTCACCACAAAATCGGTTACGCCTTTCGGAGCATAAATACTTCCGAATTCTTCCACACGAACATTATCTACATTAACTCCAAAACGATCGGCAACGCTTGTACAATGAATTGCAAAATTTCCTTGCCCGTTCGCTTCTGGCACGTAGGTAAGTACAATATGTCTCGGAGAAGACGCATCCGCCATAATTTCCGTCGGTTCCATAACAATCGTAGATAACGTTTCTACGGAAGGCTCCGCTCCCACTTTAACACCAATAATTTCTGCATTATACCCCGAGCCTGAACAAATATCGAACGAAAGCGAATAAACATTATAAGCTTTAAAAGTCATTTTAGGCAATACCAAATAATCATCAGCAGCATTATCGGCAGAGAAAGTATAACCCGCACTAAATTGACCCGTATCGAATTGCCAAGTCACACCATCGCCATTATTATCGATTATGTTCAACAAATCGAATGACGATGCATCTTCGAAAGTTTGTTCATAAGGAAGCGAAACGGCTTTCCCAAAAACGACCGAATTACTCTCGACCGACCCACACTCTTCTCCGCCGAACTTCACGATTACAGTATACTTGTAAGACTTTAACTCATTCTCGGGAAGATTATCGATATAAGTTGTCTCTTTTATGTCGGTCGATAACGACTCTCCATTACGAAGAATGTCATACGAAACTTTTGTCAAGTTTACCCAACCTCCATTAATACCGGCTTCGGGTAATGTCCAAGAAAGGGTTACCTTCCCAGATTCTTCGGCAACAGCGGTCACTTCGGTTGGAATTTGGGGCATATCTTCTCCGGTAAAAGTTTTTATCGAAGCTGCAACCCCCTCTCCGCCACTATTCAAACAAATTACTTTCAATACATGTAATCCATTCGTTAATACAAGAGATATAGAAAATTCCGCACCGGGACTTTGGTTTTCCTTTATCTGGACAGTATCGCCATCGACTACTATGGCTACATTTATCAATCCTTTCAGTTCATTACCACCGGCAGTCCTTGTAGGAAGATCGCACGAAATTCGGGCTGTCGTCGCACCCGGAGTCGCATAGGATATACTCAAATTTTCAACAGCAGCCGGAGCAGAAGGATCAGAAAAAGGATCTGTCGTGTACAAGCCAATCCACTCCTCTCCATTTTCAAAAGCCAATTGCGTATAAAACTCTTTCGAGACCGGATCTATTACAATCAACTCGCTCTCACTCCAATTACAAGCAGCCCAATAGATTTTACGATCGAGAGGGCTCCAACAACACGATTGAGAATATTCAGGGAAAAAACCTGTACTCACTACTTTCTCCCCCTGTACGGCAGACTCTTTATCAAACTTATATACATCGCCATAATCATCGATTACATACATTTGCCCTTCTCCATCGATACACATTCCCCGATAAGAATTTTCCATTGGAGCGACAACTGTAAAATCCAATGTTTGGAGGTCCAATTTACTCAACGTATAAGCCTCCCCGGCCTCATCATAATTAATTGAATAAACGACATCATTGACCGGATCATAGGTCATATTCACCGCAGCATTAGGATATTCCGCCTCTTTTTCTATAACTTGTTTATCTCCCGTCACGACATCTACGACTACCAATTTTGCAGAATTGATACCCGACCAGTAAAACTCGTCAAAAACCGATAAATAGAATTTTCCATTAGCGTAAGTCCCACCGCCTTCGCCTTCACCATATTCCTCTACGTCATACAGTTTAGAATAATCTCCTGTATTAGGATTAATCGAGTAGATACCATAATCCCTCTCTTCATAACTATTAGTAGCTGCCAAAAAGCCGAACAAATTCGCCGGTGAATTTTGTGCATTAATTTTGGCAACACGAGTACGAGCCGGCAACTTAGAGATATTAATAATTCCCACTGGATTTCGAGACGAGCGCTTTCTATATTTACGAACCTGCGCTTTACCTGATTTAAGAGGTACACTCCGTTCTGTAAATTGATAATTTTCACGTTCTTTCGGAATAGATTCCGACCCTAAAACTTTGGAAGAAAAAGCCATTATACACATAAGCACAACGATCCAACCTCCAAAAACCTTTAATTTAGTACTTGATAACTTCATAAAAACACTACTTAATTATATATTTTGATTCCAAAATAAACAGCTCTTACA
>ULJD01049899.1_pt1 | contig 12310 bp, 14 predicted proteins | sample 1950801 | NCBI WGS metagenome assembly ULJD01 (sample SAMEA4835464, study PRJEB28245) | human gut metagenome | biome: gut microbiome; material: fecal sample | place: Denmark | collected 2008 | reverse complement strand
AGGCAGTTTTATATATTTATGACGGATTGAATGGGAATAAGACGTTTGAAATTGATGAGGATGAGACCGTTACAAAACTCAGAAAAATGTTTGGAAAAGAAGCTTTGACAGAGTCAAGCCAAGGGTGGAGAGGAACGGCGAAGTATTATATAGACTTCGGGGACGGGTATGCGATTGGAGTCTATAAAAATGAGCCGTATTGTTATATTGGAACGGGGGTGTATGAACAAGATGGATATTTGATGCTTAGCGGAGATCCGGGCATATCCAAAGGGTTCGATATTCAGGAAGATGCACATGAGTATTTGCTAGATGTTGTAGATGGGCTTCTAAAAGAGAATCGATAAAACATGAAGGGAGAATGCGTGTGAAAAAGTACAAAAGTACAGAAGAGCAATTGCGCTATTTCTCGCAATTGGGTTGATGGTTTTAATTCCAAGTGGGATGGGCGTTTCTGCAAGTGGAAATACTGTAGAAGCCAAGATGAGTGAAAATATTGCGCAGGTTCTCAGTATGACTGGGATCGAAAGAGAAGAATATAGTGATCAGCAGGTGATAGACGTTGATGGCCAGAGGGTCAGGCAATTAGTGTTTGACGACAATTTGAAGGTCGACATGGATGGTGCAAATGTAAAAGCAATTTCCCATTTTACAGCATGTACGAATGATGCAATTGTCGTTTATGGAGAAGACGACATTTCGGAGACGGTAAATAATATTGTTGAAATTTCTGATATGGACGAGAATTATGACCTTGTCGGATCTGAAGAATTTGACGATGACTATTGGCGTCTTACCTGGGTGAAGAGTTATGGATCAATTCAAAATCCGTATGAAAGTGTAAATGCTGTCGTAAATAGACGAACGCGGGAACTTACAACATATAGGAGATTTGATGAGGCTCCAAATACGATCACACCGGGCATAACACAATCCGATGCATTTGAGCGACTTACACAGCTGGACACGGTTGAAGGGTTGAACTTGTCAAATGCTGAGTGTGAGCTGACATTTACAAAAAGGAATTATTTACGCGATGAAAATTCCACGACAAGGCATTATGGCGAAGTGCGGATGGCGTATCACTTTACGATTGGAAATTATTCCGTTTATATTGATGCGGCAACGGGGGAAGATATCGCCTATTCAGAAAAGAGAATGGTGGCACGGGCATTTTCAGCAGATGGAGAGGGAGCTTTTCCAAATCCACAAAAACAGACAGCAGATGCAACGACATGCTTTAATGAGCTTGGATATACAACCTATGAACCGTGCATTAGCGCACAGTATTATTTAAGACAAAGCCTAGATGCCTTTATAGATGATGATAATGCTTACGGTTTATATCTTGCATGCCATGGTGACGAGGATCAAACTGTGCTCAGTGGACTCGGATGGACAATGGGACGCGATGATATTCATGGAAATTGGAGATTCGTTTTTTTGGATGCATGTTACTCCGCGGCAGGGACTGGATGGTCAAATCAATTCAACATTTATAGCTATTCGCAAAGTCGCGCGTTTTTAGGATGGAGTGACACAGTTGAGGGCGGGAACTCCACAGATTTTTCGTCTGCGTTTTTCCCGGAAGTAATTGCGGGAAATCACTCTAACAATATCAGAGATGCTGCGGTATGGGCGGCAGATCAGGTTCCAGGTTATCATACAGCGCCGATTAAGTTTATTGGAGATCGGACATATAGAGGGTTCGTATAGGGCTAAAAGAAGTACATAAAAGAGCCGCGCCATCAGAAACGATCTGGTGGCGCGGCCCTTTTATGTATTGACAATTATATAAAATATATATTATAAATAACGTATATAAATAAAATAAAAAGGAGATGCTGCAATGAAAGTAATCGCAATAGCAAATCAAAAAGGCGGTGTGGCGAAGACAACCACGACGCACAATTTGGGCGCTGCGCTGGCTGCTGCGGGAAAAAACGTGCTGCTGATCGATCTGGACAGCCAGGCCAGCTTGACGATCAGCGTCGGCATGGAGCCGCTGGAGGTTCCAAAGACGATTGTAGACGTTTTGAAGAAAGACGGCACGCCGATCCGCGAGTGCGTACAGAAAATCAATGACCGGCTGCACATCGTGACGTCGATTATTGACCTGGCTCCGATGGAGATGGAGCTGCTTTCGCGGGCGAGCCGGGAAAAGATCCTCGACCGGGCGCTGAAGCCGATCAAGGACAGCTATGATTATATTCTGATCGATTGCCCGCCGCAGCTCTCGATTCTCACAATCAATGCGCTTTCCTGCGCGGACGGCGTTCTGATCCCTGTCAAGACGGACTACTTGGCATACAGAGGCTTGACGCAGCTGCAGGACAGCATTCGGGAGATCCAGGAGCTGATTAACCCGGATCTGAAGGTGCTGGGTGTGATTGCAACGCTCTACGATGCACGGGTATCGGACGATAAAGATATTCTTGCGCTGCTGAAGGAAGAGTATAATCTCGTCGGTGTCGTGAAACGGCTGGCAGTGGCCAAGAAAGGAATTTATGACGGTTTGGCGGTAGTGGAGCAGGCACCGAGCTGCGAAATTGCGAAAGAATACACGGCAATTGCGAAGATGATCGTAAACGGAAATTTCGACCGGGAGGAGATTGAAAATGGGTAATTTGAAAGAGCGTGAAAGCCGGCGCAGAGCGTCTGTTGTTGGCAGCATCATTGAGCAGCCGGCAGAAGAAACGAAGCAGCGTAGTGCCGGTCGCGGTCGGCCGAAAGAGGATCGGGAGCTGCGGAAACGGGTGAGTCTGTCCGTTCTTCCGAGTTTGTATGAAGACATTCAAAAAATTGCTTACGTGGAAAGGCGCAGCGTTAGTGAGCTGCTTAGTGATCTGATGGTGCAGTATCGAGATCAGCAGAAATCGGTGCTTTCGGAGTATGAAAAGGTCAGAAAATGAAAGAGGCAACTCAGAGTTGCCTAGATGTAAACCACAAGTGGTTTACATCTGATGGGGTTTGAGTATAGAATCAGGAGTATAAAGCACATGACCCTTAGAGAAAAACTGATCGTATTAAGAGATAAAGCTGGAATCTCACAAATGACGCTGGCCCATCAGCTTGATGTGTCTAGGCAGGCAGTTTCCCGCTGGGAAAGTGGAGATACTACGCCGTCCATGGACAAGCTGAAGGCGTTGGCGAAGATCTACGGCGTATCCCTAGATTGGCTGTGCAGTGACAGTGACATGGCTGATGAAAAACCGGTTGAAGTAGTGTCGCCATTAGAAGAGAATGAAACAAAAAATACCACTGTAAGTGCGAAAGATAAAAGGAAGCGAAAGATTCGATACGTTGCGATTGCATTAGTGGTTGGCGTAATAACTTTAACGTGCATATGGATCGCAACGAGATCTGAGAATAAGGAGATGCCTGGAAAACAATTTGTAGATATGGGAGACGAAGATGTTGATATGCCAGATCAAGCTGCAAATGGGTTTGATTTTGAATGGAAGGACGGAGAAGAAATAAAATGAAAAAGATGTTGTGTTCATTGCTGACAGTGCTTTTGCTTGTTAGCTGCTTTGCTGGAACGGTTAATGCAGCAGAACGTGCAATGGGAAAATTTGATGTAACAGTTAAGGCAGGAGAGTTAAAGCCTGCAAAGACGGGATTTCCAATGGCGGCAGGGGAAACGGTTACAATTAATGCAACGTATTCTCCAGGCTCAGCAGACGTAGATTTTGGCTTGGTAGATAAGAATGGGAGATTCCATTATTTGAAAGGTGAGAATGGAGCTTTTAACGAGAAAATTGAAATTCCCAAAAATGGAACATATACGTTTGCGATAAGAAATAATTCGGACGTGGATATAGAAGTCACAGGATATGTAAATTATTAATACGGACAGGTGCGATGAGACACGCAAGGAGAGGGTTCGCTAAGCCGCCGCTAGATATACAAGACCGCCTGCAACAGGGCGCACGGTTTTCCGTGCGCCCAAACAGACTATATGGGTGACACATATGAAAAAAACAGTATTCTCTATCTTCCTTCTGCTCCTACTTTTCCTGACCGCCTGCAACGCACGCAGTGCAGAATCGGACGTGCAGCAATCGACTCAGCCCAAAGCGGAAAGCGTTGCTGCGCAGGTTGATGTTTCCGGACTCCCAGAGGGACAGTGCTACAACCAAACGCCCTACTTAAATCCAATCGGAATTTCGTATCCGGAAGGGCAATGCGTCTGGAATGGCAAGGTCTATTCCTTTTCCAACGCACCGGCCAAGCTGGGTGTCACGGACGCGAACGGAAACAGCGAAGCCTTGGAGCTGCCGGACGCAGAATATATCTATAGCGTGTGCGAAACCGGCGATACGCTTGCGCTGCTGGCGGGAGCCAATCCGTTGTTCTTTGCTGGGACGGACGATGAACCGTCCGCGCAGGCATCCAGCGATGGCGGTCATGCAATCTACCTCTACGACGAAACCGGGCATTTGACCGGTAGTATCCCGCTGGCAGAGTGCGGCGCAGATGCGCCGTATGAGCTGGATAGCGACGGAACGGACTATTTTATCCTGTTCGGTGACGCGGTCGTTCGGGTCGGCGCTGACGGCACACAGCTTGCAAAAAGCGGCGATATAGGTGGGCGGCTCTTGCAGCTCGTCTGCGTAGACGGCGCGGTCTTCGTGCGCGTGGAGGGCGATGCAATTTATCAGACGGAGAGGATTGTCCGCCTGAACGCGCAGACGCTGGAAACAGAAACGGAATTTTCCTGCGACGAACTGGACATTCAGGGTATGGGAAAGGCGGAAGACGGGACGTTGCTCTTAATCAGCGGCGAGTATCTGCTTCGCCCGGATTTTGATGCCGGGAAGCTGACGGCGATTCTGCACTGGGCAGACAACGCAAACACGTCCGTCAACAATTACCGCTCTGTCATGGAAACAGAATCCGGCTTTTTTGCGTGGAACAGCGATGTCGAGGCTGCGTGCTTCTACGAAAAACTGCCGGAAGGAGAAACGCTTGAAGACCCGACGGTTATCACGCTCTTTGCAGGCACCGGTTCGTATGACATCGAGATTGCGGCTGCCAACTTCCAGAAACTGTACCCGCAGTACCGTATAGATATCACTGCGGCGGAATCGGACGAGCAAACTGAGTTGGCCCTGACAGAACTTGGCGCGGGCAAGGGCTATGATATGTACCTGCTCTATGATACACAGTGGGCGCAGTTGGATGACGCTGTGTTCTTTGAAGACCTGACCAGGTGGATGGAAGCAGACAGCACAAAGCCGCTGGAGAGAATCCGACCAAGCGTTTTGCGTCAGGCGCAGAAAAATGGTGGTGTCTACCGCCTGCCGGTCGACTATACCATTTTGACATACGCTGCCGACCCCGAGCAGCTTCCAGATTGCCGACCGGAGACGGTTCTGCGGGCATGTGAGCAGGGCGATGATACATTGTATCCATTTGCCCTCAACTCAGATTATTCCTCGCAGATGGCGAAGCGGTGCGCAATCGACTATGTGGACACAGCGCAGGGAACGTGCAATTTCGAGTGTGATTCGTTCTACGCACAGCTTGCACTTCTGCAGCGGCAGCAGGAAGCCTTGGACGCGCTGCCGAAAAATCTTGACGTTGCTGCCACCTGCGACGGCCTTTTATACTACTACGTCATTTTATCCGCAGACAGCATCGTCTATCAGCCGGGGCGCTATGCGTACCCTGAACTGAAGCAATATGTGTATTATGCGTACCCCAGTGACTATAATAGCGGCTGCCAGCTTGATTTTAACAGTCTGCTTTCCATCAACACCAAAAGCGAACAGAAGGCGGGCGCATGGGCATTTTTGAGCTATTTACTATCGGAGCCCTATCAGCAAAGCATGAATTATCTTCCGGTCAGTGATACGGTGCTACAGGAGCAGTTTGCACAGCTTCTGGCGCAGGAAAAGATCACTCAGGAAGACATTGATACGTTTTATGGACTAGTCGATCATGCACAGAAAACGGATTATCCGACCGAGCCCATCGAGAAAATCATCCAGGAAGAAATGGCAGCGTACATTGATGGAGCAATCGACGAAAAGACAACGGCCGAACGGATCCAGTCTCGCGTGTCATTGTATCTTATGGAGCAGAAAGTGGAGTGAATGCTTCACAGAGATTAAAGACGAGATATTCCAAATTTAAAAACCGGCGACCATTTTGAATGGCCGCCGGTTTCTTTGCTTCCTTTGCCTTTTCGTGCGTATTGCGTGAGGACGCACCATGATAGACAGATATACCTTTTTGACGAAAAGTACGGCTCTGCGGTTGCGCACGCCCGCAAACGTAGAGGGGCTACTCCACCCAATTTTCAACGACCAGATCAGGAACACGCTCGAACTCTCGGACGTTGTTTATGATCAGGATCATATCTTCAGATCTGGCGTGCGCGGCGATCAGCATATCCTGTTGTACAATGCTGCGTGGTTTTATTGACCGAAAAAATTCGTGCAGAAGCATTACTGCCAGAATAATTGGAGTTGCCGGTGGTTATCGGCACAGTCTCTCAAATAGAGGTTAATCAGGGTCTGATAGGGGATGCCTTTGGCGTCGGCCAGAGACTTGAAGTAGTCGATGGTGCCGCCGTCGATATTGATGGTAATCTGCTTTTTCAGCCGGTGCGCGTAGGGGTTTTTTCTTGGATTTAGCTCGCTGATGTTATATTCATCTCTCATACTATCACCTCAAATTCCATCGAGATAAATACGTTGCTCGGTTTTGGTTGCCTGCCTTGCCGAGATAATACGGATGCAGTTTTCGTTGTCGCGGTAGCAATGGCTCACAATGCAAATTTTCTGCGATTTGATCGATCCGATAATGAGGAAGCGATCTTCTTCAATGGAGTGATCCGGATCGTCAAATAGAATGGCAAACTCGTCGTAAAAGACCTCCTTTGCTGCCTCGAAAGATAAGCCGTGCTTCTTTTTGTTGATCTCATTCTTGTTGGGGTCCCACTCAAATCTTAGTGTGTCCATAATTATATTATACATACAAAATAATTATTGTCAAGGCAACTAAACGGAGATACAAAACCTGCGCGATTGGTTGTATAGGCAGCGGCGATACTGAAGTTTTCTCGCTGGCACGGCGAATACTCGATGAGCGCATTGCTCGGTGGCGACAACGGACAGCCGACAGGAAAGGCGGTTCGTTGTCGCACCGAGCAGGGGAGGCGTCCGCAGACGCCTGGGGTTTACCCCGCCCGGTGCTGCTGCGCCGGGGAACTCCGGGCATCTTGGATGCCTAATAACGGTTTACCCGTTTGCGCGAATGCGTGAACGGGTAAACCGTTATATCCGTATATACTCAGTTTATGTTGACTTTATCAGCATAGTATGGTAAGATGGGCTTGAATAGAAAAGGACGGTAAATTAGGACTGGCTGGGAGGGAAAACAAATGACAATTAAGGACTATATGCGAAAGGTTGAATCAGAAAAAATGACGCCGAAAGATTCGGCTGGAGCCAGTTTCACCGATGCGATGATGGAAACAACTGAAATCTGGAGTAACGATGCTTGCGTGGGCTATTTTCTACGGGCGGCACAGATCGTTGGCCTGGATCAGGCAGACACTAGAAAGGTCGTGGAGGCGTTCAATACGGCTTTTGATGGAACTTCCGTTGATGAGGCAGCGGATATTTACTGCAAATACTGAGCGGCGGGAAAGGCTCAGTGAATTTTACAGAAAACTCGTCTGGGCGAGTATAAATAGTAATTAGGCCTAGAGCGTCCCGGTCAGCTGCCGGGGGTTTAGCAGTTTTTATTTTAGAGCCGCTAAAAAGGTATGATGCACCTTTGTGATGTGTGGGCTTGCCGTAGTAACCTTTGTGAATTGGAAAGCACATCATGGACCCTGCTGCGAGTAATCTTTGTGAAAGCACAGGTAAGCAGAACGCATCTGTTCACCATCCACCTACTGAACGTTGCCAGTGTACTGTAGAAAGCACTGGAGAGCTGATCCCTCGGAAAAGGATTCGACAGAACCTCAACTGCCGTAGACGCTAATAAATAGGCTGCACACATAAGCAAGAAAAAAGTGTAGAAGAGAAATCTTCAAAACAGTCACACATAAGACTTAAAAAAGTGTACTTTGCTGATCGTCGAGGTTTCTTCGGAAACTGACGTGAAGCGGCTTAGCTTGAACGATGATATAATGTAAATAATTGATATAATTGAAATAAAGTATATACGATATATAACTTATGTAAGTTATATATCGTAGTGAAAAGGGGGCTACCATTTGGGGCGAAAAAACAAATCATACTCGAAGGATCTGCACCAGCAGGCGTATGAAAAATTGACATCTATGCTGGCGCTGGGCGAAAGCAAGCGCGAGGCAGTTTTGAATGGGACAGCCGATGATAAGATCTTCTCGGTCAACACATACAAGACCTACTGGAAGCACATAAAGTACTTCTTGAAGTATGTCAAGGAAAAATACCCGGAATGTACGACGCTGAAGAAAGCAAAAAGGTATGTCAACGAGTGGCTGCAAGTGCGAGTTGACCAGGATCTATCTGCTTGGACAATTCAGGCCGAGGCGAAAGCCCTGGGAAAGTTGTATGGCATAAAACCAGACGATGAAGACTACTTCAAGCCGCCGAAGCGGAACCGATCAGAAATCAAACGGAGCCGGGGAGATGCCAAGCGGGATCGGCACTTCTCGGAAGCCAACAACGATGAGCTGATAAAATTCTGCCGGGGAACCGGGCTGCGGCGCAGTGAACTAGCAGATCTGAAAGGAACGGATCTGGTGACGCGGGAACAGATCGAGGCGCAGATAACGGCACTGGAACAGATTCCAGAGCAGCAGCGGACGCCGGGTGACACGAAGCGGCTTCAGATGCTGCAGGACACGCGAATGTTTGAAGGAGAATATTTCATCCATGTGCGAAACGGAAAAGGCGGTAGGGAGCGCGTAAGCCCCATTATAGGGAAAAATCAGACGCAGATCATTGACCGGATGAAGAACACGCCGCCCGATGAAAAGGTCTGGCAGTTCATTCACCAATGTGCGGACATTCATAGTTACCGCTCGGATTATGCAGTTGCCATCTACAAAGCTCATGCGAGGAAGATTAGCGAAATTCCATTTGACAGGGTGAATAAGGGAACCGGGAAAAGATATCAGAGCGACGTCTATACTTGCCGCAAGGATGAAGCGGGTAAGAAGCTGGACAAGGCTGCCATGCTGATCTGCAGCAAGGCGCTGGGGCATAACAGAATTAGCGTAGTCGCGGACAACTATATCCGTGGCCTTTGATGGGAGGCGAGTGAGATATCGAGTATGTAAAAAAACAGTGGACGGGCGGGTATAAGCCCGTGGACAGTCTGGCCGACCAGGAGTGTTCCCATGTGATTCAAACAAAGCAGGAATATGAGACGCTTCTAAATCAGTGCAATAGAGCCAAGCGCGAAAAAGAGGAAACAGAAAGAGCCGCTGCACGGGAGATCTCCAGAGTAAAACAGGAGGCGGCACACGAGGCCGACAGAGCCGCACAGAGGGCGCAAGCGCAGATAGACGACCTTTTACAGCAGGTGGAGCGGAAAACGGCTGAAATCGCCGACCAGCGCGCCCTCAATGCGAACCTTCTCAGAATTTCGCGGGAAAGAGCAAATGCGGATAGAGGGCTGCGACCGAAAAAGGTACATACCGGGTATGTTGTCGTGACATCGTCTGAAAAAGAAATACGCTACAGAGGCGGCAGGAATAAGCTGCTGACGGCAAAGGTATGGGAGACGGTGCTTCAGAGTCCTTACTCGGTCGATTTTACAGAGAGCCAGGCAAGGCAACTGATCGAGGAAAATCTTCTGACCGAGAAAAATGGATTGCTTGCAGATGTTGGCATTACGTTGATTTGCCACGGAAACGGTTATGAGACTCTGACGGAAGTAGAAAACTGGAAAGAAATTAAGATTTTGCACAATGCGCTGTTCTCGAGGCAGCTTCGGGCAAACTATAGAGTGGGCTATTGGGAATATATCATTCAGCACACAAAACCGCTTGGAATTGTCCCCATTGAGATGCGGGCTGTAGCAAAAAACGGTTAGCAAAATAGCCTGTCCGCAACCCTTGGAATCGCGTTTTGGACAGGCTATAATAACGGTCAAAAAATAGGGAAAAAGCTATTGATAATCTAAGCCCCCGTATAGGGGTCTAGGGCTAGGACAGGGGCTAGATTTTTATTGCGAAAAAATAAAAAATTTCTCTTTTTCGGAAGCAGGCAGGGGGCAGCAGTTTGTATCGAATTGCTAGGTGCTGGATCGGGGGGCGCAGCCCATCCGATAGCAGGGTAGGATTTGTCCACGGTCTTTTCCAAGGTCGTCCATCAGGATTCTCCACGCCTTTATGGTGTGGGGAATCCTGTGGGCGTACCGGCAGGCGTAAGCCTGTGGGAAAGGCGGTGGGCAAATCCGGATGGTTTGGGATCCCCGCCGCAGCGGACTTTTCTTTTTGCTTCTTTTTCTTTTACTGGGAGGACTTGTGTATGACACAGAATTATACTGAAGGCTATGAGTATTTGAGTTCTCAATTTCCGGAGGTCAGCGGCTATGATTTTTACAGAGAGATGTTCCCGAATAACGAGCGTTCTGACGAGCGGCATATGGATTATTCCCACCCTAATGCAATTTATCTGTATCGGGAACAAACGTCCGATGGTTTTAAGCGAATGCGCCGAAGAATCATGTTCTCTGATCAGTGGGAAAATGATTATATGGAATTTATCGAACAGAATCCGCTGACGCTGTGCAGCGGACTGTCCTATCGCGGGAAATCCAATAAGCTGGAGCACGCGCAGCGGATGAACGCACTGATCTTCGATTTGGATGGTGTTGGCTTGAAGGAGTTGCGGAATCTATTTTTACGTTTTGGCGGCGATCCGACGCGGCTTCGCCGCTTGCCGATGCCGACGTATCTTGTTCTATCTGGAACTGGTCTGCACGTTTGCTATTTTTTCCGGGAGCCAATAGATCTATACCCGAATATTAAAATTCAGCTGAAAAGTCTAAAGTATGATCTTACGTTTCGGATGTGGGAATACAAGGCGACGTCGCAAAACAAAGAGATTCAGTATCAGTCCATCAACCAGAGCTTCCGCATGGTTGGCAGCATCAACGAAAAGCATGGCAATCAGATTGTGGCGTTCCGGACCGGCGATCCAGTGACGCTGGAATATTTGAACGCTTATGCCAGACCGGAAAATCGGGTGGATGTCAATAAACCGTTCAGACCATCGAAGATAACGAGAGAAGCAGCGCGGGAAGCGTATCCAGAGTGGTATGAGCGAGTTATTGTCAAGGGTGAAAAGTACCCGAAGAAATGGGATATTGCGGGAAAGGTACATGGCGACGATCCGTATGCACTTTACCATTGGTGGTTGCGGCAGATATTATCCATCCGAGGCGGACATCGGTATTTCTTTTTGATGTGTATGGCAATCTACGCCTACAAATGTGATGTTCCGAAGGCGCAGCTTCGGAAGGATATGCAGATTGCGTTTGAGGATCTCCAGATGGTGCAGCATGAGAATGCGTTGACTGAGGATGATATTAAAAGTGCGCTGGAGGCGTATGACCGGGAATATTACAACTTTACGATTTCCGATATAGAGGCTTTAACGGACGTTCATATAGAGCGGAATAGAAGAAATGGGCTGACGCAGGAAAAGCATCTCTATTTGGCACGAAGGCGTAAGGAAGATATGAAGGCGATTGGAATCCCAATGAAGGCTGCGGATGGTCGCCCAACGGCACAGATGAAAGTCTATGAATGGAGAAAGACAAATCCGTCTGGTAGAAAAGCTGATTGCCATAAAGAAACTGGGCTGGATCCAAAGACGATCCGAAAATGGTGGGAAACAAAATAACGTATATACTTTGCATAGAGTATATACGTTATATAAAATATTTACGATATATAGATTTATGACAAAGTTGCTTGGTGATTGTTTTAGAAAAGGACGCTACTTTTTCGATGTATCTGTGTCACATGAGATGAAGCGGGAATCCGTGTTGCGGATGAGCCGATAGAAGCTGTTTTGTTGTGCTGCCGTTAATTCCGGACAGTCTACATCTGCGGTCGATGGCGCTGCCGCGAGAGCCGTTAGCATTTCTATTTGTGGCGTTGTTAGCGGTGCGGCCAAGTCAATTTCTTTGCGTGTAATCATAAATGCAGCTTCCTTCCTATTACATCCTCATAGAGCGCAATCCTTCTCCTTTGAACGGAAATAGTATAACAAGTAATGGGCTAAAAAGAAATAGCAGATTGATGTGATATAAAGTATATATATTATTTAATTTATATACTTTATAT
>ULJD01015865.1_pt1 | contig 12466 bp, 10 predicted proteins | sample 1950801 | NCBI WGS metagenome assembly ULJD01 (sample SAMEA4835464, study PRJEB28245) | human gut metagenome | biome: gut microbiome; material: fecal sample | place: Denmark | collected 2008 | reverse complement strand
GGTATTAATAAAAATAAACCTAAATACATTTTTATATACCAAGAATAACCTATATCAAAGTTTAAAATATTTTTTATAATATGTCTTATACTAAAAGATTCACCATTGTATATAGTATTATATCCTAAATATATAAATGCATCTAACAAATATATTATTAGTACTCTAAGAACTCCCAAATAATATTTTTTACTTAATGTTTTATTTTTCATTAAATAACCAGTTGTTATTATAAACAATGGTACACATATCATAAATAATGTTCTAAAAAATATTCCAATATACATATTTGTACTATTAATTACATTTTTATATAACCCTACATTAGCAAAAAAGTGTACTGATATTACAGAAAAAACTGCGACACATTTTATTAAATCTATATTTATATTTCTCTTTTTCATTTCCTTCTACCTCTACCCTAATATGATTATACTATATTTTACTATGGTTTTCAAGGTAATTAAAAAGAATATCACATTTTGTTGTAATATTCTTCTATTTTATACATCATAAGTTTTATCTATAGCTTTAAGTTCGTTAAATGTATCTATTTCAATTATATCTTCTTTCTTACATTCTCTTAAATAAATCTTATAATTGTTTTTTCTAACATCAAGCATTACTTGTTCCCAATATCTTTCTTTACCACCTGGAGACATAAATACTTCTTTTATATCTTTTTCCATTTGCTTACCAGTTTCTTTATCATAGTATGATATTCCACACATTTGATAGCAATCTAATCCACCTACTTTTTCTTTAGTAATTATACCATTTTTAGTTTCTAAACACCAATCGTCGGTTCTATCTGCTTTAAACCCTAAGAAATTTGAATGATATTCATATTTTCTTATTAAATCTTGATTATATAAATATAAATCTGATTCTAAAACATATGAATTAGAAAATTTATCTCTAACTAAATATGCCGAAGAAATGTTATTTGCTTCATTATATTTTTCATTATATATAAATTTAATATTAGGATATTTTTTTAGTAATATTTCAAACTGTTCATTTAAATATCCAGTAACTATTATTATTTCTGGTATTTCAGCTTTTACTACAGCATCTAATAATGTTTCTATTATTTTTTTACCATTTACTAATACTAATGGTTTTGGTGTATTAAGAGTAATAGGTACTAGTCTAGATCCAAAGCCTGCTGCTAAAAAGATAGCTCTTTTTACTCTATATGGTTCTAATTCTTTTAATCCTCTTTTTGTTATAGTATTATCTTCATTTATTAATTTTTTTTCTAATAAACTAGTTATAGTTTTATTTACTGTGCCTAAAGAAAGATTAGTTGTCTTTGATATTTCTCTTTGAGATAATTCTCTTTTTTCTTTTTCTATACAAACTAATATTTCAAATTCGTTATATGTTAATTTCATAATTTCACTTCTTTCTGTCTTCTTTTCTATTTATTAAATAGATAGATCCTTTTACTATTAAATTAAAGAATAATATTATTAATGATACAATAGCAGCTTCTCCTAACATCATATTACCTTCATATGTATTTATCATTAATGATAAAGGCATTGTATCTGTATTAAATAAGAATGTTACTGCAGATATTGTTACCATTGAATTTATAAAGAAATATGCTATCATTTCTCTTATTGTTATCTTACTACATGGTATTATTACATCTTTTATTATTCTAAATGAACTTATATTGCAAGTTTTAGCTACAACTTCATAATTAGGATTTATTTTTAATAATGCATTATAGGCCATTAAATATGGTGAAGCCATAAAATGTATTATATTTACAATAATCATTATAATAAAAGTATTATATATAAAAGTATCTTTAAATCCTATAGTATATGATAAACCAAGTACTATACCAGGTATAGCTAGTGATGATATTGTTAATATATGGATTAATTTAGCTATCTTTCCTTTTATTCTAGCGGTTGCATATGCCGTAAAATATGTTATAAATGTTCCTATTACTGCTACTGACACTGCTATTAAAAGTGAATTTAATATATATTTTCCAATATCATTAGATAATACATATTCAAAATGTTTTAAGGAAAAACTTTTGTTAATAATAAAATTATCTATGAACGCATAATAAACAAACGAACCTATTACTATAAAAACAAATATAATTATTAAATATAATAATGTAGTAAATATTATATCTCTTGTTTTGTTTTTACTTATTTTATAATCTTTTCCTTCAAATTCACCACTACTATAATCTTTAGAAAAATTATCAAATAAGAATGATATAATAGCAGGCACTAATAAGAATAATCCTATCATTGTACCTTTTGAAAAATCTAGTAACCCTATTACTTCTTTATATAGAAATACTGGCAATGTTAAAAACTTTCCACCTACTGCTAGTGGTACACCATAATCTGTAAATATCATTGTAAATACAGCAAATATAGATGATAATAATGGTTTTTTTAAATAACATAATGTTACTTTTTTAAATGTTTGCCATTGGTTCAAACCTAGCACTTTAGCTGTATTATACATATTATTATCGATATAATTAAATCCATCATCTAGCATTAAAAATGCTACGGGAAATGAATATAAAATAGAGCCTATTATTATACCATGGCATCCTATAATATTAAATCCTAATATTTTAGATATTATTCCATTTGCTCCAAATAAATTAATTAATCCAAGTCCATGTGATATTGATGGTATTAACATAGGAATAGTTAATAACACTTTTAATACTGCTCTATGTTTTATATTTGTTCTATTTAATGTATAAGCTAGTAAATATGCTATCAATATTGATATAATAGTAGATATACTTGTAACAAATAACGAATTAGATAAAGCTTCTTTAAATGATCTTGATGATATTAAGTTACCAAAATCAGACCATTCTACTCTTAATAGCATTTCTACTAATGGGTAGAAGACTGTTACTAAAAGAAATATTAATACTAAAATACTTACTTTACTTTTCTTTTTCATTATAAATCAATTCCTGTACATTTTTCAATTGATGATACTTTTTCTATTAAATGATTTGTTACAAACTTTCTCACATAATCATTTTTTGGATGATTAAATATTTTATTTGGTTCATCTATTTGTTCTATTTTACCATCATTCATCACCATTACTCTGTCTGATAAAGAAAATGCTTCTTCTTGATCATGAGTAATATATATCATAGTAGTTTTAAATTTTTTCTGTATATCTTTTAATTCTTTTCTTAATCCTAATCTATTATCGGCATCAAGAGCACTCATTGGTTCATCAAATAAGATTATATCAGGATTTAATGCTAAAGTTCTTGCTATTGCTACTCTTTGCTGTTGTCCCCCAGATAATTCGTGTGGATATTTTTTAATATGTTCTTCCATATTAACTACTTTTATCATTTTTAAAGCTTGCTTTTTTGCTTCTTCTTTATTTTTTAATTTTAAATTTAACGCATACATAACATTATCTAAAACAGTCATATTAGGAAACAAAGCATAGTTTTGAAAAACTATGCCCATTTCTCTTTTAGATGGATCTAATTTTGTTATATCTTTTTCTTTTTTAAATATTTTACCGGAAGTTGGATTTTCTATTCCTATTAATATTTTTAATAAAGTTGTCTTTCCGCAACCTGAAGGTCCTAGAATTGATAAAAATTCCCCATCTTTTACTTCAAAACTTATATTATCTAAAACCGTCTTTTTATTATATACTTTAGTTAAATCTTTTATTTCAAGATTAACCATTTACTTCTCCCCATTTCTCAATTAGTTTTTCTTTTGTTTCAGTACTATCAATACCAGTCATATTAGCATCTTTTAAATTTTCTGGATAATTTTTCATTTTATTTTCTTGTTCTTTTAATATTTTATCTGGCATATAGTTTTCTTTATCATATTTACCAAAATCTTTAATTAACCAATTAAATACTTTTTCAACATTTTTGTTTGTTTCTCTTCCCTTTATAATACCACATGATGTTGTGTTATATGGTGAACCAGTTTCTAACTCTACAATACTAAAATCGTAGCCGGCATTTATAGCTTCAACACCTTGTGCAGTCATTCCCATAGCTATTGCTATTTCTCCTTGTTTTAGCAGATTTGTAGGTCCTGATCCTGATGTTGTATACTCTCTTAAATTACCTTTTAATTTTTTAAAGTATTCTATTGCTTTATCTTCTCCCATTATATTTACTACATTCAAATAGAAACCATAGCCTGTTCCTGATGTTTTTGGATCTGGCATTGCTATTAAATCTTTATATTCTGGTTTTAATAAGTCTTCATATGTTTTTGGTACACTTAAATTATGCTCTTTAAAATATTTATTATCAATAATTAAGTTCATAGTATATTTAACCCATGTTAAATAATTACTCGATGTATTAACACCATCCATATAAAAACTTGAATCAAACTTTGATAAATCAGCAAAATTCTTTTGAATATCCTTCATATGAGCAGTTTCTAAATCAATAACAATATCTGCTTCTACATTAGTACCTTCATTCTTTATTTTAGCGGCACTATTACCAGTAGCCATGTGTTGAATAACTACATTTAATTCAGGAAATTCTTTTTTTACCATTTCTGTTAATTTTTGATTTCTTTCCTCTTCCATGCTAGTATAAATTACTACTTTTTCTTTGCTTCCACATCCTGTTAGTAATGTTACCATAAATAACACTGCTATTAATAATATTTTCTTTTTCATTTATTTTCCTCTTCTTTCTAGAACTTATTCGTTCACAATTAGATTATATCATCTTTTTTTGAACGTTACAACCACATTTTTGCATTTTATTAAAAAAAGAGTATTTATTTACTCTTTGACTATAAATCCACATGGTATTGGTCTTGTTTGTTCTAAGTTATCCCAGTTAATTGGATGGTTTATTATTTTGTTATCTATTACTAGGGCACTTGAATTACCACCATCTAAGTTTGATGCATTATAAGCATGATATCTAAGTAAGATATCTACTAAGTCATTCATATCAGCACCTTTACTTTTTAGACTTCTTCCATCTATTACTAGAAATAATACGATACCATCTTTTCTTTGTGCAATAGCAGATCTTGGATGAATACCATAACCTCCATTACCATTTATAAAAGCACTCTTACCATTTACTATTAGGAAAGGTCCAAATTCTACAGCATCTCTTATACCCATGTTAATTGCTTCTTCAGCACTTATTTTACCTAAGTATAATTTATTATCATTAGTGAAGCCTATTATTCCACCACCATATTGACTATGACTGTAGTTACTTATTATCTTTCCATTTGAAATAATGGCTCCAATAGCTTGTCCTCCTGTTCCTTGTCCATCTTTATCAAGAAAGCCTCCACCATTAATAGCTACTACGGCATTTTCTCTTTTAGCCATATCTACTAAATATTCTCCAGAATAACCTAAGTTTTTACTATAAGTTACTTTTATTTTAAATGGATCATAAATAGCTACTAAATATCCAGAGAATCCTTTTTCATTTATTTCTATTAATTTATAAATATCTTTTTTATTTCTATCTAATATTTCTTTATCATATTCATCTATATAATTTTCTTCTTTACCTATTATTTCACTAATATCAGTATTTCCATCTGGTTCTTTAATACTATGTCTTGCTAATACTTTATTTATATATTCATCACTATAGAAAGTAGTAGCAAAGTATTGATGATTCATAGTACTCATAGCGGTAGTTACTAACCAGTCTCTAAAGCCATTAAATGGTCCATATAAAAGAAATAATACTACTACTGCTACTACATCACAAATACTTAATATAATGGTAAAAATGTTATCTCTCTTTTTTATTTTATCTGGATCTTTTACCCTTTCTTTCTTCTTCATAAATACTCCTTACTACTATTACTTATATATTTACTTCTAAATTATCCACTACTCTAGTTATTTCATCATCCTCTATTAAAGGGAGACTTATTCTAGTTAATGTACTATTGGTACTTACATATATACCATCTCTACCTAAGCTTTCATCTATATAATTATCTAAGAATTTATTATATTCTCTTCTTGTAGTTAGATAAAAACTTAATTTAGATATATCGTCTTTATCAAATAAATAATTTATATCTTCATCTAATACACTATCAGTAGACATTATAATATGAATATTCATAGTGGCTCCAACTTCTAATAAGTAATTAATATCATCTTTTACACTTATATCATTTTTTATTATTTCATATATTTCATCAATAAATAAAATTATTCTACTTTGATCATTATTTTTTACTTTTTCTTCAAAGATATGTCTTATTTCTTTTATTTTATTTATTATTTCTTGTTCATTATTTACTACTTCACATAATTTATCATAAGCATTATAATTTATACTTTGGGAATCTAAAATAATTATTTTAGTTTTATCTTTATTCATTAAGATATTTAGTATTATATTATTAAATAGATTAGTCTTTCCAATACCTGTTACTCCTGTTACTAATAGATTCTTATCTTTTTCTATATTAAAATATATTACTTTATCTTCTTCTGATAATCCTAGTGGTATATTATTATTATCTTTATCTTTAGATTCTTCTAGTAATTCTTTTAATGATAAGGTACTTTTCTTCATGTTTTGTACTTTTATTTTTACTTCGTTTTCTTTTTCTTTTTCTATTTCAAATTCATTAGTAGTTACTCCTAAGGCTAAGGCTATTTCTTTTTTTAATTCTAACATATCTTCATAGCTTTTATCATCATTCCATGTTATATGATATATTGTTATATTTCTATATACTTCATATATTATCTTTGTATTAAATTTAAATGCTTTAAAGGTATGTTTTAAATTATTAACAAATAAATCAGCATTTAAGATATTTCTTTCATTATCAAATATTTTTGTATTTAGTAGTTCTAACATAATTACCTCTTCTTTCTACTTTTTATTAGGATATTACCTGTCATTTCACTTGGTACTTCTAAGCCCATTAGTGTTAATATAGTTGGGGCTATATCTCCTAATTTTCCATCTATTAATTTTAGACTTTTATCGGTTATGATAAATGGTACAACATTAGTAGTATGACTGGTATTAATACTATTATCTTTATTACGCATTACTTCACAGTTACCATGATCTGCTGTTACTATAATGGTATATTCTTCTAATGAGATATTTTCTAATATTTTACCAATACATTCATCTACTGTTTCAACAGCTTTAATAGCGGCTTCATAGTCTCCTGTATGGCCTACCATATCGCCATTAGCAAAGTTTAATATTATTAAGTCTTCATGACTTGTTGTTATTTCTTTTACTAATGAGGCTGTTATCATATGAGCACTCATTTCTGGTTCTAAGTCATAAGTTGCTACTTTTGGACTTGGTACTAATATTCTTTTTTCTCCTTTGTATTCTTTATCTATTCCTCCATCAAAGAAATATGTTACATGAGCATACTTTTCAGTCTCTGCTATTCTAAGTTGGGTTAATCCTTTACTTGCTATATATTCTCCTAAGGTATTTGTTAATTCTGGTAACTCGAAAGCATATGGACATAATACGGTATCTGCTACATGCATCATTGTTACTACTTTTAAATTTTTTATTTCTTCTTTAGCAAAACTTTTATATTCTTTATTGGTAAAGATACTAGCAAGCTCTTTTAATCTATCTGGTCTATAGTTAAAGAAAATAATTCCATCGTTATCTTTTATTAGACCATTTTTATCAGTAGTTACTGGTACTATGAATTCATCAGTTACTTTGTTTTTTTGACTTTCTTTCCATGCTTTCTTGGCTTCTTTAACTGAAGTTCCTACTACCATTGCATTATAGGCTTTTTCTACTCTATCAAAGTTAGTATCTCTATCCATACCATAGTATCTTCCACCTATTGAAGCTATTTTTCCTATTTTATTTTTCTTCATATATTTTTCTAAGGCTTCTATATACTTTATTCCACTGGTAGGACTTACATCTCTACCATCTGTAAAGATGTGAACATATACTTTTTTTAATCCTTCTTTTTTGGTTAATTCTAATAAACTAAATAAATGATTGATATGTGAATGTACTCCTCCATCTGATAAAAGTCCTACTAAATGTAAACTACTATTTTCTTCTTTGACATGATTTATTACTTTTAATAATTCTTCATTTTTATAAAAACTTTTATCTTTTATTTTACTATTTATTAGTTCTAATGATTGATATACTAAACGACCTGCTCCTATATTGGTATGGCCTACTTCTGAATTTCCCATTTGTCCTCTTGGTAAACCTACCGGGGTACCTGATGCTTCTAATTGACTATGAGGATATTTATCCCATAATTTATCTAATACTGGTGTTTTGGCATTATATACGGCATTATATTTTTTATTTTTTGTTAATCCTACACCATCCATAATACATAATAATACTTTCTTCATTTTATCACCCTATTTCCTATATAATTATATATTATTATTTACTAATTGGCAATATTTTAAAAGTATTTTTTGTTAACTAACTATAATTTATTATTTTATTTTAATATGTAAAAGAAAAAATACTTTTGTTCAAAGTACTTTATATTTTTATTTGTTGTTTAATATTATCTTTTTTAATTCATCAAAATGGTAATTAAAAATGATGGGTACCCCAGGCGAGATGAATGCTCACATACAAAGTATGCTTACTGGAATTGCCAACACATCGTTATTCCTTCACAAGTAACCCATCTGTATATATATTATATCACATAATTGCTAATTATTCACATTTTTTGATTTTGGAAAATTTTGTAATTTATTTCACTATTTACAACATAACTCTTATTTTTGAGACGTAGACTCAAAAATACCACGGAAAATTTAAGTTTACTTAAAGTTGAAGTGGCAAAAGAAAAGAACTAAATTAATTAGCTCTCTCATAATCACAATTCATACATTTTATCTTATCTTTTTTTTCAGTTAATGTTCCATTACAATTAGGACACTTTTCTTCAATTGGTTTATCCCAACTAGCAAAATCACATTTTGGATAATTTGAACATCCATAAAAGATTTTTCCTCTTTTAGTTTTCTTTTCTAATATTTTACCATCACATTTTGGACAAGATATAATTTCTTTTACTTCTTTTTCTTCTTTATTACTTTTAATATATTTACAAGTTGGATAATTTGAACAAGCAGTAAACTTTCCATACTTACTTTGTTTTATTACTAATGGACTACCACAATTAGGACATAGTTCTCCTGTTTCTTCTGGGGCTTTCTTTTCCATATTCTTGAAGGCTGCTTCTACTTTTGGTTCAAATTCTTGATAGAAGATACTTAGTAATTTATTCCACTCCATGTTACCCTCTGCTATTTTATCTAAATCATCTTCCATATTCTTAGTATATTCTACATTAATGATATCTTTAAAGAATTCTTGTAATTTATCGGTTGTTTCAATACCTACTTCAGTAGGAATAAATTTTTTATCAATAACTTTTACATAACCTCTTTCTTCAATGGTATCAATTGTTTTAGCATATGTTGATGGACGGCCTATTCCTAATTCTTCCATTTCTTTTATTAGTTTACTTTCGGTATATCTAGCAGGTGGTTTTGTTGTATGTGATGTATATTCTATAGTGTTAGCTACTAATACATTACTTTTATAGTTTGAGAAGTCTGGTAATACTTTATCTTCACTATCTTCATATTTACTATATACTTTTAAGTATCCATCAAAGATTAGGATTTGTCCATTTACTTTGAACTGATAATTATTATTATCTAATATAACAGTAGTTGCTTCTACCTTGGCATCTTTCATTAGGGATGCTAGGGCTCTATAATATATTAGACTATATAATTTATATTCATCATTAGTTAGATATTCTTTTATTTTTTCTGGAGTATTATTTATATTAGTGGGTCTTATGGCTTCATGGGCATCTTGAACATTCTCAGTTTTATTACTCTTTTTTACATAACCTACATACTCACTTCCATAATTATCTTTAATATAACCATAGGTTTCTTTAATAAACTCATCAGATAATCTTACGGAATCGGTTCTCATATAAGATATTAATCCTTCTGCTCCATCTTTTAAATTTATTCCTTCATATAGTTTTTGGGCTATCATCATGGTTTTCTTAGAGGTAAAGCCTAGTTTGGTTGAAGCCTCTTGTTCTAGTGTACTTGTAGTAAAAGGAAATTTGCTTTTCTTAGCTTTTTCTTTTTTATCAATACTTTCTATTTTGAAGGCATTTGATAGTTTACTTAGTATTTCTTTGGCTTCAGATTCTTTTTTTATTTCTATTTTTTTATGATTATAGGTATCTAATTTGGCATCGAAGTCATTAAATTTTGCTTCTATCTCAAAGTATTCTTCAGGAATGAAGGCTTCTATTTCTCTTTCGCGATCAACGATTAACTTTAGAGCTACTGATTGAACACGGCCTGCTGATTTGCCTCCTGTTTTAGACTGCATTAGTTTACTTAGTCTAAAGCCTATGATACGATCTAGTATTCTTCTTGTTTCTTGAGATTTTACTAGATTATCATCTATTTTTCTAGCTTTATTAAATGAATCTAGAACGGCTTTTTTGGTTATTTCATTGAAGACTATTCGATCATAGTTTTCTTCTTTTAATCCTAAGGTATCGTATAGATGCCAACTTATGGCTTCTCCTTCACGATCGGGGTCGGTTGCTAGATATACGAAGTCTGCATCTTTGATATCTTTTTTTAATTCTTTTACTAATTTTGCTTTTCCTTTGATTATTTTATAATCTGGTTTAAAATTATTATCTATATCTACTCCAAAGCCATATTTTCCTGATGTTGATAGGTCTCTGATGTGTCCTACGGAAGATACTACTTTGAAATCTTTTCCTAAATATTTTTCTATTGTTTTACTTTTATGTGGGGACTCCACGATTACTAATTTTTTTGACATATAACGCTTCCTTTCTATGACATTATAACTATTCTTTTTATAAAATGCAAGTATTTTTTGTTATTTTTTATTTTATGATTCCCTCTAAACTATAATCTTAGAAGGTTATTTTTTGCTTGTAATCTAAAAATAATATATCAGCCATATCTATTATATGGTAGTTAATTATATATACTAAAATAGCCTCCGGTTAAGGAGGACTACTTATATGTAAACATAAGATTTCTCTTATGACATTATACTATATGCTGGTAGTTTGAGTTTTGTTCCTCTTTTTGGATATTTTTTAATGCATGAAAAAGAGATAATAGTTCATCATCCCTTTTTGAATTATATTTTGTTAATTTATTTTGTTTATAATTTTATTTCTACGTTTTCTTTTTTAGCGTCTTCTAATTTAAATAACTCAGCTTTTTTGAATCCAAAGATAGCCGCTACTATGTTACTTGGTACTACTTCAATAGCAGTATTATAATTATTTGCAACATGATTATATATTTCCCTAGCATCTTTTAATTGGTCTTCGACAATACTTAATTCACTTTGTAGATTTAAATACTCAGTATCAGCTTTTAATTCTGGATAAGCTTCTACTACTGCTAAATACTTGGTAAGTTCATTATTCATTTCATTAGCAGATTTTATATCCATATGATTCTTGTTATTATATTCACTTCTTAATGCTGTAATTTTTTCTAAAGTACCATTTTCATGCTTACTATAACCTTTTACTGTTTCTACTAAGTTAGGCATTAAATCAAATCTTTTATTTAGACATATCTCAATATCTGATTTGGCTTTTTTCATTTTATTAAATAATTTAACTAGTTTATTATACTTAGCAATTATTACTAAAATAACGATTAATAAAACTGTTAAAACTATATATATTATACTTTCCATGTTCTCACCTCTATCATTCTATAGTAATCTTATTTACATAACCAGCTTCATCATAATCAAGTATTATATCATAATATTGAGTTGTTTTTTCAAACCAGTTAGGATCACTTGTTGGAATTTTTTCAGTAAAATTCTTTTTTATAGTTCTCATTTCATTTTCATCTTCTGTACAAGTATTTTGATAACATAAAGTAATTATATGGTCACTATTTTTCTTGTTACTACTTATAATATTATCTATATTGTTTGGTACATTACTTCTTATTGTAGTACCTGAATATAATTCAAGAGGACTATTAAATGAATCAATATTATGTTTTTCTAGTTGTTTTTGATATTCTTCATCGACTTTTGTTTTAGAATCTTCTATATCATTATATGTTTTATCAAATATGTCAAATAAACTTTTAGAATTTTCCTTTCTTTCTTTACTAACTAGAACTATTTTATTAATTAATATAACTACTATTACAAGAGCAATAAATATTAATATACCAAGTAGCCATGTTCTTGGTTTAAATTCATTATCAATTTTTTCTTTCATTTTTATTTTCTCCTTTTATTACAATATACATTTTTTGATGTTGTTTGTCAACATTCTTTTAATAAATTTTTTCTAATAAATTCTAGAGAAATCAATCATATGTTACACTTTTT
>ULJD01004703.1_pt1 | contig 12669 bp, 10 predicted proteins | sample 1950801 | NCBI WGS metagenome assembly ULJD01 (sample SAMEA4835464, study PRJEB28245) | human gut metagenome | biome: gut microbiome; material: fecal sample | place: Denmark | collected 2008 | reverse complement strand
ATAACGAAAATGTCTTCTTTCTCCACACCATATTCAATTATTTTTGAATAGTGATAAGATAATCGCTTAGACACCACATCATTAAATTCTTTTTTCTCAATAGTTGAATGCAATGTACATGCATTATAATTCTTTCCATCATCGTACAAGTACTGAACAATTACTAACTGATTATTTTGTACAGACGCAATATATTCTTTATATCCACTACTGCTAAATAAATCTATACCCATCTGAGATTCAAGCACTTTTTTATGTCCCAGGTTACACAAATATTTTTGGCACTCATGAAAAATATAATCATTATAATTTTCCAGAACTTCTTCAAATATGCCATATTTTTTTGCCAAACAAGTAATCCAAAATACAATGGCTGTTGGAAGTAAGCCGGCATTTAAAAGAATATACTGATCTTTCTCCTCGTTATATAGAAACGGGCGAGTATAAAATGATTTATTATCAAAATCGCCTTCAAATTGAACCCCAAATTCTATCGTAACTAAATCTAGTAATTCTATACGATTCAGGAATAGTTTGCGAAAATCCGCTCCATTTGTGATCACCAGTTCAGTATATTTATTTAACTCCATAGCCGAAGGTATCATTATGCCTTTTTCTTCATCCGTATCATGATTATTTTCAGTATTTAAAATACCTCCTACAATCTTTTCAGAAATTTCAAGCATACCATTAACTAATATATATGTTGCATCCAAAAATTCTTTGGGATATTCGATTCCTTTTGCAAATAAAACCGAAATCATGTGTTGAAGATTATATGCCGGTGTTTGATCAATTCCATTTAAGACCCTATAATTCCCATAAAACATAACATTCTGTACAAACATATTTTCTGGAGGATCAATCGAATACTTTAAGCTAGTATCTGATATCTGATTAATTATTTTTCGAAACTTTCCAGAACTAATGGTATATTTAGATGGAAATTGATCTCTTGTTTGACATAACACCCCCTCTATATACGTATCAAGAATAACCGATTTCGTTTGATTCTGATGAAATAAATTCAAAGCAGATACCCTTGAAATTAAATTAAATATATCATATTTTTTTGCTTCTTCAACAGCAATGGAAATTTCATTTTTTGAGTCAGTTCCATCAAAAAAGTTTTTAAACTTTTCTATATCTGGTAAAAAGTCCATCCCAATTCCTCTTTCTGTACATCATAATTGCTTAAATTCTAAATTTCTAAATCGTTTTAATAATCATATACTCAATGCCAGCACCATTGAATTTTAATATCCTACTAAATATTACGAAATTCTTTTTTCTTTTCTTCCAATCCTACGTTCACTTAATTTTATCCATATATTTCTTAATGTTTCAACGTCATATTTTGTTAATCCTAAACCTTCTATCAGCAATATCTGATCTGTATAATCCAATACTTCGTCTATCCTGTCATCTCGAATTAGTTTATCTATTTTATTAACATCTAGCTTTTCTGCATTCTTCATCGGAATTTTTAACTGGCGTATTTCTCCCGGTTCAAATGTTAGTACTCCACCACCATAACTTCTTCCTGTTATTTCTGCCAATGCCAATGTAAAAGAATTTAAAAAAGCTGCAGCTACAAACTCAGGATTAACCCCATCTAAGAAACGTACCTTATGGATTGTATCTGTACTTACAGCATTTACATGATTCAATATAATTCGCGGATAACGATTAACCTGCCTTAAAATAAAGGCATCTGGCTCCCAAGATTGCGGAACGCAATACCAATTTTTTCTTATTCGGCATTTATATCCTTTATTATATCCTTGTTCTACACCATAATTAATGTACTCTTGTTCTGCTTTACTAAGTTCTGAAAAAGGCAAATTTTTAGGCATAAACATATATACTTTTTTCCCATTTTCAATCAATGTCTTAAAATCACGTTCTGACAAGATAACACCTTTTAATTGCTCTGTTCTCCCGATAACCATACGAGTTGAATTAGCAAGTTGATACTCATCAACTGTATTCCTGTTCAACAAAAAGAATGCATTTTCTCCGCTTACTAATCCCACATTTATTTCGAATAACTCTGTGGTAAACGGTATCTTTTCACACTCTCTTAATTGCCTAATTAATTTTATTTCCTTGTTTGTCAAATAATATTTAATCCATTTTTCTGTACTATGATTAAGTTCTTTTATTTCATAGTTGTAGAAATTATTAAGATCAAGCTCTTTTAAATCATCCAAATCACTTAATTCAATTACCTGAATTCCCTTATCCTCGGATTTTTTCTCTCCTAATAACAAAATCACTTCTTGTTGAATCTCTTCAAAAACTAATTTCTGAAAAGTAATTAATGTTAATCTGTCAAAATATCGTGCTAGAAATTCTCTCGTTTCTCCTGCGTAATTTACTTGAAATAGTTCTGCTGGAATGACCATCCCCAATCTTCCATTTTCACTTAATGCTAAACAAGACAAAATCAAAAAGGGCAACCAGATATTAGTTAATTTTGTCGGATGAAATCCATTTTCTTTCATGTAAAAAAATGCAATATCTCTCGATTTTTCATCAAAGTCTTGGTAGCGGATAAATGGTGGATTTCCTACAATTGCATCATAGTTACTCTTTCCTGTAACCTTATCTCTATAGAATGCAAAAAAATCTTGACATTCAACATTCGTACCATATCTCATTGCTTTCTTTGCTTCATCAAGGCACAATTCTACTCCTGTAATATCTAAATTTAAATTTAGCTTTTCTTGCCTTTCTACTATAGCTTTTAAAAAATTTCCATCTCCACAACTTGGTTCTAATATATTTTTTGTATTCTTATTTATTATCCACTTACAAATAAATTCTGTGATAGCTTGTGGGGTGTAATATCCCCCACGAAGCTTATCAAAACTTTTTTTACTCTTCATCTAAATCCTCTCGTCTACAATTCTCAGCTCCATATAATTTTGAAATTAATCCATCCAATTTCTTATCCTCTATTTGAATTAATCTCTTATATGTTTCTTTTTGAGGTTTTGTCTGTTGTTGATCCCTCTTATTTTTTAATTCCATAAGTTTCTTAACCGTATCGACTATCGCATCATGGATTTTCACTTCATTTGAATCATCAAAGTTTATTCTATAGATTGGTAACTGCGCAACAAATTGTTTTCCATGTGAATAATAGTCACCTCGAAACTTACTTGCTTTGCTCTTTACAACCATTTCTATCATCCAATAATTTAGTACTGCCTGAATGTAAAATAATGATTCTCTTGTATCTTCTTTCTTTTCTAATCCATAGAACGGCCCATTTCCTCCACCGGTAAAACAAATTGTTCTAGTATCATATACATAATTTCCCTGAGTTGCCAAAACTGACCAAACCAAATGTTCACCTTTTACAAATCTCTTTAAACTTTGGCTTCTACCAAATTGATACCAATTATTCTCTGACATGTTATTGATGCTCCGTTTACACAGCTCTTCTTTAAAGGATTCAAAATATTTCAATGTCTTAGGGAATAATTGTTTCATTTCATCTATTGAATATAATACCTGTTTCTTTCCCTTCTGATAATACGGAAAAATAATTCTTCTATTTTCCTCAATTTTTGCATATTTTTCTAATTGCATATCATAAATACACGGTTTAGTAATTGCAGCTTCAATTTCTTGTTTTCTTCCGTTGCAATCAATAAATTTTATAATCCCTTTTTCTTCTGATTTCGGTTCAATAATATATATTGGATCTGCACTTGTTTGCAAACCTACAAAAATATCAGCTAATGAATCTAACGACTGACATTTTCCTTTCTTCTTTTCCAAAGTTCGCACTATTTCATTGGATAAAAAAGTCCAAGGTGCTGCACTAAGATACTCGATAGGATATTCTTTCATTTCAACTGATTCTGTTGCATAAAATTTATTAATATCTTTAACAAAACCAATCTCAAATGTCTTCCTCTCATTTTTTTCAACAAATAATAAGCACGTATACGTACTTCTTCCCCTAAAAACCTGTTCTGTTCCAAAGTGAATTATTTGTTTAACACATTTTTTCTCTGATAACAATTTTCGTAAAGAAGCACCAGACTTGATAAGCATAAATTTATGTGGAATAATATATCCCATTTTCCCTTTTGGTTTCAATAATTGCAGTCCTTTTTCCATAAATAAAAAATACTTATCCAATAAATCTGATTTTGCCGTTTCATATTTTGAAACTTCAGATTTATAATATTCATATTCATTTTCAGAAAAATGCACCATATTCTGAACCCGAATATATGGAGGATTTCCTACAATTGCATCGAATTTTTCTCCTTCAAATTCGTTTTCCCAATTGAATATTTTAATTTTTTCAACCATTTCCGGATTATTCAATATATTAGCGTTAAACTCTATGTATTTTTCGTCTACAAGACTATTGCCATTTTTAATATTATTATCTAAACTAGGTAAAATCCGACAGTTATTATTTTTTACAAAACTTTCCATTTCATATAGAGAGCTATCTTCTATAAGTTTTATAAGCAAACTAAACTTAGCAACTTCTACCGCCAAAATATCAATATCTACTCCCCATATATTATTCTGTAAAATCTCTCTCTTTTTTTCATATGACAACTTAAAGTTATTTCCTACATCACTAATAAGTAATCCTTTTTGTATCGCCATATCTAAACAATTTTTCATATAATATTCAATATAACGATTTATAATAAATTCATATGCAGAAAGCAAAAAGTTTCCGGAACCACAGCAAATATCTGCTATTCTATAACTATCCCATTCCGTAAATTTTTCATCAGAAAATAATGGTGTCAATGTAGTTTTCACAATAATATCTGCAATATTTTTAGGCGTATTTACTACACCCTGAGAATCCACAATCTCTGGTTTTCTTTCTGCAACCACAATTCCATCTTTAATTACTATTTCTTCTTCCAAAAATAATTCATAAATTTGACCGATAATAAATGGATCAACTATGCTAAACTCGTAGCAACTATTTGGATAATACAATTCTTTAAAAATATCCACAAGTATACTATCAGATATTTCAAATTGTTCCCCATCAATCAGTTCAAATAAGCCAGAATCATACTTTTTATCTGCCGCTGTAAATACCTTTTTCAGCTCTGCATATGTACCTATATTTTTAAGGCTTTCATATTTTTCTAATTCCCGATCTTCACATATTCTCAAAAATACAATTCTGTTAATCAATTTCTGAACAAAAATGTTTAATGTTTCCTGATTAATCGTAGAATTATTTTTAACAATATCCTCGCTTAATACCAATCTCCATTCTTTTATTTGTGATAAAAAATATTTATCAAATGGCTCTTTCTTTAATGAACTAGATATATTTTCAAATGTTTTTTCAAAGGCTCCTGAAACTACAGTCTCATATGAAAGCAATCTAGATATCTCATCAAATTTATCTACATATTCTGTAAAATGGAAATGAGCAACTTGCGCAACTGAAGGTTTATCATTCTCATTCGGTCTTACTGATGTATCATAGATAACCAAATCCGTAAAATTCGATAATACAGATATTTCAAGATTTCCATTCCAACCATATCGTCTAGTTTGAAATGCCGCTTCTTTACTTGCCATAATATCTACATTAGGTTTTTTAGTTTCTAAAAAAAAGTATGGTGTAGATCCCACATGAAATTCATAATCAGGCTTCTTTTTTACTTGTTTACCATTTTCTTCTACAAAAACCGATGCTTCATGTTTTACTTCTCTTAAATGTTGTGGCAAATTCTTTTTGTTTTGCACATCCCATCCTAATATTTCAAAAAATGGATTCACAAAATCATTACGAACTTCTGTCTCATTGTAATCTGGTCTGCTGTATTGTTTAAAGTGTTTCTGATAAGCTTCTACAAGTTTAAGTAATCTATCGTTTTCCATCCTTTTCCTCCCCTACTTTTTTCTCTTTAAAAGTGTCAATTTCAACCAAATCACCAATATCACAATTAAATTCATTACATATCTTTTCTAAAACTGTCAAAGTTACTGCTTCCCCATTAGTCATTTTAGCAATAGTTCCACTACTAATCCCCGTTCTACGCTTTAAATCCCCTTTTTTCATTCCTTTGTCAATTAAAATTTTCCACAGTCCGTTGTATGAAATTGCCATCTTTTACCTCTCTTTTTATCTTTCGAATATATGTTCTGTTCAGTATAACATTATTTCCATTCTCCGTCAACAATATATCTACAAAAATAGATGCTATATCTATTTTTGTAGATATAACATCTATTTTTTTACATTTAATACACTCGATTTAATTCACCTTTAATTCACCCATAACAAACTCATACACTACAATCTCTTCCGCACATGCCCGGATATTATTCACTCTCCCAACCCATGCCATCTGATCCTGCACCTTCAGTTCTTCCGTCACTCCCTGCTTTTCTTTCATCTGCTCCACCAGTCTATCCATCATCTGATTACACTTCTCATCAATCAGATGCAAGTGCTCATTTAACTTTCCAGCAAGTACCAACTCCAGATATAATCCTTTCCGATGCTCTTTCAAGTAAGTTTTTCTCAACATTCCATACTTTCCAATCGGATACTCTGTCTCCTCCGGGAGATACAGGTCTGGATAATACAGACCGTCCTCTCCTAAAGTATAACTGATTCCATTTTCTTCCATAATGTGTTTTTCCATGATTGTCCTCCTATCTTGCACCCCGATCTTTATTCTGTTTATGGGTACGCTGTTTATTTTTCTGTTCATTCTGTATTTCCTGTTTCTTTGCTGCCAGCTTCGCCCTAATGCCATGCGATTCTGGCTCTTTTCCTGTTTCATTCTTCCATTTTTTTATTGCAATTCGATACTGGTTATACTCAGTTTGAGAATCCTTAAAATCTTTTAAAAATTCCTGTACACTTCTATAACCGATCTTCTGCACAAGCCTCGGAAGGTAATCTTTCATATCTCTGATCTGGCTTTTCAGTTCTTCAATTTCTTTCTGCAATTCTTTTTTCTTTCTTCCTTTAAACCATCCCTTAACCTCTGACAGTTCTTTATTCTTTGCAGAAAGCTGTTTTTGTTTCTGTTGAATTGCACCGTTTTGATCTTCCAGTTCTTTATTCACTTTAAATAGTTTCGGATACTTTGATGCAAGCCTCGTCATTTTAGGTTGTTCCGGTTCTGCCTTTTCTTCTTTTGTTGTCTTGACTGCTGCCGTGCTATTTTCAGCAACATGCTTTGGGTGTTCTATTTCCGTTTGCTCTGTCTGTTTTAGCACTTCCCTGGGTTTCTTAAACAGCACATTTGCTATCAAAAACTCCAATGCCTCAACAGCCACTGTTACAACTCTGGAAAATAATCGTGGTCTGTTTCCACGCCGAGCAATGGATTTCCTGATTGGTTCTGTGATTTCTTTTCGCTTCACTTCCATTATCTTCGGTTCCGGCACTCCACTAATCAATGCCATATCAACAGCTCTGTTCCATTCCTGGCGTTTCTGATTATCAGATTCTATCTCTTGTGCTTTTGGATTGTTCTTTCCAATTTTCTTTGTTGCAAGATACACGCCACCACGCTCAAATACCTGCAACTTCTGGCTCTCGTCCTGCACATAAATATTGATTAAATCTGTATAAGAATGCTTTACCTCATCCAGAAACGAATTACTCTTGAAGCGTTCCTCTTTCGCTGTAAACAACTTCTTCTCATAGACCTCTCCTTTTTTCACAATACAGCAGCCTTCTCGTATCTCACCATTTTCTCCCAGTATCTCTTTCTTGGTTCGGACATGTTTTCCATTTTCATTGTAAAACATATTTCTGCTGGCAATCTTAATGATTGGTTCATCCAATAGCTTCCGTTCTGCAAATATCAAATGAATGTGATAATTGGTCTTTCTTTTATTGTGATGCAAAGCAGCAATACACTCTGTTCCATAATTCTGTTTAAAATGATTTGTAAAAAGTTGCAACAATCTGTCTGGCTGAAATTCTGTAAAGCTCTCTGGCAAAGCAATGATCAATTCTCTTGCCTCAATGCATTTGCCCTCCGTCCCGCTTTTTGCAAATTCTTCCTGATTATATTTTGCAAGTTCCCGCCAAAATTTCCGTTCTGTGGTTTCATAAACTGCATAGAGGTTTTCCTGTTTTGCATGACTGGATATATAAGTGATCTTGCCTTTTACATTGCTTAGTTTTGTCATTTGAATAAATGAATTTCTTCCGATAGGCACTCCCTCCTTGTCTTCGGAAAAATAAATTCCGCTATATCATTTGTAAGTGGATGCATCGGCATCCGTTTACGAACTAACTGCCGTTTCCGGCTACAATAGCTCCCGGCAGGGCGAAATATCCTGAGTACAAATCTTTGATTTGTGCGATGGGTGTATTTCGCTCTCAAACGCCGAGGGCTTTGTGAGATACTACCTGTCTCTGCCATAACTGAGATTTAGCTTTTAATTTTGGGCGTATCCGCCTTTTTTTCTGCCCGTATCCGGGCTTATTTTTCTCCTAACAATAAATCCTTGCCTGTACATACTCCAGATCTCCGCAATACGGTGTTCCAACCAAATACCATTCTCTCGACAGATTCATTTCCATTCGGGTTTTTACCCACTGATCATCAACTAGAACTTCCAGACATTCTCCGCAGTGAAATCCTGGATCAATCCATAAGTCTGATGACAATAATCCATATCTTTTGTTATAACTGTTGTAACCTAATCTTCCTTCTCTCATGGTGTCATTCTCCCTTCATTTATCATTTCCGCAGGGACGCCCTGAATCAGGGCCCCCTTTTGAAAAGTTTTTTCTTCGCCAATCAACTACCGGCTACACCTTACAGACCTTCTCTTTGTTTGCTATCTACAGGTGCGTGGCACGCTCCTGTCATAAGGTCATCAAGCAGAATCCTTACCAACGAAAATCCTCATGCATTCCACACTTATCCAAGTACTCTTGTCTTGCCTTTTCCCGTTCTTCCTCGGTTGGTGCTGTTTTGAATGTTGTATATAACTGACGTTTTACCATACTGTCTAATTTTTCCATCAATGCTTTTTCTATCTCCGGCAGATATTCCTCGTTCCCGGCAAGATGATACTGGAACAATGCCAGTAATAAATCTTTTGGTATCTGTACCTGTAATTTTCTTTCCATGTTTCTCCTTTCCGTGACGGTCGTGACGATAGTGACGATATTTTCGCTACCGTCACGCTATATAAAATACCGTCACAACCGTCACATATCGTCACGCTTGTTTTCCAACAAAGGTCAATCTGATTTTTCTTCCATCGTGTCCTCGTTCTGTTTTATACTGGATTCCATATTCCAGAATCAATCGTTCCAGGCTGACATTTAATTTTCGTGATAATGCGTTTGGCTGCATTTCCGCCTGCAGGATTTGTACCAACTCTGTTGCTGTACCTGTCCACTCTGGCTGATCTATTGTGACAAGTTCTTTGATTTTCTCTAACAGAGGATCTTCTGGTTCTTTCCAAAGTTCTGTCTCTGTCTTGGTAAGTTCCCAGACACATCTCTCCCGGTTAAAGTTCAACCATAGTTTCTGATCCTGCTGGTCACGCCCTGCCACTTCCAGAACTGCTTTATTATCTGTACGCTTTTCTTTCTGCATAACAAACGCTCCATCCGCAGCTCCAAGCAATCCATTCGTACCTGAAATCATATCGAAACTATCTGAAGATTCCATTTTCCTTGTATGATGCACAACCAGAAAACAGATGCCATATTTATCACTGAATGCTTTCAGCTTTGTTACAATCTCATAATCGCTGGCATAACTGAATTTATCTCCACCGACCTCTCGAACCTTCTGAAGAGTATCTATGATAATCAGTCTTGCATCTTTATGCTCTGTCACAAACGTTACAAGCTGCTTTTCCAGTCCGTCATTGAGTGATTTGGATTTTGTAGCAAAATAAAAATTCTCACTGCCTTCCATTCCAAACATCTGTGATAACCGTTTTTGCAATCTTGCATAATCATCTTCCAATGCCAGGTACAGAACCGTTCCCTGTCTGACTGAAAAGCCCCACAATGGAATTCCTTTACTGATGTGATACCCGATCTGTGCCATAAAGAATGATTTTCCAATTTTCGGTGAACCAACAAACAGGTACGTTCCGTTATACAGAAGTCCATCTATAATCGGCAGTTTTGGTGGATATGCGGTGTCGTATAATTCCATCATAGAAACTGTTTCCAGATCATCTGGATTCTTTTTATTTGCTGATTTTGCTGTATTTTCCACATTATTTGTGGCTTGCAGATTGCCCTTACCGGGCAAATCTGCTATACTTTGGTTGGTTAATTTATTACTTGATGACTGTTCCACATCTGCGCCAACAGATGCAATCGGAGCAGTCATTTTTTCTTTTTCTGTCATTCATTTTCCCCTTTCAATCCATACAATGTCTCTGCAACCAATCTCAGGGTACTCAGCAACTCTTCGTTTTCCTCACTGCATTTTTCCAGACGTTTCAGTTCTTCATAAATCTCTGCCATCTGATTTCGCAATGCTTTATAGACTCTTGGGTTCCCCTGTACCACAATTTCCCGATCAGTTAATCGTTTTGTGATATAGTCCTGCTTGCTAAGTCCTGACAATCGGACACATGCATCAATCTGCTCTGCTTCTTCCGGTGATACCCGGAATGCTACGATTTTGTTTCTCCATCTTCCTTTACTGTCCAGATTCTTCTCCATTTGATTTTTCCATCCTTTCAATATCCAACTGTTCTGCCATCTGTGTCTGCTCACTTGGAAACAAATGTGCATATCGGTAAGTGATATCAATGCTCTCATGTCCCATTCGATCTGCAATTGCTAATACCGTAAATCCCATATTGATCAATAACGATACATGGGAATGTCTCAAATCATGCACACGGATTCGCTTCACCCCAGACACTTTTGATCCTCTGTTCATTTCATGATGCAGATAAGATTTGGAAATCGTGAAAATCCGTTCGTCCTCTTTCGGCTCATACAGCATTTTCAGATAATCCTGCATCTCATTACATATAAATTGTGGCATCTTGATAAATCTGTTACTTTTAAATGTCTTTGGTGGGGTAATCACATCTTCCCGGTTTAATCTTTGATATGATTTATTAATTCGCAGTGTATGCGTTGTAAAGTCAAAATCCGCTGGTGTCAGGGCAAGCAACTCGCCTTCACGGATACCACACCAGTAAAGCATTTCAAAAGCGTAGTAAGAAACTGGTTTATCCATCATCACATCTGCAAATTTCAGATATTCTTCTTTTGTCCAGAACAGCATTTCCTTATATTCCTCTATTGCTATATTTCCAGCTTTCTGTGCCGGATTAGAAGGCAAATGATAAAAATCAACTGCATGATTGAAAATGGCACTTAACTGGCTGTGGATTTTCCGCAGATATGAAGCAGAATACCCTTTTCCATTTGCTCTCTTAAATGCAAGCAAATAATTCTGCCATGCAATCACATCTTTTGGTTCAATTTCTGCAATCTTTCTCTCCCCAAAGTATGGAAGAATTTTTGTTCTGGCAATATTATTCTTAGTTCCCCATGTGTTATCCCGGATTCGTTCCTTTTTATCTTCTACATAGATTTCATAAAAACTTGCGAAAGTCATATCCAGTTTTGCATCATGCTTTAACATTTGTTCGTGTTCCCACATCTGCGCTTCTCGCTTCGTAGGAAATCCTCGTTTTGAAGTCTGTTTCGTTTTCCCTGTCCAGTCGGTATACCGATAAACCACTCGCCACTTCCCAGTGACATTATCTTTGTAAATACTCATACAAATTCTCCTCTCTCTTACACTTCGCTGTAACATACTTTTTTGCGGAAATAATTGGTGTTTACTCTGCCAGCTACCGTAAGATAACCCAGCTTCTGTAATTCTTCATTTAGCTGTTTGACAATCTTATAAGCATAAGACTTGGAAACTCCCAGTTCCGCTGCAACTTCTTCTACGGTCATAAAAGTTCTGTTTGTCACATCGCATCTCTCCTCTCTATCTTAACGTAATTTGTTTAAGTCGTTACATTTGCATGATACTAAACATTTTAATTTAAGTCAAGCAGTTTTATAAGAATATTAAATTTTTTTGTTTAAGTTCTTCTTGCTATCTAAAATTGCTCATGCTATACTGAACCTAAACAGAATTGTTTTATTTTCTATCACAATTAATTATGGCAACACGAATGACCACTATAAGGAGGCAAACAAAAATGGCAATCGGACAACGTATCAAATTTTTTCGCAACCGCAAAGGCATGACACAAAAGCAACTCGGAGAGCAACTGGGATTCAAAGGAAAAACCTCAGATGTCCGCATGGCTCAGTATGAATCTGAAGCCAGAGTTCCTAAAATCGATCTTGTAAAACAAATGTCTCAGATCTTCGATGTCAATACTCATGCTTTAACCGTGCCCGATATTGATACTCATATAGGTCTGATGCACACACTATTTACACTGGAAGATATATATGGTCTAAAGGTAAAAAATATAGATGGACAACCTCATCTCTGCCTTGACTCTTCCATATCTGCTCCCGGCTCATCTGTCGATGAAATGCTTCGTGCATGGATGGAACAGGCTGACAAATTGGAAAACGGTGAAATCAGCAAGGAAGAATATAATGAATGGAGATATAAGTACCCTGAACTGGATACTTACCAGAAACGTGCCAAGGTA
>ULJD01048205.1_pt1 | contig 12715 bp, 7 predicted proteins | sample 1950801 | NCBI WGS metagenome assembly ULJD01 (sample SAMEA4835464, study PRJEB28245) | human gut metagenome | biome: gut microbiome; material: fecal sample | place: Denmark | collected 2008 | reverse complement strand
TTCACGGATATAGCCGCGCTCGTTGATGCGGTAAATTTGTGCGGGAGCATGGCACATTTTTTCAACGATGGTTTCGAGTGTGAATACTCCCTCATCCACCAGTTGCAGCATGCTGACAAGTGAGAACTGTATCATCGGCATGCCGGACATGGCCTTCAAGGCACCTCCTTCTTTTTCGGAGAGCAGATGGGGCGCATGGTCGGTGGCTATAACGTCTATCAGGCCGGAGTTGACGGCTGCACGCAGGGCATCGCGGTCGGCTTGCTTCTTAATGGCAGGATTGCACTTGATACGTGTGCCCAACGTGCGATAGTCACTGAGCGTGAAGAGGAGATGGGCAACGCATGCTTCGGCGGTGATATGCTTCTCGGAAAGTGAATAGTCATTGAACAGTTGCAGTTCCTTGGCTGTGGACACATGCAGAATATGCAGCCGTGCACCGGCAATCCTTGCCAGCCGTACTGCCAGTTCAGAGGATGCATAGCATGCTGCCGAAGAGCGGATGTAGGGATGCTTGCCTATGGGAATATCATTCTCTCCGGCAAACATTTCCTTATACTTGGCAATATTGTTCTTGATGGTTTCCTGGTCTTCGCAGTGGGCGGCAATCAGCATGTCTGTACCGTTGAAGATGTTCAGCAGGCTGTTCATCTTGTCTACCAGCATGTTTCCGGTACTGGAGCCCATGAATAGCTTGATACCGCAGACGCGGTGCTTGTCCAGCTTGCCGAATTCGCTGTAATTGTCGTTTGTAGCACCGAAATAGCAGGAATGGTTTACGATACACTTCTCGTTCAGTAAATCAAGTTTGGCGTTCAAGGCATCCAGCGTAGTGGTCACCGGATTTGTATTGGGCATATCCATGATGGAGGTCACACCACCTGCGGCAGCCGCACGGCTTTCGGTGAGGATGTCCGCTTTGTGGGTCAGCCCGGGATCGCGAAAATGTACATGGTCGTCGATGATGCCAGGCAACAGATAGCATCCGGTGGCATCTATGGTCTCGTCACAAGGGGCGGAGAGAGGTTTCCAGTTGGTCAGTACCTCTGCAATGCGCCCGTCTTCTATCACTACGGAACCTTTCACGGATTGTCCTTCGTTGACAATCGTAGCGTTATGTATCAATGTTCTTTTCATATCTTCCTAATATTTATAGTAAACCCCTATCACTCTATCACCCATTACTTCATCTCCTTATCTACGGTAGGATATTTATGGAACCAACTGTTCCATTTCAACCGAATCACTCCGAATACGGCTTCACCAAAAATACTGCTGTTCATTTTGGAGGTGCCCAGTTCGCGATTGATGAAGATGACAGGCACTTCCTTTACCTTGAAGCCGCATTTGTAGGCGGTGAATTTCATTTCTATCTGGAAGGCGTATCCTTTGAAGCGGATACCGTCCAGATTGATAGGCTCCAATACCCGGCGGCGGTAACATACAAATCCGGCTGTAGTATCGTGGATGGGCAGCCCGGTGATGAAGCGTACATATTTGGAGGCAAAATAAGACATCAGTACACGTCCCATGGGCCAGTTCACTACGTTCACACCACTCACATAACGTGAACCGATGGCTACATCGGCACCCTCTTCGGAGCAGGCGCGGTAGAGTCGCGGCAAGTCTTGGGGATTGTGGCTGAAGTCGGCATCCATTTCGAATACATACTCATAACCTCGTTGCAATGCCCACTTAAAGCCGGCTATGTAGGCTGTACCCAGTCCTAACTTTCCTTTGCGCTCCACCATGAAGAGGCGTTCGGGAAACTCCTGCTGCAAGGTCTTTACAATGGCAGCTGTTCCGTCGGGCGAACCGTCTTCAATGACAAGGATGTGAAAACCATGTTTCAGAGCAAAAACGGCACGGATGATATTTTCTATATTCTCCCGTTCATTGTAGGTGGGGATGATGACAATGCTGTCTGATGTTTGCATACTTATAGGTAATGGGGGTTATAACTGGGAACAAATGTAATACATTTCTTTTTTATCTGGCAGCATTTTCACACAAATCTTGATTTTGCAAAGTTCTGGCGCCACGACTCTTTCATTTATGTAGTTCCTTCTAACTCCTGACTATGAGGAATGCAGGTTAAATCAAAGAACCGTATGCTTGACTTTGAACTTTAGCCTCAATCTTTAGCTATTCCCGTTTCAATCATTAACAGAAAACATTCAAACTATTAAAGAAAAACTTTCGAAGTATAAAGGATAAAGTGGGTAGATATAGGGAGAAAAAGTGCTCTTCAGTCTTGGTCTGTCTATCCCAAGCCTTGGGATAGACAGACCAAACCCTGGGATACATGTCCGCAGGCTGGGGATAAACTTTGTGTAACATAACTCCTGAATAGGGATTGTGCAGGCTGTGTTATTCATAATTGGAGGAAAAGAAGTTTCATTGCCTTCCCCGATAAATAGGGCGATACAGAAAAAAGGTGAAGGATGTGCAGGCTGACAGCAGAAAGATTATTTCAGAGAACATAGTTGCCGACAGGTCAAAGCTAAAGATTATTTGTGTATTTTTGCACCGAATTTATTTCGGTAGGATACCTTATGAGAGGCAATACCGGGGGAAAAAGCGCAAAGCAATGAATATAACTGAACTGCAACAATCTTATGCTTCCCATCCCAATGTAGAGGGGGTGTGCAGGCTTCTGAAAGATAACTCTGTCCGTCACCTATATTGCGGAGGTTTATATGCCTCTGCCGCTTCTTTGTTTTCGTCTGTATTGGTTCAGCGGGCTACTTGTCCGCTCGTTTTCATTCTGGGCGATATGGAGGAAGCCGGTTATTTCTATCATGATTTGACGCAGATATTGGGGACAGAGCAGGTATTGTTTTTTCCTTCTTCGTTCCGCCGCGCCATCAAGTACGGGCAGAAGGATGCGGCAAACGAAATACTCCGTACAGAAGTGCTGAGTCGCCTGCAAAAAGGAGAAGAGGGGCTTTGCGTGGTGACCTATCCGGATGCGCTGGCCGAAAAGGTGGTCTCTCGTAAGGAACTGGGAGAGAATACACTGAAACTGCATGCAGGCGAGAGGGTGGATATGAACTTCGTGACGGACGTGTTGCGCAGCTACGGCTTCGAATATGTGGACTACGTCTACGAGCCGGGGCAGTATGCCGTTCGTGGCAGTATTATCGACGTCTTTTCCTTCTCTTCCGAATATCCCTTCCGTATAGACTTTTTCGGCGATGAGGTGGAAAGCGTCCGTACCTTCGAGGTGGAAACACAGCTCTCGAAGGAGAAGAAAGAAAGCATCGTGATAGTTCCCGACTTGAGCCATAGCCTGGAAAAAAAGGGAAGCGGCGGCATGGTGTCGTTCCTCGATTTCCTTCCGTCGGACAGCTTGCTTGCCATGCGCGATTTTCTCTGGCTACGCGAACGCATCCAGACCGTGCACGACGAATCGCTCACCCCACAGGCCATCGCCGCCCGTGAGTCGGAGGAGAATGGAGCCATCACGCTGGAAGGCAAGCTGATTGATGGTGGCGAGTTCACCCTGCGCGCCCTCGATTTCCGCCGGATGGAGTTCGGCAACAAGCCCACCGGAACGCCGGATGCTACCGTCTCGTTCCATACTACGGTACAGCCTATCTTCCATAAAAACTTCGACATGGTGGCAGAGAGTTTCCGCGAATACCTCTCCCGTCACTACACCATCTACATATGCAGCGACAGCCTGAAACAGACCGACCGCATCCGTGCCATCTTTGAGGACCGTGGAGACAACATATCCTTTACCGCCGTGGAACGGACGCTGCACGAAGGCTTTGCCGACGACACTTTGCGTATCTGCGTCTTTACCGACCATCAGCTGTTCGACCGCTTTCACAAGTATAACTTGAAGAGCGACAAGGCACGCAGCGGCAAGGTGGCCTTGAGCCTGAAGGAGCTGAACCAATTCACCCCCGGCGACTATGTGGTGCATACCGACCACGGTGTGGGGCGTTTTGCCGGACTGGTACGTATCCCCAACGGTGACACCACGCAGGAGGTGATGAAGATTGTCTATCAGAACGAAGATGTGGTGTTTGTCTCCATCCACTCTCTGCACAAGGTTTCCAAGTACAAGGGAAAGGAGGGTGAAGCGCCCCGCCTCAACAAGCTCGGCACCGGAGCCTGGGAGAAGCTGAAAGACCGCACCAAGACGAAGATAAAGGATATTGCCCGCGACCTGATAAAACTCTACTCGCAACGCCGCGAGGAGAAGGGGTTCCAATACAGTCCCGACAGCTTCCTGCAACGGGAGTTGGAAGCCTCCTTCATCTATGAGGATACCCCCGACCAAAGCAAGGCTACTTCCGACGTGAAGGCCGACATGGAGAGTGCCCGTCCGATGGACCGCCTGGTGTGCGGTGACGTGGGCTTCGGCAAGACGGAGGTGGCTGTTCGTGCCGCTTTCAAGGCTGTGGCGGACAATAAGCAGGTGGCTGTACTGGTGCCCACTACCGTACTTGCCTATCAGCATTTCCAGACCTTCAAGGAGCGCTTGAAAGGCTTGCCTTGCCGGGTGGAGTATCTGAGTCGTGCCCGCACCGCTGCTCAGGCAAAGGCTGTAGTGAAAGGGCTTGCCGAAGGGGAAGTGAATATTCTTATCGGTACCCACCGTATCCTGGGAAAAGACGTTAAGTTCAAAGACCTTGGTTTGTTGATTATTGATGAGGAGCAGAAGTTCGGCGTCTCCGTCAAGGAGAAACTCCGCCAATTGAAGGTGAATGTGGATACGCTGACCATGACGGCTACACCCATTCCCCGTACCTTGCAGTTTTCGCTGATGGGTGCGCGCGACTTGAGCGTCATCCAGACACCGCCGCCTAACCGCTATCCCATCCAGACGGAAGTGCACACCTTCAACGAGGAAATCATTGCCGACGCCGTCAATTTTGAGATGAGCCGTAACGGGCAGGTATTCTTCGTGAATAACCGTATTTCCAATCTGTTTGAGTTGAAGGCCATGATAGAGCGGCACATTCCCGACTGCCGTGTCTGTATCGGACACGGACAGATGGAGCCTGCCGAACTGGAGAAGATAATCTTTGATTTCGTCAATTACGATTACGATGTGCTGCTTGCCACTACCATCATCGAAAGTGGCATCGACATACCCAATGCCAATACCATTATCATCAACCAGGCGCAGAACTTCGGCCTCAGTGACTTGCACCAGATGCGCGGACGTGTGGGGCGGAGCAATAAAAAAGCTTTCTGTTACCTGCTGGCACCGCCTTTGTCCTCCCTTACTCCCGAAGCGAAACGACGCCTGCAAGCCATCGAGAACTTCTCCGACCTGGGCAGTGGCATCCACATTGCCATGCAGGACCTTGACATCCGTGGCGCAGGCAATATGCTCGGTGCTGAACAGAGTGGTTTCATTGCTGACTTGGGCTACGAGACGTATCAAAAGATTCTCTCCGAAGCTGTGCACGAACTGAAGACCGACGAGTTTGCCGACCTTTATGCCGAAGAACTGAAAGCAGACGGAGGCGTCATCAGTGGAGAACAGTTTGTCGACGAATGCCAGGTGGAAAGCGACCTCGAACTTCTGTTGCCTGCCGATTACGTGACTGGCAGCAGCGAGCGTATGTTGCTCTATCGCGAGTTGGACGGATTGACACTCGACAAGGATGTGGATGCTTTCCGTTCCCGCCTCGAAGACCGCTTCGGCCCGATTCCTCCCGAAACGGAAGAACTGCTGCGCATCGTTCCCTTGCGACGCCTGGCTGCCCGCCTCGGCGTGGAGAAAGTCTTTCTGAAAGGTGGGCGCATGTCCCTGTTCTTCGTCTCCAATCCGGACAGCCCGTACTATCAGAGCCAGGCTTTCGGTAAGGTCATTGCTTACATGATGAAGTACACCCGGCGTTGTGACCTGCGCGAACAGAACAACAAACGGAGTATGTTGGTGAAGGATGTCAAGACGGTAGAAGAAGCTGTCTGTGTGTTGCAGGAGGTAGTGGCAATGCAGGTGGAAGAGTAAACTGTTGCCACTCCTGCCACTAACGTCCGAACTGCAAGGCGAATCCCAAATTGAAGAAAGTGATGTTGTTTTTGAACCAGCTATGGTCTACTCCGTCATCATACCCGTCTGTGTTATAAAGTCGTGCATCGGGGTTGGCAAACCAGTCTGCTGTCAGGAAATCACAGCGAATCATGCCCGAGAGTTTACGGCTGATGCGGAACTCATAGCCTGCTGCGAAAGTTATTCCACAATATCCTTTATGGAAAAGGTGTCCGTTCCGTTCACCGCGTTTATATGTCCGTTCCTGATAGTTCATATACCCGATGCCGAACGAGAGGAACAGTCCTTGATTCCCGTTGCTCCACAAGGGCCGGTATGTGATGTTGGGGCGTATGCTGTGCAGATGTGCCTTATCCGGCAGGCGTGCCATGCGTAGATAGTCATATTGAAGTCCTGCGGCAAATAGGGGCGTGATGTAGTAGCGGCCTTCTGTCATCAGGTCATATCCCACCCGGTTGCCATTCTTGCTGAAGAAGTCGTTACGGTTTCCCTCTACATGAGGTAAGGATACACCGCCACCGAAGATGATACTGTAATTTTGCGGCAGGCATTCGCTTTGTGCCAGCAGACCTGTCGCTCCGATGGGGAGTAGGGATAGGCAGAGGAGGAGGAATCGTTTCATGCAGTTGCTGTGAGTTTCTTGGAAATATCGTATTTTTATCGTTTCCCGTATAGCTTGTCTATCAAATCCGTCCGTCCTATCCGGCGCAGTTCGTTTATGATGTTCCTGCGCTCTTCGGGTTTGTACCAGAAGAAGAATTGGCGTTGAGCCAGTTTCTCGCGCTGCGTTTTGGCACTGAATACCGGTTCCAGCGTATAAGGATGGAAGCCCGTGTACCATGCTTCGGTGGCAACGGTCATGGGAGTAGGGGTAAAGTCTTGCACTTGTTCCAGATGGAAGTCCAGTCGCTTGGTGATGACGGCAAGTTCTGCCATATCTTCCTCCTTGCATCCGGGATGGCTGCTGATGAAATAAGGAATAAGCTGCTGGCGTAGTCCTTCTTCATGGTTAATCCTGTCGAATATCTTCTTGAACTCACCGAACTGGCTGAACGGAGGCTTGCGCATGATGTTGAGCACGCGGTCTGACGTATGCTCCGGTGCTACCTTCAGGCGACCGCTGACATGGCGGGCAATGAGCTCGCGGGTATATTCCTGCGTACTTTTGTTAGTGTTCGGGTCCTTGCTCTGGTGCAGCAGCAGGTCATAGCGTACACCGCTGCCAATGAAGGACTTCTTGATGCCGGGCAGGGCATCTACGGCATGATAGATGTCGAGCAGCGGACGGTGGTCCGTATTCAGGTTGGGGCATACCTTGGGGTAGATGCACGACGGGCGTTTGCATTTCCTGCAGACGGCCTCATCCCGTCCCTTCATGCGGTACATATTGGCCGACGGGCCTCCCAAATCGCTCAAATAACCCTTGAAGTCTGGCAGCTCCGTGATGGCTTTCACCTCTTTCAGAATGCTCTCCTTGCTGCGGCTTACGATGAATTTGCCCTGGTGTGCGGAGATGGTGCAGAAGGCACATCCTCCGAAACATCCGCGATGCAGGTTGACGGAGAACTTTATCATGTCGTATGCCGGAATACGTTTTCCCTTGTATTTGGGATGGGGCAGGCGCGTGTATGGCAAGTCGAAAGAACGGTCGAGTTCAGCTTCCGTCAAAGGGGGATAGGGAGGATTGACTACTACCGTCAGCTTGCCGCTCTTTTGCAAGATGCGGGATGCTGTATATTTGTTGCTTTCCTCCTCGATATGACGGAAGTTGGCAGCTTCTTTCTTTTTATCTTTCAGACATTCTTCATGGGAAAAGAGGGTGATATCCCCTTCTTGTACCACTACTTCCTTGTCAAGGTAAACCATTTGGGGAATATCGGCGATGAGCTTTTTGAAGCTTGGGGCGTCCATCTGTGTCTGTTGGCGTTTCAGCCTTTCCGCAAGTTCCACCACCGGTTTCTCTCCCATACCGTAGATGAGTGAGTCGGCTCCGCTGTCGAGGAGGATGCTGGGGCGTACACGGTCCTGCCAATAGTCATAGTGCGTCAGGCGGCGCATGCTTGCCTCGATGCCGCCCAGTACGACGGGGACATCGGGGAATAGCTTCTTTAATATCTGGGTATATACAATGGAAGGGTACTCCGGACGCATATCCGGACGTGCATCCGGGGTATAGGCGTCATCACTGCGCAAGCGTTTGTTGGCAGTATATTTGTTGACCATCGAATCCATACAGCCGGGACTGATGCCGAAGAACAGACGGGGACGTCCCAGTTTTTTGAAGTCGCGCAAGTCGTCGCGCCAGTTGGGTTGGGGGATGATGGCTACGCGCAATCCTTCTGCTTCGAGGATGCGGCCTATGACGGCGGCTCCAAAAGAAGGGTGATCCACGTAGGCGTCACCGCTGAAAAGTATTACATCCAATTCGTCCCAACCACGCAGTTCCACTTCTTTCTTGGTAGTAGGAAGCCAGTCTGTAAGGCGATATTCTTTCATTTGCACATTAAAAACTGTAATGTCATCCGTTCTCCGTCGTAAATCTCACGGAAGCCTATCTGCTGCTCGGAAAGATACTCTTTCATGTCATTGAAGGCAGCAGCGTCGTCCATGATGATTTCCAGCTTCTCGCCTTTTCCGGCCTCGCACATGGCTTTGATGGCAGGGATTAAAGGGCTGTAATGCTGTTGTCCGCAGGTGTCGATGGTTTTCATTTATTCTTCTTCTATGGTGTCTTGTTGGGAAAGCCATTGCAGATAGAGCTTGATGAGCTGTTGTAGTCCGAAGGCCTTCATGTTGTTGTGATAGATAACGTCGATACAGAGGTCGAGCAGATCTTTGCTGTCCTCCTCTTGCGCGGCGATGAGGGAGCGGATGTTCAGTTTCAACTTGTCGAGCACGGTTTCGTCCACAATACCGTTGCTGTCGATGAGATGGCGGAAGAGGCCGTATTTCTCGATGGTGACAAGATTCTCTTCAGAAACTTCTAAACTACGGGTTCCGCTGGGGTTGGCTTGTATAGTGTACATGATGTTTAATGTTTAGTGGTTAATGTTTAATGATTAATGGAAGCAAAGATAGTTTTTTCACTACAGATTACACAGATTTCCACGGATTATTTATAGGGATTGCTATTTTGTCTGTGTTAATCTGTGTAATCTGTGGTGAGAAAGCGGAGTATGGATGCCATAATTACATTTCTGGATGTTTCTTCCCGGATGCTTTCAAAAGGGAATCCCATGACAAAAGTGCGATAATCGTTGCCTTGATAGGCTACGGCGGCGGGTGTGTTGCTGATGGCATAGGTCATGACTGGAAAAGCGGGAGACATGGGCAGGATGCAATCAGGGGAAGTGACCGGATAGCTTTGCTCATTCGGCAGGCGGGGAAGGGTGAAGGTATGCCCCAGTCCCCGGACAGCGATTTTGTCCCCGTCTGTTTTCAGAGAGTTGCCATGCCGGTACTTCAAGATATTCTGAATAAATTCTTTATTGCCCTGCGAGCTGTCCATATCGCTGCCTACATAGGCACCGCTGACCAGGAGATGACCTCCCGACTGGCAATAGGAAGTCAGTATGCGCTGCATGGGCGAGGAGAATGTTTTGTAGTAGGTATTGCGTGCCGGATTGCTGGAATTGTCTTCTTTCTCAAGTCCGAGGATATAGTCCACTATCGGATAATCCTCTAATGAGAGGATGCCCTTTTCCACAGCCTCGTCGCTGCATGAGACGAAGCTGTAATTTCCGGCTGCCTGGATGGCTTTGCCATGTACGAAGGGGTAATCGAAAGTGTTTCCGATGATTTTCATGCCTTCGTATTCGTCACTGCTCTCTCCCAGACGTCGTCCTGCTTCCTTCCGGCTAAAATTCTGCTGGGCGCCGCAGAGGGAGATGTCATAGAGATAGGGTACGCCGGGATCTTGTGACAAGTCGAAGCCTGCCGCATCGGGGGTGTCTATAACGGCAGGCCCGCTGATGCGGTCGAATCCGTTGACGATAAGTATCTGTCCTTTTTCACGCTTTGCCTTGTAGGCGGCAAGAATTTCCGAAGGGAAGCTTTCGCCACCCCGGTTTACGGCGGTTACTTTAAAGGAATAGACGATGCCCGGTTCTATTTTTACGGTGTGGGATGGGGAGCTGACGCGTACGCCATTGTCAAATCCTCCACGACCGATACGTGTATATACAATGTATTCACGTGGTTTGGCAGTCGGCTCCAACGGGTCTTCCTCTCCTTGCCAGGAAAGCTCTAAAGTATTCTTCTTTTGACCGAAGCGGATGGCAAAGTGGCTGACGGGAAGGGGTTGGACAACGTAGTCTCTGCCGTGCTGGCTGCATATGTATTGCAGAATGGCTTTATAGAGCGCACGCCCGACGGTGAACTTGAAGTTAGGGTCATGTCCCAAGCGCATATCTGCGAAGTTCTGGTGCGACAACAGTTCTACGATGGTGGAAGGGACGGCGGGCAGGCGTGTTTCACTGTAGTTGCGGTTCCATAGGCTGCGGCGTGTCCAGTCTACGTTGAAGGTAGAGCGGATATCACGCTGCAACTGCGTCAGCAGAATGTCTGAAAGGTCACGGGAGGCATGGCGGTCTGTACCGGCATGCAGTCGGCCGTTGTTGAAGTTGGTGGTATAAATGCCGAGAGTGCCTATAATCTCATCTTCCTTACTGAAACCGGCATCGCTATGCAGGGCCATACTCATTTCAAAGGGGATGCCCAAACCTTCTTCCGTCGGGTTGAATAGTGATTTTCCTGCAAGGTAATTCACTGTACGGGAACGTACGTTGATGTCGTCGTTCATATCATTCTTTCCCTCATAGCCTCCATAGACGGGATAGGGCATGCCTGCCCATTGGGCAAAGTAGCGTGCGCCTTCCAGGTATTTGGGCAAGCCGCTGGTTTGTCCTCCGCGGGCAATGTTGCCCATGCCTCCTCCAAAGCGGACGGCATCGGCACAGACCACGCCTTTCTCTTTGCTTTCGTTGCTCAATACCACCATGCCATAGTCATTCCGGCCTTTGTCGAAAGTGAATGTGCCGAGGTACACCCATGTGCCGCCTCCTATTTGCTGGTTCACCTTGAACTCCGTGACGCCTCCATTGTGAAATACAAGATATTTGGCATCGCTTACGCTGCCCGGCAGTGTTTGGTAAGATACGTATACAGCATATTCTCCCGTTTCCGGAATATCGGGTACCCATTCGGCAAAAGCCTTGTCTTTCTTCTTTTCAGTTTTGGCAAAGCGTGCCGTGCCGGAGAGGAAAGGGTTTTCATTGTCTTGATAGACTCGTTTCCGTTGGGCAAATCCGGGTCGGGAGGTCTGTTCCCAACGTGCTTTCCGGCTTTTCACGTCCAGATAAAGGGAACCTTGTCCTCCATGTCCGCTCAGGCTACCGTCATTGTCTACGATGACTTCCTGCTTCTGCGTGTCCCTTTCGCGGGGAGTGAATACATTGGCTCCTGCATTCTCTAGCATGGGCAGGAGGTAGGGCAGGATGAAGGATTGGGTGAACTGGTCTTCTGTAGTGCAGAACAGCCTCGGGCGTTGCCATCCCCATTTGTCCTTGTCATTGATATAATATTTCCCGTGGCTTTGCCAAAGGGCGATGTGGCGTCCTTCCAGTCCGCGGGTGATGTCGTAGGGGCGCGAGGTACGGGTTACCCAGGGTGTACCTTTGTATTCCAGGTGGCTGAACAGACGTGCCTTGTCTTTCTTCCCTTTCCGGTAGAGGTTGGGGATAAGCTCTTCGATGCTCTTCCCGTCAGCAAAGACGGTGAGGTCGAAATAGTTCACCGGTCCTGGCAGGATTTGTCCCAGATGGCGGTAAATGGCATCAACGGTTTCAGGCCGTAGAGGCTGGTAGGCAAAGCGCTCGTTTGCATAGACAAGCAATTTCTTCTTCCGGAAGTCAATGCGGAAACTATCCAGCTTGCAGGTACCGATGTTGGCCGTATGGGTGGTGTATTTCCTAAAGAATGTCTGGAGGCGTTCTTCCACATTCTGCTCTAGTTCTTGTGCCGGAAGGAGGAATCCACACAAGAGCCATATGCCGGTTAGGATAAGTTTTTTCATACTGATGAAATATTGAAGTTGCCAATATCTGCTTTTACCAGACGGTGGTGCGTGCAAAAGTACATAAAAGAAAGCTTCACTGATGAGCGGGTTACTTTCTTTTTATTATTTTGCAGACATATAAGTAAGTCTTAAGAATTAAAAAGCATTAATCGGCAATCTTTTTCAGTTCTGTCAGTTCCGTAACTTTGTCCGGATAGAGGATGGCGTTGTGCGCAGCCATTTGAGCTGCTTTCTTATGGATTGGGTCTATTCCTTCGGGAGAATATGGGTTTTCTGTTACATTCCGATGGGTCAATGCCTCAAACCATGTGCAGGCAGCTGTATATCTGCCTATGGTTAAGTCAAGGTGGTATCCGTCCCTATTCATATGGTCGCCGATAAAGGAGGTACGTGCATTTTGTATGGCGGTTCCCGAAGGGATAATTTTCTTGATACCCACCAGGTTGGCGGCTTTCTTTACTGCATCCACAATGCTGGTGTACATTTTCATTTGGTTCTGGTCATAGTTTTTGAATCCGGTGTGGTTGGCATTGGTAGCATAAGCCCATGTCTGGTGCATCATTAATACGGTTTCCTTTCCAATTCGTTCCCTAATATAGTTAACCAATTCAGGTAGG
>ULJD01029300.1_pt1 | contig 12802 bp, 9 predicted proteins | sample 1950801 | NCBI WGS metagenome assembly ULJD01 (sample SAMEA4835464, study PRJEB28245) | human gut metagenome | biome: gut microbiome; material: fecal sample | place: Denmark | collected 2008 | reverse complement strand
GGGCGCAAAGACCGCCAAGCTGAAGTACGGCCACCGCGGCGCAAATCAGCCCGCGAAGGACGTCAAGACCGGGCTGTCCTACATGACGAGCCAGAACCACGGCTATGCGGTGGACTGCGACACGCTGCCGGAAAACGCGTCCCTGCGTTTTGTCAACGGCAACGACGGCACCTGTGAGGGCGTTGATTATACCGATATGCCCGCCTTCTCCGTCCAGTTCCACCCGGAAGCGTGCGGCGGCCCGCTTGACACCCGCTTCCTGTTCGACCGCTTTATTGCCATGATGGGAGGGAATAAGGAATGCCGCTGAATCCCGATCTGCACAAAGTAATGATTATCGGCTCCGGCCCGATTGTGATTGGTCAGGCTGCCGAATTTGACTACGCCGGTTCGCAGGCGTGCCGCGCCTTGAAGGACGCGGGGCTGGAAGTCGTGCTGGTCAACCCGAACCCCGCGACCATCATGACCGACCATTCCTCCGCCGACCATATCTACATTGAGCCGCTGACGCTGGAAACCCTGCGCCGCATCATCCTCAAGGAAAAGCCGGACTCCCTGCTGTCCACGCTGGGCGGGCAGAGCGGTCTGACCCTCTCCATGCAGCTGGCGAAGGAGGGCTTCCTCGAACAGCATGGCGTGAAGCTGCTGGGCGCCAAGTGCGAGACGATTGAAAAGGCGGAAGACCGCCAGCAGTTCAAGGACACGATGCTTTCCATCCACCAGCCCGTCATTCCGTCGGAAGTCGTGGAGACGGTGGAGGATGCGCTCGCGTTCGCCAAGACCATCGGCTACCCCGTGATTGTGCGTCCAGCGTATACGCTGGGCGGTTCGGGCGGCGGCATCTGCCAAGACGAAAAGGAACTGGCGGAAATCGCTGAGAATGGTCTGCGCCTGTCGCCGATTACGCAGATTCTGGTCGAGAAGTGCATTTCCGGCTGGAAGGAAATCGAATTCGAGGTCATGCGCGACAAGCTCGGCAACGTGATTGCCGTCTGCTCGATGGAGAACATCGACCCCGTCGGCGTGCATACGGGCGACTCCATCGTCGTTGCGCCCGCGCTGACCTTGGCGGACAAGGAGTACCAGATGCTCCGCCGCGCCGCGCTGGACATCATCACCGCGCTGGAAGTCGAGGGCGGCTGCAACTGCCAGTTCGCGCTCAATCCCGATACGTTCGACTATGCCGTCATCGAGGTCAACCCGCGCGTCAGCCGTTCCTCCGCCCTTGCGTCGAAGGCGACGGGCTACCCGATTGCCAAGTGCGCCGCGCAGATTGCCATCGGCTATACGCTGGATGAAATGAAGAACGCCGTGACGGGCAAGACCTGCGCTGCGTTCGAGCCCGCGCTGGACTACATCGTGGCGAAAATCCCGAAGTGGCCGTTTGACAAGTTCGTGTACGGCAAGCGCACCCTCGGCACGCAGATGAAGGCGACCGGCGAGGTGATGGCGATTGGCGTGAACGTCGAGCAGGCGCTGATGAAGGCGGTTCGCGGCGCGGAAATCGGCTGCGACACGCTGCGGATGAAGTCGATGGCGAATCTCACCGTGGACGAGCTGCTGGAGCTTATCGGCAAGTGCACCGACCAGCGCATGTTTGCAATGTACGAGGCGATTGCGCGCGGCGTGACGCTGGAGAAGCTGCACGAAATCACGAAAATCGACTACTTCTTCCTCCATAAGTACCTGAACCTGTACAACATGGAATGCCGCCTGAAAGAGGGCAACATCGACGCGGAGACGTATCTGCGCGCGAAGAAGATGGGCTATCCGGACAAGGCGATTGAGCGCCTGTCGGGCGAAAAAGTGCCGATGCACCGCGACCCGGTCTACAAGATGGTCGATACCTGCGCGGCGGAATTCGCGGCGGAAACACCTTACTTCTACGCAACCTATGACGATGAGAACGAAGCGAAGGAGTTCCTCGATGAGCGCCCGAAGAAGCCGTGCGTCGTCGTCTTGGGTTCCGGCCCGATCCGCATCGGTCAGGGCATCGAGTTCGACTATGCGTCCGTCCACTGCGTGTGGATGCTCAAACAGGCGGGCTACGACGTCGTGATGATCAACAACAACCCGGAGACGGTTTCGACCGACTTTGATACCGCTGACCGCCTGTACTTCGAGCCGCTGACGGCGGAGGACGTGCTGGGCGTGATTGCGACGGAGAAGCCGGTTGGCGTCGTTGCGGCGTTCGGCGGGCAGACGGCGATTAAGCTGACTCACGCGCTGGAGCAGGCGGGCGTGCGCATCATGGGTACGTCGGCGGATACGATTGACGCGGCGGAAGACCGCGAGCGCTTCGACGCGGCGATGGAGAAGTACGGCATCAAGCGCGCCAAGGGCCGCACGGTCATGACGAGCGAAGAAGCGGTGGCGGCAGCGAACGAGCTGGGCTACCCGGTGCTGGTGCGCCCATCGTATGTGCTGGGCGGTCAGAACATGATTATCGCCTATCAGGACAGCGACATTGTGGAGTACATGCGCATTATCCTCGCGCAGGGCATCGAAAACCCGGTGCTGATTGACCAGTACCTGATGGGCATCGAGGCGGAAGCGGACGCGATTTGCGACGGCACGGACGTGCTGATTCCCGGCATCATGGAGCACGTCGAGCGCTCCGGCATCCACTCCGGCGACTCCATCGCTGTCTATCCCGCGTGGAACCTGACCGGCGCGATGACGCAGCGGCTGATTGAGGTCACGCGGCAGATTGCGCTGGAACTCGGCACGCTGGGGCTTATCAACATTCAGTATATCGTCTATCATAACGAAGTCTATGTCATTGAGGCGAACCCGCGCGCCAGCCGTACCGTGCCGTACATCAGCAAGGTGACAGGCGTGCCGATGGTTGACCTCGCCGTCCGCGCGATGCTGGGCGAAAAGATTCGCGACATGGGCTACGGCACGGGGCTGTACCGGCAAAGCCCGTACTACGCGGTCAAGGTGCCGTGCTTCTCCTTCGAGAAACTGGCGGATGTCGATACTCACCTCGGCCCGGAGATGAAGTCCACCGGCGAAGTGCTGGGCATCGGCACGAACCTGCAGGAGGCCATCTTCAAGGGACTCGTCGCCGCGGGCTACAAGATGCGCCATCAAGGCGGCATTCTCGTCTCCGTCCGCGACAAGGACAAGCCGGAAGCCATTGACTGCGCGCGCAAGTTCGCCAAGCTCGGCTTCAACATTTTCGCCACGCCCGGCACGGCGCGCGCCATGCAGGAGCATGGGCTGTATGCCGCCGTCGTGAAGAAGGAAGCGCAGGAGAAAATGCTGGAAATGGGGCAGGTGCAGTACGTCATTTCCACGTCCAACAAGGGGCGTCTGCCGCAGCTGGAATCCGTCCGGATGCGCCGCAAGGCGGTCGAACGCGGCATCCCGCTGTTCACCAGCCTTGACACGGCGAATGCCCTCGCCAACGCGCTGACCAGCCGCTACTCACTGGGCAACGTCGAATTGGTGGACATCAACAACATGCGCACCAAGCACAAGAAGCTGACTTTCACCAAGATGCGCGGCACGGGCAATGATTACCTGTACTTCGATTGCTTCGACCAGACGGTGGAAAGCCCCGAATCGCTGGCTGTGCGCCTGTCCAACCGCCGCACGGGTGTCGGCTCGGACGGTATTGTGCTGATTATGCCCTCGACCATCGCCGATGCGAAGATGCGCATGTTCAATGCCGACGGCACGGAAGGCTCGGTGGCGGGCAATGCCCTGCGCTGCGTCTGCAAGTACCTGTACGAGAACGGCCATGTGCGCAAGGACGAAATGGCGGTCGAGACTGGCAGCGGCGTTAAGACGGCGAAGCTGTTCATCCGCGAAGATCAGGTGTTCTCCGTGCTGGTGGACATGGGCTGCCCGGCGTTCGCTCCGGCGAAGATTCCCGTCAAGCTCGACGGCGACCGCGTGATGATGCGCCCCGTGTTCCTCGCGGGCGAAAAGCGCGAAATCAGCTGCGTCAGCATGGGCAATCCGCATGTCGTCATCTTCGTGGAGGATGTAAACCGCATCCCGCTGGAGCAGGTGGGTCCGCAGATTGAGACGGACAGCCTGTTCCCGGAACGCGTGAACGTGTCGTTCGCCCAGATTGTGGACAAGAACGACATCGTGATGCGCGTATGGGAGCGCGGTATCGGCGAAACGGCGGCCTGCGGCACGGGCGCGTGCGCGGTGGCAGTCGCGGCAGTCGAAAACGGCTTCTGCACCCGCGGTGCGGATATTGATGTGCGCCTGCCCGGCGGCACGCTCGTCGTCCGCTATCAGGAGGACGGCAAAGTCTGGCTGACTGGCGACGCTAACACCGACTTCACGGGGACAATCGAAATTTAAGTGGCAGCGGCATCTCGTTTTTCACGCGGGATGCCGCCCTTTTTGCAAAAGGGGAGGAAATTTGCATGAAACACGTTCTTTGCTTTGGCGACAGCAACACTTGGGGCTTCATCCCCGGCACCTGCAAGCGCTACGACGAACACACCCGCTGGACAGGCGTTTTGCAGGACGAACTTGGCGCGGACTGGCGCATCCACGAGAACGGGCAGAACGGCAGAACCACCGTCTTTCCCGAACCCGGCAAGAATTTCATGACCGGCTTGGGCGCGCTGCCCTACGCGCTGGACACCCTGCGCCCGCTGGACGCCATCATCATCATGCTCGGCACGAACGACCTGAAGGAGCATTCCGCACAGGCGAGCGTCAACGGCGTCGGCACGCTGATTCGCACGATTCAGACGTTCGACCAGCTGTACCCCGCAAGCGTGCCGCTGTTCGGGGATAACAAGCCGCGGATTCTGGTACTGACGCCGATTGAGATTGGCGAGAATGTGGCGGAATGGGACACGCTGCATGGGAAGGGGGAGGAATCGCGGAAATTCCCGGCGCTGATGAAGGGCCTGTGTGAGTGGCTCGGCGTGGAGATGATGAATACGCAGAAGATTGTGCAGCCGTCAAAGGTGGATGGGATTCATATGATGCCGGAAGAGCATCGGAAACTGGCGCTGGCGGTGAAGGAAAGGTTATTAGGGCTTGTAAAAGCCTAAAAGCCCCGAAAGTGGACAGTAGGGAAGCGCACCCAAGCCGGGCTGCCCAAAAAGGGTCAAGGGGGGACTTCGTCCCTTCTCGTCTGTCCCTTGTGGGGTTTGGGGCAACGCCCCAACTGTTCCGCGGGCGACCAGCATCTCAAACGCACTCAACAAAGGCGCAGGCAGCGAAGCGTCCCTGCCAGTAACTTTGCGCGTCCGCAGACGCGCCCCCAAGCTGCTCTTTCCCCCAAGATTCCGTGAAGAACCGTAAAATTAGCAATGAGAAATGAGCAATGACTGGCGCACAAACGCAATCATTGCTCATTTCTCATTGCTAATTTCTCATTGGGCATTAAAAAATCGGAAGTCAAGCCGCTCATTCGCGTGCTTGACTCCCGATTTTTTTTCTTACTTTGTGTTCTTGATTTCCATCCACAGGTTTTCATAGATCTTGCGGAAGGTGTCGTCGATGTCGTGGAAGAATTCGCAGCGATCCTGAACCTCCTGAGAAGGATTCAGAACGTGGTTGTTCTCGTATTCCTCGCCCATCAGCTCAATCGCGCCCTTGTTGGGGCTGGAGTACCAGATGTATTCGCAGTTCATCTGCGCGATGTCGGGGCGGCAGAGGAAGTTGATGAACTTCTCGGCGTTCTCCTTGTTGCGGGCGGACTTGAGGATGACCGCGCCGTCCACCCAGATGTTCGAGCCTTCAGAAGGCACGAAATAGTCCAGATGGTCGTTCAGGTCAATGGCGTACTGTGCGTCGCCGGACCACATCAGCGCGAGCGCCGCTTCGCCAGCAACCATCTTATCCTTCGTTTCGTCCACCTGATACGCCTTGACAACGCCGGACTGCTTCTGCTCAATCAGCTTATCCTTCGCTGCCATCAGCTCCGGAACTTCGCGGCTGTTCATGGAATAGCCAAGGTACTTCAGCGTGATGCCCATGCTGTCGCGGTAGGAGTCCAGCATGAACACGTTCTTCTGGTACTGCGTGTCCCAGAGGATGCTCCAAGACTGGTTGGGGTCTGGAATCATGTCCTTGTTGTACAGGATGCCGACCGTTCCCCACATATACGGCACGGAGTACTTGTTCTCCGGGTCGTAGTCGGGATTGCGGAGCTTGTCGATAATCTGCTCGAAATTCGGCACGTTGTCGTAGTTAATTTCCGCCAGCAGATCCTTGGCAATCATGCGCTCGATGATGTAGTCGGACGGGAAGCACACGTCGAACGCACCGGGGTTCGCCTCGACCTGCACAATCATGTCCTCATTCGTGGTGAAGCACATGTAGTTGACCTTGATACCCGTCTCTTCGGTGAAGAGGGTCAGGACTTCGGGTGCGATGTAGTCCTCCCAGTTGTAGACGTTGACGACCTCTTCCGCGAGGGCGGCGGGGGCGACGGTCAGCGTCAGGCACAGGAGCATCAGCAGGGAAAGCAGCTTTTTCATCAGAGATGTTCCTCCTTAAAATATAGTGGATTAGTCATTATTCGATGCGGTGCGGCGGTTGACAATCAGCAGCAGCACCAGCAGAGCGACGAACATGAGCGCCGACAGTGCGTTGAGCGTCGGCTCGATGCCGCGGCGGGCGGCGGAGTAAATCAGCGTGGACAGATTCTGCACCAGCGGGGAGGTCGTGAAGTAGCTGATGGTGAAGTCGTCCAGCGAGAGGGTGAACGCCAGCATCGCCCCGGTGATGATGCCCGGCATACATTCGGGGATGATGACGTGGAACAGCGCGTACATCGGCGTTGCGCCAAGGTCAAGCGCCGCTTCGTAGGTGTGCCGGTTCATCTGCTTGAGCTTCGGCAGCACCGATAGGATGACGTAGGGCGTATCGAACGTGATGTGCGCCAGCAGCATCGTCACATAGCCGCGGTCGACCTTCGTGAAGAGGAACAGCAGCATCAGGCTGATGCCGGTCACGATGTCGGGCATGGTGTTGGGCAGGTTCGTCAGCGTCATCATGAACGACTGCGGCCGCTTCTTCATGGCGTGGATGCCGATGGCGGCGAGCGTTCCCAGAATCGTCGCGACGACCATGGCCAGCAAGGCAATTGTCACCGTGACGGTCAGCGCGTTCATGATGCGCGTGTCCTGAAACAGCTCCGTGTACCAGCGGAAGGAAAAGCCCTCCCACTTCGCGCGGCTCTTGCCCGCGTTGAAGCTCTGAACAATCAGCACGATAATCGGAAGATACAGGAAGATAAGGATGAGCGCCAGATACGCGCGCTTGCAGAACTTTTTCATGCGATGCCGCCTCCTTCGCCGTTGGGGTCGGCCTTGCGCAGGATGGAGAGCGAAATCAGAATCAGCACCATCATGATGAGGGAGAGCGCCGATCCGACGTTCCAGTTGCCTTCGGTCAGGAACTTCGCCTCAATCAGGTCGCCGAACATCATCGTGTTGCCGCCGCCCAAGACGCGCGGGATGAAGAACGTCGTCACCGAGGGCATGAAGACCATTGTAATGCCGCTGACGATGCCCGGAATGGACAGCGGCATGGTGACCTTCCACAGCGTCTGCCAGTTGTTGCAACCGAGGTCAGCCGCCGCTTCGGTCAGGCGGTAGTCCATCTTGCTCAGCAGCGTGTAAATCGGGAAAACCATGAAGGGCAGGAAGTTGTACACCATGCCCAGCAGCACCGCGCCGGAGTTGTACATCAGCTGTACACCGTTAAAGCCCAGCGCGCGCAGCACCGTGTTAATCAGCCCGTTGTCCTCCAACAGGCTCATCCACGCAATGGTGCGCAGGAGGAAGTTCATCCACATGGGGATGATGAACAGCACGACGAGGGTCGGGCCGAGCTTGATTTCGCGGTCGGCCATAATCAGCGCCGCCGGATAGCCCAGCAGCAGGCAGATAACCGTGCACTGGAACGCCATCCACAGCGAGTAAACCAGCGTATCCACGTTGACCGTGCCGCGGGAAATGTATGCCTGTCCGGCTTCGCCCATGGCGTCCAGGATGATTTTGTTCGATTCGTAGTTCGAATCCCAGAAACTGCGGAAGTTGTCCAGCGTGAACGCGCCGGAGGAATCCGTAAAGGCGTAGTAGGCAATCAGGATGACCGGAACGATGGTAAAAATCATCATCCACAGCGCATAGGGCGACGCGAACAGGGAACGGTGCATACCGCGGTTGCGGTGGATGGTGATGGCAATCAGCGCGATGAAGACGCACAGCCCCGTGCCCATGAGCGCATACGCCCACCACGGGAGAGAAAGGTTGCTCAGCATTCCGCATCCACCTCCGCCGCAGGCGTGGTGTCCTCCAGCCGCTTCATGATGTGGATGTTGAAGGGGACAATGTTCAGCCCGACGCGGCTGCCCTGCGGCTGCATCGTCGTCGAATGGACCTTGAAGGTGTACGCGCCGGTGTCAATCATCATTTCGTAATGCACACCCTTGAACAGCACGCTCCTGATGGTGCCGACCATCTGCCCGACGTCCTCGCCGACGAGCATGATGTCCTCCGGGCGGACGACGACGTCCACCGGCGTGTTCTCGCCGAAGCCGAAGTCCACGCACGGGAATTCCGTGCCCGCAAACTCGACCAGCTCATCGTGAATCATCGTGCCGCGCAGCAGGTTGCTTTCGCCGATGAAGTCCGCGACGAAGGCGTTTGCCGGTTCGTCGTAGATGGTTTTGGGGTCGCCGATCTGCTGGATGGTGCCGTCCTTCATGACGACAATCGTGTCGGACATGGTCAGCGCTTCCTCTTGGTCATGGGTGACGAAGATGAACGTAATCCCCAGCCGCTGCTGCATGGATTTCAGTTCCAGCTGCATTTCCTTGCGGAGCTTCAGGTCAAGCGCGCCCAGCGGCTCGTCCAGCAGGAGAACCTCCGGCTCGTTGACCAGACTGCGCGCAATCGCCACGCGCTGCTGCTGGCCGCCCGAAAGCGCGTCCACATGGCGCTTTTCGTACCCCTTCAGGTTCACCAGCTCCAGCATTTGCCCGACTTTTTCGGCAATCTGCTTCTTCGGCAGCTTCTTCAGCTTCAGACCGAAGGCGATGTTGTCGTACACGTTCAGGTGCGGGAAGAGCGCGTATTTCTGGAAGACCGTGTTGACGCGGCGCTTGTAGGGCGGCAGCGCGGAAATATCCTGCCCGCCGAAGAGCACCTGCCCCTCCGAAGGCGTCTCGAATCCGCCGATGATGCGCAGCGTCGTCGTCTTGCCGCAGCCCGAAGGCCCAAGCAGGGTAATGAATTCCTTTTTGCGGATGTAAAGGTTGATATTCTTCAAAACCTGCACGCCGTCAAACTCCTTCGAGATGCCGACGAGGTCAATCAAATGCTCTTTCTCCACCATGGGGGAAAACACTTCCTTCCAATTACTTAAAATCAGAACGACGGCGGTGTGGAAATCCACAGCACCTTCGCGTGGGATTTGCCCGCATTCATCAGGTAGTGCGTCTCATGCGGATGCAGGCAGAAGCTGCTGCCTGCCCGGATGCGCGTTTTCGTTTCGCCGTCCACCAGGAAGATGCTGCCCGACAGCACATAGCCGAATTCTTCGCCCTGATGCGGTAGAAGCTCGTACGTCCGCCCATCCTCGCCTAAATCGACCAGAATCGGCTCCATCGTGTTCTTCTGCGCGTCCGGCACCAGCCATGTGATGCTGCCGCAAAGCTGCTCGTCCTCCTTGACGAACATATCCTGTGGTGTGAAAACGGTCTTTTCGTCCTTGTCCTCGCTGAAAAACTGACTCAGGCTGGAGCCGAGGCATTCCAGCATGTCTGTCAGCGTCGCGATAGACGGGGAGGCAAGGTTGCGCTCGACCTGCGAAATGAAGCCCTTGCTCAGTTCGCAGCGGTCGGCCATGTCCTCCTGCGTCAGCCCGCGCCGAATCCGCAGCAGACGCAGTTTTTCACCGATATCCATGGGGATGCTCCTTTCCGGTTGCTTTCAGTCCATATTGACGCAAAGTTCAGAAATACTAAACTGAAAGCCGTGAAAAAATGGTTTAGTGAAACTAAACCTCAAAGCGGGATTCATTAAACCATATTTCTTTGCGTATGTCAAGGGCTTTTGTCGATTTTTTCGGCAGAAAACGCAAAAAAAGATGAAAAGGCGAACGAAAAAGTCTGCAAAGCGCCTTTATTAGCCGAAACTAATGGATAAATCACCGAATTTGGCGGATTTTCACGCCCTCCGAAGCGATCAAAACAAGCGTCAAAAAAGCCGCTCCTCCGACAAAAATCAGAGAAGCGGCGCGATTTTCGGTTTAGCGATTCTGTTCTTTCATTCGCAGGGGATTAGTCCGGCAGCGGCGCATCCAGCGTCACGTTCGCATCCTTCACAAAGCCGTGCCAGCCGTTCACATCCACCTCGTACCATTCGCCGACCTTGTCCATCACGGCCAGATAAGCACCGACGCGAATCTTGTCCAGACGGCGGCGGCTCTTCGTCAGCTGATATACTGAGACGGTTGCGGTCGTGTTCGTCTTGCCCTTTGCGGACAGCAGACCGGTCGTGAAGGCGTCCTCGTCCGGCGTTTCGTAGAACTTCAGGCAGCTGTTCAGCACCAGCCCTTCCACGCCGTCGTACACAATGCGCGTGTACACATCGCCTACGCGCAGGACGGTCACCACGCGCCCGGCTTTGCAGGTCATGATGATTTTGCCCTTCTTGCTGGCTTCCTCGCGCATGGTGCACTTGCCGGTTGAAGGCGCGTAGATAACGGCGATTCGCTGGTTGTCATCCGCCTCCGTTTCCCACGAGAGGGAAGCGGTCGGCACGCGCAGGAACTCGCCATCCATGTAGATTTCGCTCATGGCGACACCCAGCGTTTGGAGTGATACCGTCTGCGCCTCGTCGCCATCAGAATAGGTGACGGTCAAGCTGTTCCAAGTGTCGTCAGGCTTGCGGGACAAATCGCTGGCAGTCGCGCGGCTGCCGGAGGGCTTTGGCTTGCTGCTGTTCGAGCCGACCCACACCAGCGCGGCGGAATCCACCCATCCGCTGGATGTGCCGCTGCCGTTCCAGTAGCGGACGTTGCGCATGTTGCCGCTGCGCTCCAGAATGCCGACGTAGGTATTCGCAGGCAGCGTGCCGACCGGGACGAAATCCGACAAGTCCGAAGAAGTCGCTGTGCCTTGGGTCACGGCGTAGAGCGTCGTTCCAGTGCCGGTTTTCCACTCGCACTTGGCGTTCCACTCGGCTTCCGTTTCCGCCAGCGCAGTTGTCATCAGCAAAAGGCAAAAGGTGGTCAGGAGCATCAACAGACGCTTCATGTTATAAAACCTCCTTCAAATCTTCATAAGTTTGTAATCAATATAGCATATCTTTGTGAAAAAGTCAATCGCGTAAAACGATAAATTTTGCCGAATGCGCTTGCAATGCGGACAGAAATGTGGTATCATAAAGCCATGAAACCGATGAGAAGCAGGGGATGCGCAGAGTCGCCCGCAGCGAGCCGGAGAGGGTGCAAGTCCGGCGGTGGATGGCGCAGACCGTGGGGCTTCGAGGGCGCAGGGGAACGGCGAATGCCCAGTATCCCGCGACGGCTTTCCCCCGTGAACAGGATTTGAGAGGCGCAAGCATTTTGCGCAATTGGGGTGGCACCGCAGTCATCTGTCCCCAGAAGAGGGGATAGGATGGCTTTTTTTGTATGGCGAATCGCTCCCCGGCCGTTCGCCGCCTATTTTGAAAGGAGAGATTTCCCATGTCCGAAACGAATACCGCGCCCAAGCCCGAAAAGAAGCCGATTATCTTCTCCGGCATCCAGCCGTCCGGCACGCTGACGCTGGGCAATTACATCGGCGCGCTCCGCAACTTCTCCAAGCTGCAGGACGACTACGACTGCATCTACTCCATTGTCGACATGCACGCCATCACCGTCCGGCAGAATCCGGCGGATTTGCGCCGCCGCTGCATGGAGCTTGCCGCTATCTACATCGCCAGCGGCATCGACCCCAAGAAGAGCCTGATTTACTGCCAGAGCCACGTTTCCGCGCACGCCGAGCTTGCGTGGGTGCTCAATTGCTTCACCTACATGGGCGAAATGAGCCGCATGACGCAGTACAAGGATAAGTGCGCCAAGCACGCCGACAACATCAACGTCGGCCTCTTCGATTATCCTGTGCTGATGGCGGCGGATATCCTGCTCTACCAGACGAACCTTGTGCCGGTGGGCGTTGACCAGCGCCAGCATCTGGAAATCTGCCGCGATATTGCCTTGCGCTTCAACGGCATCTACGGTGATGTCTTTACGATTCCGGAGGGGTATATCCCGAAAGTCGGCGCGAAGATTATGAGCCTGCAGGATCCGACGAAGAAGATGTCAAAGTCCGACCCGGAGGAGACGTTCATCTCCCTGCTGGACGACGCGGACACGATTCGCCGCAAAATCAAGCGTGCTGTGACCGACTCGGACGGCGAAATTCGCTTTGACCCGGAGAACAAGCCCGGCGTGAGCAATCTGCTGAGCATCATGAGCGCACTCGGCGCGGGCGACGTGGAAACGCTTGCCGCAGAGATGGCGGGCAAGGGCTACGGCGACCTGAAGGCGCGCACGACGGACTGCGTGATTGCGGCGCTTGAGCCGCTGCAGGCGGAGTACAAGCGCCTGATTGCGGACAAGACGTACCTGCAGGGCATTCTGGACGAGAATGCCAAGACCGCCGCGTATCTGGCGAACAAGACCCTGCGCAAGGTGCAGAAGAAGGTCGGCTTCGCGGCGAGAGGGTAACAGGGGAATATATGAGCAAGCCGCAGGGCGTGGATATGCGCTCTGCGGCTTGCTTTTATTCGTTTGGTGTGACTGAACCTATTTCCAG
>ULJD01049443.1_pt1 | contig 13406 bp, 13 predicted proteins | sample 1950801 | NCBI WGS metagenome assembly ULJD01 (sample SAMEA4835464, study PRJEB28245) | human gut metagenome | biome: gut microbiome; material: fecal sample | place: Denmark | collected 2008 | reverse complement strand
ATTATAATTGTAATTATAGTTAAGATAATATTTGTTATTTTATATACGTTTATTAAGTTATTACCTAGTTTTTTGTATTTTCCTATGCTAAAGTATTCGCTTTCTAATTTTATAATATTATTAGTAAATATATATATACACATAGATATATTTACTAATGTTATTCCTTTGATATTTATTAATAAACCTATTAAATAACTTATAAGCATTAATATAATAGTAATAATACCTATAAATATAATGCTACCTTTTAATATCTTTTTATTAGAATAATAATATTTATTATCATAATATTCTTGTATTTTATTTTTAATATTCATAGTGCTAAAGATACTATTAAATAATAATAACAAGCTAAAACTTATTGTCAATAGAAACATATTAGTATTTCTAGTAAAATGATATAATATCATTAATAATATAAAGTATAATAGATATATTACTTTTTTCATTTTTTTACCTCTCTTAAGTAGATTATATCGAAAAAATTCGAAAAAAGCAATTTTTTTTATAAAAAGGGTTGATTTTTTTAAACTAATGTTGTACAATTTATATTGTCTGATGTCTTGGTAGCTCAGCTGGATAGAGCAATCGCCTTCTAAGCGATCGGTCTGGAGTTCGAATCTCCACCAGGACACCACTTATAATAAATAATTCTTAAGCATAAAGCTTAAGAATTTTTTTATATTAAAAATTAGCAGGTAACTTTAGTTACCCGCTAATACAGCATTCTCACCTGTTGCATATAAGTCAAATGATAATTTTTTACTTTGCATAGTATTTGGATTAGTGTAATCTTTACCATTAAACCATAAATATAGGGTGTATTTGTCAGTATTACTAGTACTGACATCTCTTCCAGTAAATAATGTTAGTGTAGTTACTCCACTAGTGGCATAGCTTATGCCACTAGTATTTGTATTAGAATTGTATACTCCAAAATTGCCTTTTTTAACTAATGTTGTACCATTATAATATATTTCATATTCAAAAGACTTTTCTTTTAATTCACTAGGTATTGTAGTTAAATCCATGTATAGATTTATGGTAACTCCTTCTTTACTTGCTTTAACTGTAATATCTTTTTTTATTCCTTCTTCTTTAGTAGCAGTAGGCATTATAGTACTAGTTATATTAGTTCCTCCATCAAAAGTAACAGTACCACCATCTATTTTTACATTTACATTCATGTTATCACTACTACTCCATTTGTAGTAGGCATAAGTACCGCCAATCATTAGTAATAGTAATAAAATAACTCCAATTATAAATTTTTTATTATCCATTCTTTCTACCCCTTTATCCAGATATTGTTCCTTGAGTGACACTGCCTTCAATAGATGTTTTAAAATTAGTTGAGTTTGAACCAATATCATTATTAGCTTTATCTCCATCAATATAGAAAATTACTAAATATGCTAATGTCGTATCTTTAGATAGTTGTGCTTCTTTTATTTTTAATGTACCTGTACTTGTGATACTACCAGTAGTTAATATATCAAATGTTTTACCATTTAAAGCTGAAGTATTAATGGTAGTATAGGTACTTGGATCATATGAAGTAAGTACGTATTTTAATGCTCCGGTACTATTACCTGATGAAGTAAATCCTGAATTTAGGGTTGTTGTTTTTAGATTTATAGTTAGATAACCATCTAATGTACAACTACTTTTTAGTTTAGCGGTTATATTTGTTACTACCATACCTGATGTTATGGTTATTCTATTATTATTTATTATTTGGTTTTCATCTAGTAATAATAAATCACTACCTGTAATATTGGATCCTTTTACTGAATCTACTTCTAGACATTCTGAAGCACCTGTGATAGTTATATTACTACTACGCCAAGTTAATGCAGCATAGGTAAATCCTGCTACTAAGATAATAAATAATATTACTCCTAATACTATTCCATATATTTTTATTTTCTTATTTTCCATATGATATTCACCTTCCATATTCTCTATATAAAGTATATCATTTGTTAAAATATTAGTCAAATAAAAAAACTTAATTTCTGAAAAGAAATTAGGTTTTTGTTTATAATAATGGCGTCTTATATAGAAGACTTAAAACATTTTTACATGAAATCAAGATTTTTATTTAATATCACTTATATTTATAGTATATATTTCTTCATTATTAACTAGAAAGGATACTGATTCTAAGTTATCATATATATTATTCATAGATAAACTTATTGTATATATAACTTCTTCTAAGATATTCTTTTTATCTAGATCATTTAATAATAATTCATTAAAATTTAATTTTAATTTATTATTATCTAGTTCATAATCATTTAACACTGTATTAGCATTTAAATAACTCATTAAATTAGTTTGGTATATAGGACTACTACCTAGTTCTTTTATTATTATTTTTACTACATCACTATCTTTGCTATTTATATATTTTGTTACTGGTACATAGTATTTAGTATCATTATAAGTACTTGTATAATATGTTGTATATGATAATATATCATTTAAATTAGATAAATCATAACTTTTATTTATACCATAACTTTTATTTAGTACTGTTGGTATATTTGTTTTACTATTGGGTAATTTATTTAGTACTTCTCCTTCTACTTTTATTATTACTTTATCTATACCATCTATACTTGTTAAAGTATAAATGATTGCTTCAAGCATCTTATTTTCATCTTTTTCGTTTATATCTAATAATTCTTTTGAGAAGTTTATTGTTAATACTCCTTCTTGTAATTTTAAATCTTTTATTGTTACATCTGGTGGTATTATACTTCTAAAGCCATTTGGTATAATGTTATTTTTAGTACCTCCAACTACTAGGCCTTCTAATAAGTCTTTAGCTAAATCTACTCCTTCACATTTACATGTAGGTATAGTTGTTCTAGCTACATAGTCATTACTATCTACTAAATATATTGTACTTTCTACGTTATTATAATTATACTCTATACTATTATTTTTTAAATCTATATCTTTTCTATTGCTTGGTATTAGATATATTACTAATAGTAAAATAATAGCAGTAGTGGATACTATTATTTTTTTTATAGACATTTTCTTTAACATGTTATCACCACTAAAATATATGTTTTTAATTTATATTTTATACAAAAAAGAAGCCAATTATTTAGCTTCCACTATAAGCTTAATAGCAGTTCTTTCTTCTCCATCGATGTTTATATCAATAAAGGCTGGTGTACATACTAAATTCTTTCCTGATGGAGCGACAAAGCCTCTAGCTATAGCTACTCCTTTTATAGCTTGATTAAGTGCTCCTGCTCCTATTGCTTGTACTTCTACTACTCCTTTTTCTCTAAATACATTAGCAAGAGCTCCTGCTACTTTATTAGGCTCTGACTTTGATGAAACTTTAATTGTTTCCATAATTATTTTATCATTCCTTTCTACATTTAAATATATGTTTATAAAAGAAATAAATAACAAAAAATAGTAGCTTAAATTTCGCTACTATTCTTCTTTTTATATAAAATATATGCTAATGATGATAATACTACTAATACTATAAAACATACTATTCTAAAGGTACTACTTATTCCCCTTTTTATTGGTTTAGTATATGGAGTATTTTTATCTACTACTAATTCTATATCGGTAGTATTTTTATCAATGGTCCATATATAAGTATTATCTTTTATTTTATCAGCGTTATTTGATGCTACTTTTAAATTACTTGTTACTGCTATATTTATTTTTTTATTATATAAACAGTAGAAGTTTCCACTTAATTTTATACTATAATAATTATCTATTTCTTCTATTTCTTTATTTTCAAAACAAGTATTTATTATAGTGGAATTTACAAAGTCTTCAATATTATAATTATATTTAAATGTATAATTTATATTATTACCTGATTCTTTTAAATCTTTTTGATATAGTTCTTCTTTATTATAAATTGGTTTTTGTTCTTCATTAATAATAGAATATATAGTACTTAATCCTGTAGCATTACTATCTTGAGAGCTTTCTTCTTTAGTTACGGTACCAGTAATTGTTTCATTTAAAGTATCTTTATTTATTTCTAAGTTATAATTAACTGTACAACCAGTTAGTAGTAGACTTAGTAATATTATTATTTTATTTTTCACTTATTTTCACCCCTATTTATACCATGATCCATATGCTATTATTTCATCTGAATCAATAACTCTTTCTCTTTTTCTTACTAATCCTGGATCTCCAGTATTTCCTTCAATTGTATAAACATAATTACTATCTGAACTAGTAACTATACCAACATGATCAACACACTTAGTTACTTTATCCCATTTTCCATTAGAGCCACGACAACTACTACCTTTCCATTGATACCATATTATATCACCAGCTTTAGGAGTATAATTACCACCATAAGCTTTAGAATATTCAAATGTTACATTACTATTTTTGTTACTTTTAAATACTGGCCACATTCCACTAGCCATATTGTCATCTATTGGTCCATATGTATTTAAATATTGATATAATGTTTGACCAGAGACTGTTACTTGCTTTAAAGACCAAGTAGCAAATTGTTCACACCAAGCATCAGTAGAAAAGCCATATTTTTTATCATTATTATTATTACCTAATTGGCCATTTAATACAGTTATTAATCCAGAAGCAATTACTTTAGTACCAGCATTCTCATAAGTTATTTTGTTATCATTAGTATTATCATTCTTTTCTTCTTTTTCTAATAAACTATCAAAATAAGAAAAATCACCACTTTTAGCATTACTAAGACATTCTTGATAATTAACACTAAAGCCTACACTATCCATTAAACTCATAAATACTTCTACTATCCATGGTATGCAAAATACTATCATGGCATATATTATTCTTTTACCTACTATTTTAGTACTCTTTACTGCTTTTTCATCACCGCCTATAACAGCTTTACTAAAATCTATCATTAATATTACTATTAAACCTATTGGTACTAAGGTAAAAACAATATCTAATAATAAACTTCCAAAATATATTATTCTTAAAATTCCTGGATGCTGACAAGCATCAAGTAAAATATACATATAAATCACTCACTTTTCTATATTTAGTATACATTATTTTTTTGTTTTAGGCAAGAAAAAAAGAGAAAACTAATGTTTCTCTATATGAATTAATCCTTCGTACACTTCTTCTAATGCTCTACCTATGTTTTTTTGACATTTATAGTCTTTAATAGGCATTTGATAATATCCTGTTTTAGTCATTTGCTTAGCTCTATCTGATACTACATAAACTAAAGCATACTTTGAATCTACAATATTTAATATTTTATCAATTGAAGGATAAATCACTATTATCACACTCCCTTATGATATAAGAATATAACATATTAATTATAAATGCAATAGTCTTTACATAAATTTTACATAACAATTTTTTTATTATATCCAATAGATTTAGTTTTAACTTTAGATTTTACTATTATATTTTTTTGATATAATAATTCTTCTAATTTATCCACTAACATTTTAATTCTTCTTGAAATATAAGACTGTGATCCACCTAATATATTAGATATCTCTATTTGTGAATAACCATCCCTAAAATATAAATTAAATAAACATTTATCTTTACTATTTAGTAAATTAATTACACCATTTATATCTTTAATTTCTTCCTTATCCATATAATCCCCTTCTATATTTATTGAAGGATCAATAATTAAATCATTAAGTGTAAGATCATCATCTCCTATCAGCTCATCTAATGAAACATATCTATAAGATTCTCTTCTAATATACATAAGTATCTCATTATCAATACATTTACTAGCATATGTAGTAAAAGTACATTTTTTATCTAGTCTAAAAGTATCCACTGCCTTTATAAGTCCAATCATACCATATGCAACAATATCTTCCATATTCATATTAGTATTACTAAATCTTTTATAATATCTGTAGAAGACTAATTTAATATTATGTAATATTATCGTTTCTCTTACCTCTATATTATTATCTTTCATTAACTTAAAATTTCTTTCTAATTCTTCTCTACTAAGTACTTCATAATTATATTCATTTATCATGTTTCCTCCCAAAAAAAGCAGTACCATTCTCGATACTGCATTATATTTTATTAACTATTTATAATATTATGACATCTATCACAGATATCACCATTTAAGTGATCAACATAGTTCCAGCATCTATTACATTTTTCACCAGTACTCTTTTCTACTACTACTTCTTCTCCATCGGTAGTATATTCTACTTTAGATACAATAAATAATTGATGTAAGTAAGAACCTAATTTTTCTTTTACTTCATTATATTTTGGATCTAAGTTAATCTTAACTACGGCTTCTAGAGCTGATCCTATTAGTTTTTCATTTCTTGCTTCTTCTAGTTTTTTATTTACTTTATCTTTTAGTTCAAAGAATAAGTTAAATAATTCTTCTACTTCAGCACTATCAGAGTATGTTACTACTTCTGGCATATCTGTTAGATGTACTGATTCTTCAGTATGTGGAAGTAAACTATATACTTCTTCACTAGTATATGGAAGAATTGGTGCAAGTAGTTTTACCTCATTATTTAAAATATTATATAGTACTGTTTGTACACTTCTTCTTACTAGGGAATCTGCTTTTTCAATATATAGAATATCTTTAGTAAAGTCTAGATAGAAGTTTGATAATGTGAATGATACAAAGTTATTAACTAATTTATATACGTTTTGGAAGTTATAGTTATTATATTCTTCTAGAACATTCTTAGTAAATTTATTTAATTCATTCATCATATATTTATCATAGTATGGCATATCTTCATATTTAACACTATCTTTAGTATAATCAAAGTCTTTTAAATTACCTAACATAAATTTATAAGTATTTCTAATCTTACGATAACTTTCTTTTACTTGTTTAATTAGATCATCACTAATTCTTACATCTTCTGTATAATCAGTTGAAGCAACCCATAGTCTTAAGATATCTGATCCATGTAATCTTACCATATCTGCTGGCACTATTACATTACCAAGACTCTTACTCATTTTATTACCATTACCGTCTAAAGTAAAGCCATGGGATACTAATTCTTTATATGGAGCTTTACCTGTTACTGCTACTCCACAGATTAATGAACTATTGAACCATCCACGATATTGATCTGATCCTTCTAGATACATATCAGATGGATATGGTAATCCTTGTTCTATTAATACACCATTCCATGTGGATCCTGAATCAAACCATACATCCATGATATCTTCTTCTTTAGTAAAGTTTCCATTTGGACTAGCTGGATTTGTATATCCTTCTGGAAGAAGGTCTTTAGCTTCTTTCTCAAACCATACATTAGAACCATATTTTCTAAATAAGTCTGCTACATGCATCATAACATCATAGTCAACGATTTCACTTCCGTCTTCATTATAAAAGATTGGAATTGGTACACCCCATACTCTTTGTCTAGAGATACACCAGTCTCCACGATCATGAATCATGTTGTATAATCTCTTTTTACCCCATTCAGTATGGAATTTTACATTATTTTCAAGTTCTTTTAGAAGATCATCTCTAATCTTATCAATACTACAGAACCATTGCTTTGTAGCTCTAAAGATAATTGGTTTCTTAGTTCTCCAGTCATGTGGGTATGAGTGGGTAATGAACTTTAATTTTAGAAGTACGCCTAGTTCATCTAATTTTACAGTAACTGCTTTATTGGCATCTTCAAAGAATAAGCCATTAAATGGACCAGATAGCTCATTTAATACACCTTGATCGTCGATACCATTTATCATTTCTAGATTATATTCTTTACCAATAATAAAGTCATCTGCTCCATACATTGGTGCTATATGTACTAGTCCAGTACCAGCATCTAGGGTTACATGGAAGCCATCAACTACTGGAGCTACTCTATCCATAAATACATGCTTATATTTAACACCTGCAAATTTATCACCAGTAAATACATTTACTACTTCATAGTTTTCCCAACCGAACTCTTTAGCTAAGTCTTCTAGTAGTTCGTTTGCTACAATATAGTATTTATCATTAACTAATACTTTTGCATAGTCAAATTTTTCACTAATTGCGATTCCGGTATTACATGGTAATGTCCATGGGGTTGTTGTCCATATTACTAGATTATCTCCTACATTTACAGTATCATTTCCTTCTACTACTGGGAAGGCTACATAAATTGATGAGTCTTTTCGATCATGATATTCTATTTCTGCTTCAGCAAGAGCTGATTCTGATGATGGACTCCAGTATACTGGTTTTAATCCTTTAAAGATTAAGCCTTTCTTAGCCATTTCAGCAAATACTTCTATTTGTCTAGCTTCTAGTTCTTTTTGTAATGTTATATATGGGTGGTCCCAGTCTGCTAGTACATTTAATTCTTTGAAACCTTTCTTTTGTTTTTCAATTTGTTCATAAGCATACTTTTCACATAGAGCTCTAAAGTCAGCTTTATCCATACTCTTTCTATCTACACCGCTATTGGTAACAGCTTGTTCAATAGGAAGACCATGAGTATCCCAACCAGGAATATAAATCATATCATATCCACTCATCATTTTATATCTATTTACAAAATCTTTTAAAATCTTATTCATAGCATGGCCTATATGAATATTACCATTAGCATATGGAGGACCATCATGTAAGATAAATGGTGTTTTTCCTTTGTTCTTTTCTCTTACTTTATTGTATAAATCCATTTCCTCCCATTTTTCTCTTTGTAATTTTTCATTTTCTGGTAAGTTTCCACGCATTTGAAAACTTGTCTCTGGCATTAATAATGTCTCTTTATAATTCATCTTTCTCTCCTTCTTTCTATTTTATAAAACAAAAAAGCACTAGTTTATAAGGACGAATAACCGCGGTACCACCTTACTTCACTTAAGTGCTCTCTTTTTGATAACGGAATTTACTTCCGGTTTTTCTTAAAATATTCAGAAAAACACATCAAGAGTGATCTATATAGTAACTATCATACTAATTTTCACCAACCATTAGCTCTCTACAACTATTTTACTATACCGTCTCTTTCCTTTGTTTTAATATAATCATATTATATGCTAATTTTATTTACTTGTCAATAGCTTTTTTGTCATTGATTTAGTTCAAAGAATTTATTGACTATTTGGGATGATATTCTTTTGGTAACACCTGACTGAGTAACATCGGGAATACCTGCATCTGGTGATACTACTACGATACTCATTTTAGGACTATCACTAGGTGAATATCCTACAAATGATGTAGTAATTGTTTCTGTATCAACTTTATTATCACCATCAGTATCTATAAAGCTTTGGCTAGTTCCTGTCTTACCAGCAGAATTTGTATAATAACCCATATAGCCATAACCTAAACCATTTTGAACAACAGCACTAAATCCTTCTCTTACTCTATTTATATATTTATCTTCTACTGATAATGTTCCCATTACTTTTGTTTCGGCTTTATATATAAGTGAACCAAATTTATCACCATTATCACTGGCTTTATATACTTCTTTTAATAAATATGGTTTTAATCTTTTGCCACCATTAGCAATAGTATTTATATATTGTGATAATTGTATTGGTGTATAAGTATCATATTGTCCAATTGAGAAGTCTAATAAATGTCCTGGTAATTTACTAGTACCCATATATCCTAAACTTTCTACTGGCAAGTCAATACCTGTTTTTTTACCAAGGCCAAATTCAGCATACATATCTCGATACTTTTTAAAGGCTTCTTCATCTAAAGATAAACCTTTGTCATATTCATATTTTCCTTTTCCTACAGTAATTGCTATTTTATACTGATATACATTTGAAGAAAATGCTAAAGCATATATATCATCAATATCCCCCATTGTTCGCCATGAACATTTTAGAGGTGTATCTTTTATTTTAAGACATTCATCATACTGGTGACTACCAATATCAATAGCACCATATTTATATCCTACCATCATCGAAGCACCTTTTACTACTGAACCTGGAGTTACTGGTAATGTCGCTATACCTGGAGTATAATCTACAATATATTTAGAGCCATCTTTATCAAGTACTTGTTTTCCTCCCATAGCTAGTATTTCTCCTGTACTAGGATCTGCGACTACAGCAAATGATCTATTATAATAAGTAGTTCCTGCTTCTCCTTTGGCATTATATACTTCATTTGATAGAATTTCTTCTAAGTGTTTTTGTAAATTAATATCTATAGTAAGAACTATATCACTGCCTCTCTTACCTTCACTTACTAATTCATAACTATTATCAGAAAGTAATCTATACTTAGCTTTAGTTCCTTTTAAATAATTTTCATATTGATATTCTAAATATGATATTCCTACTCTATCGTCTAATGAATAACCTTTCTTTAAATAGATTTCTGCTAATTCTGAAGGTATACCTTGATTATTTGAAGATACATTACCTAAAATACTTTTAAAAGTATCTCCATATAAATATACTCTTTCCCAATCTAACTTAGTATTAAAGCCTTTTAAGTTATCAATGTTTTCACTTATATAAGCATATTCTTCTTCACTAACATCTTTATTTTTAATTACTTTTTCTGCATATGAATATCCTTTATTCATTAAATAATATATATAAGCAGCTTTCTTATCTCTTTCATCATAGGTACTTATTTCTTCATCTAATCTTTCATATATAAGTTTTTCTATATCTTTATCATTTAGTTTTCTTTTATTATATTCTTCCCACTCTTTATCAGTAATCTTCTTTTTACATTCTTTATAATGTCCTTTGTAGTAGAAGGTCTTTAATCTATTTTCATTAACTTTAGAATAGTCTAAATTTATATTATCCGCTACTGTATAGGCAAGTTCTATTTCTTCTTTATTAGTTATTCCATTTTGTTTCTTATAATATATAGTCTTAACCCCTTCATTATCTACTAGTAAATTATAATTTCGATCATATATTCTACCTCTTGGAGCACTAGTACTTTCTACTGTTTTTTCAGTAGCCATAGCAAGACTCTCTTTATAATCATTCTCTTTAATTATTTGAAGATAAAATACTCTTCCTAGTATTACAACATATAAAATTATTACTATAAATATTAAAGAATTATATCTTTTATTTATTACTTCAGTAAGATTTCTTTTATCTTTTTTTGTTTTATTTAAAGGTTTACTATTCTTCTTTATTTCTAATTTTTTCTTGGGGCTTTTTTTCTTAGGTTTATTAATTGTTCTTTTCATGTTATCAACCTTCCTTTTATTATTATATCATATTTATTCTAATTATACATATAGTTAATTAGGTGAATTTATGAATATTTATTTAATTAGTGAATATGTAAACAGATTAAGAAAAAGTGATATTATTTATTATGCTGAAAAACAGGGTATTTCTTTAGATAAAGAAGAAGTAGAATTAATATATAATTATATTAAAAAAGATTATAAAACTATTATTTATGGTAATCCTAAAGATATTTTAAATGAAATTAAATTTAAGGTAAAACCACTTACTTATAATAAAATAGAAAATTTATATATTAAATTTAAAGATAAAATTGATATGTTTACTAAAAACATAAGAGAAGGCTAGCCTTCTCTTATTTTAGTTATTAAATTACTATCAAACTTTTTATTTCTTATCATTTCTATTTCATATTTATATGGTGGATATATCTTTTCTTTAGGATTATCCTCAGTGCTAACATACGGTGTTTCAAGTATTTTAGGAATACCTTCTAATCTGTCATTATAAATTATTTTTATTAAATTATCAAAGCCTATAGTTCCAAAACCTATATTCTCATGTCTATCTTTATGACTACTTATTTCATTCTTACTATCATTAACATGAATACAGCCTATTTTATTAATACCTATTACTTTGTCAAAATTATCAAGTACCATATCAAACTTACTCATATCATAACCAGCATCATTTAAGTGACAAGTGTCTATACATACTCCAATCTTATCTTGATATTTAATTTTATCAATAATAGCTTTTAATTCTTCAAATGTCTTACCCATTTCATTACCTTTACCTGCCATTGTTTCTAGTAAGATAGTTACATCATAATCATTATCTAATATTAAATTTAATCCTTTACTTATATTATTAATAGCTTCTTCTCTAGAACAATTAACTGCTGATCCTGGATGTAATACTAAGTATTTAATGCCTAATGTACTACATCTTTCTACCTCATTAATAAGAAATGATACTGAAAAATCAAAATTATTAAAATTTGCTAAATTAACTATATAAGGAGCATGTACTATTACCTTCTCTAAAGCTATATTGTTTTCTTTCATTAATTTATATGCTTCCATTGTAAGAGAATCTTCAATAACACCTCTATTAGTATTTTGTGGTGCTCCAGTATAAAACATAAAAGTATTAGCATTATAACTAAGTGCTTCTTTAACACTACCTAGTAACTGAGTACTATTCTTATATGATACATGACTTCCTATTATTAAATTCATATTATCTACCTCTTTCTATATAATTATACTATACTTTTGCCAAAATAAAAAGAGGAATAATTCCTCTACTTAATTAATTTTGATGACCAGCATCTTCACTGCTTAAAGCATAAACAGCCTTATTTGCAACTGCAAACTTACCAGCATCCTTTGCATTTAAAAATACAACAGCATTTCCAGAACTAGTAACTTTAATAGCAGAACAAACTGTTTGAGCTGGTTTATAATCAGTTTTAGCTAAATCAGTATCAGTTGGAACAGTTCCATCAAGTATCAAATCATTTGTACTTAAATCAAAAATTTCAGCTAAATTAACAGTTCCTTTGGTACTATCTACATTACTAACTTTAGCTAAACATTGCCAACTAGTAGTAGCAATAGCACCTTTCAATGTTTTACCAGGTGAAAGTAAATCTTGAGCAGCTCCTACATTGTAACTATTTGCTGTTTCGCTTGCTAAGTTCCAAATACTTGATACTCTTGCATCACTAATAGTACTAATAATTGTAGGTACAGTAACTACTACGATAATAGCAAGTATAACGATAACTGCTAATAACTCTATTAAAGTAAATCCTTTTCTATTTAATTTTTTCATTATTTTAATCCTCCTCTATTTATAATATAATCTTATCACAAAATAATTTCTTAGTCAAGTATTTTAGATAAATATTTATGTATTTGTCATTATATTTTTTATTTTTTATTAATCTTAAATCATCATAATTATCTTTTAATTTATCAGTACTATATTCTAATACTAATATACCATTATTATATAATAAATCATATTTATTTACTAAGGTTATTATTTCTTCTGCTACTTCTAATTTATAAGGAGCATCCATTAATATAATGTTAAATTTTATATTATTATTTTTAAAATATAATAGACTATCTCTATAATCTTTATTTATAATAATACTTTTATTTCTTATATTTAAATTATCTATA
>ULJD01035199.1_pt1 | contig 13519 bp, 13 predicted proteins | sample 1950801 | NCBI WGS metagenome assembly ULJD01 (sample SAMEA4835464, study PRJEB28245) | human gut metagenome | biome: gut microbiome; material: fecal sample | place: Denmark | collected 2008 | reverse complement strand
CAGCCAAGGCGGTAGACCTAGGGCTGGATGGAATTGCAAGCTATCTGGAGCGCAACAGGAAAAAGATAGAATCCTGGAGCAGTGATGTAAGCCAGTCTATTGCGAACGGATTTACAAATCTTACGGATATCAATGAGCAGATATACAATAATCTGCTCGGGGCACTGGATAAAGCAGGACCTGATATTGTAAACGGAATCAATGATATTCTGACAGGTTGTACTGGATTTGGAATGTCACTGGGAACAATCTTCGCGGAAGGGTTTGAAATTTCTACAGAACACACATTCCAGTGGATGAAAGACAATCAAGAGCTGATAGAAGGTACGCTCACAGATCTGTTTGATTTCGGTGGAGAATGTGCATCACTGACAGGAGAGATTGTGGGAGAACTTGGTAGTTCTCTTACGGACTGGTGGGAGTCTCAGGGAAGCAGTACTTTTGGAAATATTGTAGATGCTTGGAATGATATCAAGAAGACGGTTTTAGAACTGTGGAATGATATCGCGATGCCGGTACTGAATCATGCCAAGGAAGCGTTACAGGAATTATGGGAAGAAAATCTAAGACCACTATGGGATAACATTCTTGATCTGATCAGCTCAGTAGGCGATTTCCTTGCAACCGCGTGGAGTACCGTAATCAAACCAATTATCGGGTATCTGGCACCGACAATCAAGCAGGTGGCAGACATTGTGATAAACATCATGAGTACCGTATTCGCAACCGTGTCAGACATTATATCTGGAGCCATGAAAATACTGGGAGGATTGTTGGACTTCCTCACCGGAGTGTTTACTGGAAACTGGAAAAAGGCATGGGAAGGCTTACAGAAAATTACGGATGGAATCTGGCAAGCAATATGGGGATCTATCAAGGGAGTATGTAATCTGATCATTGATGGTGTGAATGCAATGATTTCATTGATATATTCTACACTACGCAATGTGGTAAATGGAATCGGAAGCGTAGCAAAGAAGGCAGGAGATCTGGTGGGAAAAGACTGGGGCTTCGAAATGCCGAGTAATCCACCGCAGATACCTAAATTATGGAATGGTGGATATGTCAAGGCTAATACGCCACAGCTTGCCATGATCGGTGATAACAGGCATCAGGGAGAAATTGTATCACCGGAAGATAAGTTACAGAAAATGGCACTGAGCGCAGCACAGGCTGCGGCAGGATCTGGAGGAACCATTTCCGTGGAAAAGCTGGATAAGATCATTACACTTTTGGAGACCATCATCAGAATTATAGCTTCTGGAAATACGATAGAAATCAATGGCGTGAAATTTGCGGAATTATTGAAAAAGATAAACAGGGAGTACTTTAAAGCAACTGGAAATTACCTGTTGCTGGATGTATAAGGAGGCAGCAGGATGGCATTTCAAGGGTGGCTGTTAAAAGTAGGAGATACAGATATTTCGAAATATGTGGATATCGAAAATTATAAGGTAAGCCCGGAACAGAGAGCAGACTTGGATTCTGACAGAAATGGATTGAATAAGTTATACCGTGAGGTCGCAGACCATTATACAACCAAAATAGAGTTCAATACAATTCCTATGGAGTCTGCAGAAATGACAGATTTTCTGCAGGTTCTGGAAACTGCATACATAAATGTGAAGGAAAGGAAAGCATTAGTCACATACTTTGATGTGAACACCGGAGAATATAAGACGGGAGAAATGTATGTGCCGAATTATACAGTAGAAACGAAGTCGTGGAACGGCATGGAGCTTGAGTATAAACCTCTGCGTGTTGCATTTATAGAGTATTAAGGAGGAGACATGGTAGATTACAAATATAAAGATATTTATAATGACACATCTGTCTCAAAAAAAATGCAGATTGAATGTAGTGATGGAAGTGTGCTGAATGAGGAGGACTGGAAAGGTGAAAGCGCAGAACTCACAGAGAGACTATGCTCAGAGAGTGAAATAAGTTTTGGCAGATGTGAGGCGAGTACTTTCAAATTGAGGGTCAGGGAACGGGTAGTACCTCTTGCAGGGAAAAAGATATCAGTATCAGTAACATTGGAAGGAGCCGATGAGGCTCCTTTTATGATGGGAGTTTATAAAGTGGATTCTGATGTACCTACGGCAGATAGAAGATATCGGGATATCGTAGCATACGATGCTATGTACGACATCCTGATTACAGATGTGGCTGCGTGGTATAACAGCCTGACATTTCCGATAACTCTTCGGCAGTTCCGGGATAGTTTTTGCAATTATGCCGGAGTGGAACAGGAAGAGATCACACTAATTAACGATGATATGGTGGTAGAAAAAACTATCGATCCGGGAGAACTCCCGGGGAAAACGGTAATCGAAGCCATCTGCGAAATCAACGGCTGCTTTGGACACATTGGTCGAAATGGTAAGCTGCGGTATGTGGTGCTGGAGCAGATGATAGAGGGAGTATATCCTGCTGATGATCTGTATCCATCCGATGATCTTTATCCCGCGGATCCGATGGGCACCACGGAGGTATCCCGGAGCAATTATATCTCCTGCCAGTATGAAGACTTTATTTGCCAGCATATTGATAAGCTGCAGATCCGGCAGGAAGAGAACGACATCGGTGCTATCTCCGGTACCGGTAATAACTGTTACATCATAGAGGATAACTTTTTGGTGTATGGCAAGTCTGCGGCAGAACTGCAGACTATCGCAGACAATGTCCTCAGCGTGATCGGTGTCGTATGGTACCGTCCGGCACAGGTGGAAGCCCGCGGCAATCCCTGCCTGGAGGTGGGGGATGGCATTTTGTTACATACGACCCGTGAAGATGTGTACACTTACATCCTGCAGCGAACCCTGAAAGGCATCCAGGCACTCCGGGACAGTTATACAGCGGAGGGTGAGGAGTACAGGACCGGACAGGTTAATGGACTGCAGAAGCAGATTATCCAGTTAAAGGGAAAAACAAATGTGCTTACCAGGACGGTGGATGAAACTCGTCTGGAAATGAAAGATATCAACCAGAATCTGTCCACGCAGATCAGCATCAATGCACAGCAGATCCTTACCAAGGTATCCAAGGACAATATCGTTTCAGAGATCAATCAGACTGCGGAAAGCATCAAGATCAAGGCAGAACGGATAGACCTGGTCGGTGTGGTAAATGCGGATGAACTGGTCAGCAAATATGCCACCATAGAGACGTTGAATGTGACCAAACTGGAGTTAAATAACCTGATTGCTACCAAGGCTACAGTAGACTCTCTCAATGCGGTGAGCAGTCGTGTGGGGAGCCTGGAAGCGGATCATGTGACAGTCTCTGATCTGAATGGTGTAAGCGCCCGTTTGGGAACGGTAGAAGCCAACTATATCAGTGCCGGAACCGTAAAGGCTAATTACATGGAAGTAGCCAACTGGACATCCTCCGGTGTAATTAAAGCGGACAGAATCAGCGCTGCGACTATCGTAAATAAGCTGTCCAGCGTGGATCTGGTCAGTGTGCGAGCAATGGGTGTCAACGGGTACATGAATTATAAAGGTACAGTAGTTGCGTGGAGAACAAAAAACATTAGTGGGACTGTTATTACTTATTTGGGACCGGAGGATTAAGAATGAGCAATTTAGAAATCAGGGAATTTAGTCAGGCCATTACGAAATTTGTGGATGAATCCAGCCTGCCGGAGGAAGTCAAGCGACTTGCATTACAGGAGGTTCTGACACGACAAGAGCAAAGAACTAGAGATGCGTTACTGGCAGAAATTGAAGCCAGGGACGCTGAGGAGCAGGAGGTGAAGCAGGATGCAGAAAGCGTATAATCCTACTGTTTGGGAAAACACTCCATCTATTAACACTCCGTTGAATGAAACGAATTTGAATAAGTTAAGTCAGGGTGTGAGTGAGATTGATAACCGTGTGATAACGCTGGACTTGACCAAGTTATCAATCACGGAAGCCAATGGTTTGGTAAAGAGTATTGAATTGAACCAGGATACAGGTGATATTACGATTACATATTATTCCGGATCAACCAGTGTATTACACACTTTAATGGCACAGATTGCCATTAACTTCAGTTACGATCCGGTTACCGAGCGGCTTATCATCTACTTAAAGGATGGGACGGAGCAGTACATAGATCTGTCTGCACTTATTACGCAGTTTGAATTTCTCGATTCGGATACCGTTTACTGGTCCATTGGAGATGATGGAAAAGTAAAGGCGGACATCAAGAACGGCAGCATTACTGCAGATAAACTGCAGCCGAACTATCTTGCAGACATCACAGTGCAGGCAGAAACAGCAACACAGCAGGCAACCGCGGCAGCGACATCTGCAGCACAGGCCAAGATAGATGCAGACCGTGCAGAATCATATGCCAGTATCACGGAACCCAAGTTTTACTTGGATGAAGCCATAATGAATCTTTATATGAAGGATGGCGTGGGTGTGGATTTTGTAGTTGATGATAATGTTTTGTATTGGAAAGTAGCATAAGGAGGAATGAACTATGGCAGCACCGGAGGGATACAAGGCTCTCGGAAAAATCGGAATATCTTACAAAGGAGATTACAACCCCAATACCGTATATGAGCGTTTGGATGCGGTATATCACAATGGCAGTACATATTTGGCAATTAAAGATGCACCGGACGGAGCGCCCAGGAACGACAAAATCAACTGGATCTATCTTGCCAAAGGTTATGATGGAGAGACAGTGGATGTGGCAGATTCAGAGATTGCATTTACGGATTCAGAGACCCGGGAAAATATTGTCAGCGGGGAAAAGGTATCTACAGTTTTTGGCAAAATAAAGAAATTTTTTACCGATTTGACAGCACCGGCATTTGCTCAGATGATCACCACAAAGGAGGATCTGCTGGCTACCAAGGTGACCGGCTACGTGCCGGATGCCAAGGCGGTAGCAGATGCATATACTGAGTTAAATGGCAATTTACCAAAAGAGTGGAAGCTTATTAGTACAGTAACAACATTAAGTGCTATAGGTTCTGGAAAAGGTCTTACAATACCAGATCTATCGTCATACAAGGAATTATTGATATTAACGACATTAAGTTACTTTGAAACTTCCGAAACGTATCCTATTATTAATGGTCATATAAATGGTACTGGGTATGCCAGACCAGGATGTTATCTGGGATCATCAAATTGGCAAACGTGTACTATTTATATTAGTGATGCAGAAATCAATGTAGTTGATTACGTTAAAAATGGTACTGCTCAAACAAGTGGTTTTTTCGTAACATTCTACATTAGATAATTAATTAATTAGCTTTCCATGAAGTCCAACCGCCACTTGATTTATATCTAGTCTTTAATGACCCATCCTCTGAACTAATTGCAAATTGTGTTTTATAAACACTGCTAGTTCCAATCGTAAAAACCATATTTGAAATTGAAAAGGCATTATTTTTTGCAGTTGGATAGACGTACCCGATGGAATAGAGTGGTAAATCATTGCAATCAGTTAATTCACTACCGCTACCAATACTATAGGCTTTGAAATATGATGATACTGTTTCATTTGTTTTAACTAAATTGCCATTTAGTGTAGTAGATCAGACGGCGGGTGCAGCCGTAAGAGCACCAGAAAGGAGCCCTCATGGGTTACATAAAGTTTAAAAATAAAAAGACCGTATCAAAGGTCATCGTATCAGAGGAGAGCCCTCATGTGATCCGCATCACCGGAGACGGCCTCACAATAAATACTGACGGCTTCCGGCTCTATCTGGATGAGGGATGCAAATACCCGCTGGACAACGGCGAGTATGAGGCATACACTACTTTATTCCGGGAGGGCGACGGCTGGTATGAGTTGTCCGATGACGGATCCGTCTACACCGAGCCGATTGCACCGGTGCAACCTGAGCCCACAGAAGAGGAGCTTACGGAGTTGGGCAGACAGCAGCAGATCAGTCAGCTGACTGCGCAGATCGATGACCTCAAGGCCAGAATCGCCGCCAGTGACTATAAGGTTATCAAGACCTATGAGTATACTCTCCTCGGTGAGCAGACCGAGTATGATATGGAGGCTGTCCATGCAGAGAGACAGGCTCTCCGGGATCAGATCAATACATTGGAGACACAACTGGCAGATCTGACCGCAACCGCAGAGTAGGAGGCTGCTTATGAGAGTGAGAGACGGTCCTTAAACAATAAAACATAGTAACCAAGAGCCAAGAGCCGATTACTTCCTTCAGGAGGTGACCGGCTCATTATATTAAGGAGACTGAGATGGCAACAGAAATCATTGTGGCACTGATCGGCTGCGCGGGAAGTGCGGCAGGCGCCTTCTGCGGAATTCTGGTCAATACAAAATTGACTACATATCGGTTGGAGCAGCTCGAAAAAAAGGTGGATAAGCATAACACAGTCATAGAACGCACATTCAAGCTAGAAGAAGCGCAGGCAGTTATGCAGGAACAAATTAAAGTAGCAAATCACAGAATTGAAGATTTGGAAAGAGAGGTAAAAGAATGAGCACAAGTACAATCATGGTAATTATTTTGGCAGTGCTGACGGCACTGGTAGTAGGAACATTTTTATGGGTATACATCCGCGATAAGACGATTGATGAGATCAGAGTGGATGTGTATCACCTGTTTCTGAAGGCAGAACATGCATTTAAAGAGTCGGGTTCCGGAAAGCAGAAGATGAAGTATGTAGTAAGTCAGGCAAGAAAACTGTTGCCTTCATGGCTGCAGTATTTTGTCACTGATGAGTTCTTAGAAAGCGTTATAGAAAAGTGGTTCCAGGCAGTGAAGGATCTGCTGGATGACGGCAAGCTGAATGGATCAGAGGAGGAAGAAGAATGAAAAAGGCATTATCAAAAGGACCGGATATTTCCAAACACAATGGAAATGTTAATATCAAAAAAGTGCGTGATGCCGGATATAAGCCTATAGGTATTCGGGCTGGTTACGGAAAAAATAACGTCGACGAGAAGTATGTGAGCAATGCATTGGCCTGCTTTAATCTGGCTGTGCAGGTGCTGCTCTACTGGTTTTCATATGCCTACACCGCAGCAATGGCAGTGGCAGAGGCAGAGTTTTGTATCACTCAGGCTAAAAAGTACTGGAGCAAATGCCCTATTGCATTTGATTTTGAGTACGACTCTGTAAATTATGCGCGTAAGAGAGGCGTGAATGTCACAAAACAGCTGGCTACAGATATGGCAATTGCATTTTTGCAAAAGGTCAAAGCAGCCGGTTATCTCCCGGTGATCTATACCAACAAAGATTACCTTAATAAATATTTTGACATGAACCGGATCGTAAAAGCACTGGGAAAGGTATACGTATGGTATGCACGCTATACGTCCAGTCTGTCAGCGGCGGAGATTGACCTTGCGGATATTTGGCAGTATACATCATCAGGATCTGTCCCTGGAATAAGTGGCAAGTGTGATATCAATATCTTTTATACGGACTTTGAAATGGTATCAGTACCGGCGCAAAGAGAAGAAACCTGTAATATTAATATTCAGAACTTCCAGAAAGCTGCAAATGCAGACGGTTATCGGGATGAGCAGGGAAGAAAGCTGGCTGAAGATGGCAAAGATGGCAAGAATACTCGGTATGTAAAACAGCAGATCTGCCTGCAGGCGAAGAGATTCGGGCTGAGCTACAAGGTTGGCTCCAGGGGAGCGGTAGTTAAGTGGTGGCAGACACGTTGCAATGAGATCTTAGGACATGACCAGAACGTAGATGGTAAGTATGGAAAAGACGCAAGGAAAGAGACCATTGCAGTGCAGGACAAGCTGAACCTGGTAAAAGATGGAAAAGTAGGATACGACAGTATCCAGGCGGCATTCTATAATTGACGGATCAGCAGAAGGTATGATACTCTAAAATTACCCATTGAATCCTTCTCATGGTTTATCATGGGAAAAGAGTGGCGAACAAGAAGGGGTGTTCGCCACTCTTTTTATATTAACTGGCAAGTTAGAAATGAATATAGAACAAAAAACAGGTCAATATAAAAACCAAAAATTAAATAAAAATGTAACAGTATGTAGTATAACGTTAACTCCTGGTTTGTGGTTAATAATTGGATATATTGATGGCAATATATCATCTGATTTTATATACAATAATACCCTTTTCGATCAAACTGTTAGAGAATCAATGATTGGCGGTGGTGGAAGTATAAACGTAATTTTAAGAGGGATAGATACAACTACCACTGTCAATTTATCCACTTATGACTTTGTTAATGTAACATCCGATCTCACCTATAGAGGAACTCTTGCCGCAATTTGTTTAAAACCTTATTTATAAATTTAATTGACTAAATATAATACTTCGACAAAAGCATCGGACGGTATAATTATCTGATTTGATCCAGATATTTTACCCTCTATTGACACATTCTGATCTGTTACAACACCATTAATATGTATATTATCAGCCCCGTCTCTGTTAAACAAAGCCCATGATTTAATGGCTATTGGAGTATAACCTTCTTTTTTTGTTGGAAATAATAGCGAAAAAATTCCAGGGTTTAGTGTAGTTTTTACGCCTAACGGTATTTTAAGTACTTTTAATTGTGGTAACTTGCCATTTACAGAGAAAATAAATTACAGGAAACAACTTGATGCAACACAAAATGCAACATGAAATAGAAAAACCCTTGAAAAATCAAGGGTTTTAAGAAGCGCGAGACGGGGATCGAACCCGCGACCCCCTCCTTGGCAAGGAGGTGCTCCACCGCTGAGCCACTCGCGCATGTCTTACAGACAAGTTATAATATACTATAAGGTGTTCTAAATGTCAACAGAAAAAGTGTGCATCTTTTTGAACAATTGCATATACAATTCATAAAATAATTAAATGACAGAAGCAGTGCTACAAGGGAAATGCTTAGTGCAGCAGTTTCTTCCGCAGCCATCCGGAGAATTTTTGTTCCACAACGATCCAGGACAGGTAAGCCAGCCCGATACTCAGCGCCACACTTAAGATCACCCCGATGACAGACATTACAGAGAGGGTGGAGAAGTCGAACACCGCCCGGTCTAAGAGCATTACCGGATAGTAATGCACCAGATACAGGGAATAACTGATATTTCCCATAAGGATGAAAAAGCGGGGCAGAGAGAGCTTCAGTCCGGCCAGAAAAGCTAAAACCAACACTACAAGTGCCGGAAGTCCCCACAGCGGAAGCCTGCGGAAACCGATCACATTGATCCTGGGGGTGAAAAATGCCAGCAGACAAAAAATCACCGGAATGCCTACCGCAGACAGCACACTTACAGCCATAGGAAACGGATGCTCCAAATGCCTGTGATATAAAAAACGCAGCAGATAATAGGCGAGGATTCCGAAAATGAATTCCAGCATGACAGGATCACCGTAAAACATAAGAACAGGAGAAAACATCCTGCCTATCGGAGACTGCCAGGAGGAAATCAATGGAGCGAATATCTGGACTGCCCCTACCAGAACTGCCAGGAATGCACTGCAGATCAGGCCGCGGTATTTCATGCTGATATGAAAGGCAATGAAAAATAACAGATAGAACAGCATTTCACAGTTGATAGTCCATCCGATCCGCACCAGAGGCTGGATAATTCCACCACCGATATCAAAAGGAATAAACAGCAGGCTCTTGACCAGGTACGAAAGATTGTGTCTGGTCTGCTGGAACATGGATGGAAACAATAACAGCGACAGATAAGTCACAAGTGTCATCAGATAATACAGCGGCAGAATTCGGATCAGACGTTTCCGGAAGAAGTATTTTGTACTTTTTTCTGTGGTGAACATGATCATAAAGCCACTGATGCAGAAAAATATGTCTACCCCGAATGCACCGAAATTTAAGAAACGGATATGCTGAAACACCACAAAAAGAGCAGCCAGACCGCGTAAAGCCTGGATGCTGTCAAAATGAAGATCTTGAAATCTCTTGTTTATTGCGATATTTTCCATAAAAATCATACCTTTTTCTTACTTATTTCCGAAACATATTCTCATTTTAACATTTTTTTATAGAATAGGGAAACATTTTATCTATTCCGTAAAATAACTTGCGCACCGGGGTATAAAATAATACAATGATAAGGAGTAAAGCATTGGGGAATTGACAGGATGGAACAAATATGAGTGTAGACAGACAGCAGATGTTAGAGACAGCAGAACGGTTAAACCAACAGATGGCAGATGGGATCCCTTATACTTGGGAGACACTGGAACAGGCATTGTCCTTTGTGACGGAGAAGAGGGATAAGGGAATCCATGGAAGGATCTGTTATTTCGCAGCATTTTATCATCTGGATACAGGGAATCAGGAACAGTGTCTGAAGTATCTGGACGAAAGCGTGAGATGCCTGCTGGGAACGGATCAGGAGATTCACGTAGCCAGGGCCTATAATATGATCGGTATCGTGGCACATATGCAGAACAATCTGTCTCTGGCCATGGAACAGTATGGCAGGGCATTGGATTATACAGCGAAATACAATGATAAGATGGTACATAGTATAGTATTAAGTAATATGGCGGATGCATATTATCTTATCGGAGTCTATGACAGAGCCGTGCAATGTTATAGGGAATGCATCCGTGAATTTGAAAAAGCAGGTGATGACAGCATTTACAGCCGGATCAATTTCCGAAAAATGCTGTCAGAGTATGGCTGTTGTCTTCTGCATCTGGATATGGATCAGGAGGCAATGGAGGTATACCGCAGACTGGAAGAAACCGGAAAAAGCGAAGAGATCATTCGGGAAACGAGACTTGCGGCGAATGTGTTTTTCACGTATCTGGCAGAAAGTGAAGGACACCGGGAAAAAGCGGCAGACCATGTAAGACAGGCTGTGATGGCATTGGAAGATATGCGTCAGGTATCTTCCGAATATGACAGTATTCAGAATCTTCTCCAATACGTGGAAAAGACCGGTAATATAGAATTGCTGCAGGAAATATTGGATTGTCTGGAGCCTAAGGCGGCGATCGAACAGAATAGGAGCCTGCTGCTACAGCTTTTAATGTTGCGGCTGCGTTATTGCAGCGCACAGATGTCTATAGAGGAATTCCGTCAGGCTACAGAGACTTTTTTTCACATCAAGGAAAGCAGCGAAATGATCGAGAGCAATCAGGTCATGTATATGCTGGAGCTGCGTAAGCGCCTGCAGGCGGTGGAAGAGGAGCAGCGGGAGCAGACGAAGAAGAGAAACAAATTATTGTATCAGTCAGAGCATGACGAATTAACAGGACTGTACAACAAGAGAAGTCTGAACCGTTATCTAGAGGATGTCTTTGAAGCCTGCAAATTAAATGAGAAAGAACTGGGAATTCTATTTTTGGATATTGACTATTTTAAACAACTAAACGACCGGTACGGGCATGGAAAAGGGGATGAAGGAATCTGTGCAGTGGCAGATACGTTGAAAAGAATATTCCCGGAGGACTATGTGGCGCGTTACGGTGGGGATGAATTCCTCGTAGTGATGACAGGGCGTGATCTGACCTATGTAATGGAACATGCAGAATCGTTGTGTGCCGGTATCCGGGAATGCAAAATTCCCAATGAAGATTCCGAAGTGGAATCATGGCTTACGATTTCCGTAGGTGGTGTCTGTGCTATTCCGAAGGAACCAAACCGGGTGTGGGATTTCCTGTCTGCAGCGGATAATACATTGTATGAACAGAAGAAAGAACAAAAAGGGAAAGTTCGTTTTTATCAGGGAGAGGGGAAATATTTATAAGAAACATTTATAGAAATGATCAAAAAGGAATTTAATAGCAATGGAGAATAAACAATATACTACCCGCGAACTGTTTCGCAGATTTGCACCTTATTTTAAAAAATATCGTTTTACCCTGTGCATGGATCTGTTCTGTGCAGCGTTAACCACGGTCTGCGAACTGGTATTGCCACTGATCATGCGCTATATTACCAATGAGGGGCTGCGGGATCTGGCTGCTCTGTCGGTGAAGACCATATTTACGCTTGGCATTTTGTATTTCGGACTTCGTATCGTGGACTGCATCGCCGGCTACTATATGTCCGATATGGGACACGTCATGGGAGCGAAGATCGAGACGGACATGCGCAGAGATGCGTACAATCATTTGCAGAAATTGTCCAATACCTACTATAACAATACCAAGGTCGGTCAGATCATGGGGCGGATCACCAATGACTTATTTGATGTGACGGAATTCGCCCATCATTGCCCGGAGGAATTTTTCATCGCCGGGATCAAGACGGTGATCTCTTTTGTCATTCTGGCAAATATCAATCTGCCGCTGACTTTGATGATCTTTTTATGTGTACCGCTTATGTGCGGCGTGTGCATGATCCTGAATTTCCGGATGCGGAGCGCTTTCCGTAAGCAGCGCAATCAGATCGGCGAACTGAATGCCCGGATCGAGGACAGCCTCTTAGGACATAAGGTCGTTAAGGCATTTACCAACGAAGAGGTGGAAAATGATAAGTTCGAGAAGGACAACGGTACTTTCCTGGACATCAAAAAGCTGACCTACCGCTACATGGCGGCATTTAATACCACAGTCAAGCTGTTCGACGGACTGATGTATCTGGTAGTCCTGGTGGCAGGCGGTATCTTCATGGTAAGAGGTAAGATAGCCGCAGGTGATCTGGTGGCATATATGCTGTATGTGTCCACACTGATCGCAACGATCCGTCGTATCATTGAATTCGCCGAGCAGTTCCAGAGGGGTATGACCGGCATCGAGCGTTTTCTACAGATCGTGGATGCGGATATCGAGATCTTTGACGAACCGGATGCGGTCGAACTGAAAGATCCGAAGGGAGAGATCTCTTTTGAAAAAGTAAGCTTTGAATATCCGGATGATCACAATAAGGTATTTACGAATCTGAACCTGCAGATCCATGCGGGGGAAAAGGTGGCGATCGTCGGACCCTCCGGTGGAGGAAAGACGACACTGTGCAATCTGATCCCCAGATTCTATGATGTCTCGGAAGGAAAGATCCTGTTGGACGGTCAGGATATCAAGCATTTTACGTTGAAGAGCCTGCGGGGCAATATCGGTATCGTGCAGCAGGATGTATATCTGTTCTCCGGTACGATTTATGAAAATATCTCCTATGGACGTCCGGGAGCTTCCAAAGAAGACGTGATCGAGGCGGCAAAACGCGCCGGAGCACATGATTTTATCATGGAACTGAAGGACGGCTATGATACTTATGTGGGAGAGCGGGGCGTGAAGCTGTCCGGGGGACAGAAGCAGCGGATCAGCATCGCCAGAGTATTTCTGAAGAATCCGCCCATTATCATACTGGATGAGGCTACTTCCGCACTGGATAATGAGAGTGAATTTGCGGTGGCGAAGTCCTTAGGAGAGCTGTCGGAGGGACGCACGACCCTGACCATAGCCCACAGACTATCCAGTATCCGCAATTCGGACCGGATCCTGGTGCTGACGGACGATGGTATCGTTGAGGAAGGCGATCACGACCAGCTCATGGAGCAGAAGGGAATTTATTATCAGTTCTATGAAACAGCCAATGCTTTAAAATAACATTACAAAAACGGAGGTAGAGCTATG
>ULJD01037232.1_pt1 | contig 14432 bp, 10 predicted proteins | sample 1950801 | NCBI WGS metagenome assembly ULJD01 (sample SAMEA4835464, study PRJEB28245) | human gut metagenome | biome: gut microbiome; material: fecal sample | place: Denmark | collected 2008 | reverse complement strand
GCAAAGCCATACAGATGATAATTGCAAAATTATGCGCCACATATTAAGAGCCGGTGCGTCCATAGGAGCACACACGCATGATGACAGCTGTGAGATAATCTACATGATTAAAGGAAATGCGAGGGTGGTTTACGACGGTAATATAGAGCAGGTAAATGAAGGACAAGTACACTATTGCCCGAAAGGACACACGCATTGCCTTCAAAATGTGAACGATTACGACATAGAGTATCTTGCCATTGTCCCCCAGTTCTGACGGGATATATGCCTGATATTTCTGTGTGAAATAGTTTCAAACAGTGCGGAAATATGGCTTCCAGATTCATATTTCCAGCACTGTCCTCCTTGATTAAGACTTTTGGGCTTGTTTCTTGTCATAAGTTTTGAAGGCAAGGAAACAAACGGCACTTTGATGATGTTTCATAATTAGAAAGCTGCTTGAATTAAAAACATCTGGTAAACGTATTCTGGTGCGGTGGACGATGTGATTTGCATCAACAACCGGATTATGGGCTGCCATGAAAAAAAGATTTCATAAACAGAAGGGGCCTTGTCTGAAACGAAGTGGATGGTGTTGCAAAAGCGCAAAGTAACTGTAGAATCTAAAGAGAAATCATGAGGTCATGATATTTTTTTTCGATGTGATAAAAATAATCTATTTATAATTTGGAGAGTGTGGCTTTTTTCGTATATTTGCTGTCGGAGTTTATGTAACTCTTTCTAAGACACAAAAGGAAAAGAAGGGGCGTGATGCTTAACCTTGTGATTGAAATCCTGAAAATCACACAATACGTGTATAGGACAGCATAATGGTTCTCGCAATGTAATAACGTGTACAGTCTGTTTTAATATCCGAACACGGGTTTTCATTGACATTCAGTCAGGACATGGCATTTCAGTTCTACGCTTCATGTTTAATTAGTAAAGGTCTTTGAGGACTGGAGGCTATGAGCTATTATGAAAGCAATCAAAACAATCAAAACAATCGGATTGCTCTGTCTTGCAATTCCGTTGTTAAGCAGTTGCCAGATTTATGACATAGTGAAAGACGCGACTGACCAGGAGGAAGGTCGAATTGTAATGAAGGACGGCACTGAGTATACAGGACTTGTCAGAATGCCGAAATCAAACACGAAGACAGTAAACATCACGACAACAAACGGTGAAAAGCTAAAACTAAAGAACACGGACATAGCAGTTCTCGGTGTTTGGAAAAAAACTCATCCTGAAAATTGCCACTTCCTCGTATGCTATCCATACATGGCAAACAAGGTGTTCTCTACAAAAAAGAAGAAAAAGATAGAGCCGCAGTGGATGTCTGTTGAGGCGCAAGGCGATCACGTGGAATTCTATTGTTGCAGCTATAAATACAGTATTCCAAGTAGTGGCATCCTGAAAATCTCCAGTGTAGCAAATGGAGAGATTTTTTATGTGGCACGCAAAACAGGAGAGGAGATTGGACAAGTGATAGGCTATTACAAGAGCGGGAATAAATATCAGCGTAATTTACTTATGGAATATCTCGCAGATGACCCGGTTCTGTGTGAAAAACTTAAAAACAAAGAAATAGACCCAACTGATTTGCAGAAGATAGCAGACTTGTATAATCCCGTCAAGAAATGAGGCTGTAACCACTTTCTGTATGTCCTGTTGTTTCCCAGCAAAGTGACTAAGGGCTTTACACAGGCGGGCTGTACACACATCGAATTGCAAGACAGATATGAGTGGTTTCCGGACATGAGTAACAAATCCAAAGGAACTTTGAATCTATGAGCTCGCAATGCTTTTGATAAGAGACAATTTATCGCCGTCTGTCTGAATTATGGAGTTTTGTTCAGTATTTGACAGAATCTCGTTAAATAATATAAGTACAAGACAGATTATATAAAAGAGGTTATGTCAACGGTTTTGACATAACCTCTTTTAAGTATGAGAATAATCTTCTACAATAAGATTATTGTATGACTGTCAGATGATATCATACAGAGGGTTATTATATTAAATGTAATATACGTCAGGCAAGTTCAGAAAGTTCGAGCCATCTCATACTTTTTTCGTCAAGTTCGTCTTTCAATACCGGGAGACGCTTGCTCTTTTCCGTAAGTTCGCCAATTGTCAGTTTCCCGCTACACAGTTCTTCTTCTATGATTTTCTGCTCTTTCTCAAGTGCGGCAATGTCTTTCTCAAGCTGTTCAAACTCACGTTTCTCCTTGAATGTCATTTTTTTCCGTACAGAAACATCCTGTACTTTTCTATCCTTTTTCTCCAAAGGCTGGTTTTTCTCTTTTAGTTCTTTGGGCTTCAAGGCACTCCATTCCCTGTATTGTGTGTAATTCCCGGGGAAATCCTGTATCACTCCGTTCCCTTGAAAGACCAAGAGGTGATCTACTATCTTATCCATAAAATACCGGTCATGGCTGACTATGATGACACATCCGGGGAAATCCTGCAAATATTCTTCCAAGACCTGAAGGGTAGGAATGTCCAAATCGTTTGTCGGCTCATCGAGTACAAGAAAATTAGGGTTGCGCATGAGTATCGTACATAAATAGAGTTTGCGACGTTCTCCGCCACTCAATTTATACACATAGTCATACTGCTGCTCCGGTGTGAAAAGAAAGTGTTGCAGCAATTGTGACGCGGTTATATGCTTACCACCTCCATAATCGATGAAATCGGCAATTTCAGATATTACGTCAATGACTCTCTGCTCCTCATTGAACTTTAATCCCTCCTGTGAAAAATATCCGAATCTTACGGTATCACCGATGTCAAATTTTCCACTGTCCGGTTGTATTATTCCTAAAAGAAGCTTTATAAAAGTGGACTTACCGCTGCCATTGTTTCCGATGATTCCCATTTTTTCAAAACGGCTGAAGTTATAGTAGAAGTCTTTCAAGATAACCTTTTCTTCCGACCATGCTTTAGAAACATATTGGCATTCGAATATTTTTGAACCGATATATACGTTTTTTGATTTAAGGCGCATCTGCCGTTCTTCAATCCGTTGCTTCGCTCTTGCCTCAAGCTCATAGAACGCATCCTCTCTGTATCGAGCTTTATGACCTCTTGCCTGTGGCATACGACGCATCCATTCAAGTTCGCGACGATAGAGATTATTGGCTCTTGCTATTTCCGCCATGGTGGCGTTGACGCGTTCCTGTCTTTTTTCTATATAATATTCATAGTTGCCTCTATATGTATAGATGGTTTTATTGTCCAATTCAAGAATGATATTACATACACGGTCAAGGAAATATCGGTCGTGTGTTACCATCAGTAATGTCTTGTTGCCCCGGGAGAGGTAGCCTTCGAGCCAGACAATCATCTCAAGGTCAAGATGGTTAGTCGGTTCGTCAAGTATCAGCAAATCCGGTTCGGTAATCAGCACATTTGCCAATGCAATACGTTTCTGCTGTCCACCGCTAAGTTCGCCCATAGGCTGATTGAGGTCTTTTATTTTCAGCTGTGTGAGTATCTGCTTTGCACGAAGAACTTTTTCAGACTCCCCGTTATGGTTGAAGCATGCGTCAAGTACCGATTCTTCCGGATTGAACACAGGATTCTGCTCAAGTATGCCAATTTTCAGATCCCGCTTGAATATGATGTCTCCAGAATCATAGCCTTCCTTGCCTGTGAGTATTGACAACAACGTGGTTTTGCCTGTACCGTTTTTTGCAATCAGTCCGACATGTTGTCCCTCAGAAATTGAAAATGAAATATTCTCGAAAAGGACATGTGCGCCAAACGATTTGGAAAGATTTTGTACGTCAATATATGGAATCATTTTGTTTTTCAGATTATTATTTCAGAGCTGTCACCTTTCAATGACTTATTTATACTCTCAATATAATTGAGAATCTCATCGCGTCCGGTTCTTTTTTCAGAACTGGTGACGAAATAGGGTGGTAGCTCTTCCCAGCTTTCTTTAAGTTTTTCCATCCATGCCTCAGCATTCTGCCTCGCCTTAGATGGAGTCAGTTTGTCGGCTTTTGTGAATACTATGGCAAACGGAACATTGCTTTGTCCGAGCCAGTTTATGAAGTCCACATCAATTGCCATGGGAGAATGTCGTATATCAACAAGGACGAAGGTATTGACCAGCTGTTCACGTTGAAGTATGTATGACGATATCATGTTCTGAAGTTTCTTCTGTACTGTTTTCGACCGTTTTGCAAATCCATATCCAGGCAGGTCTACCAGATACCATTCTTTATTTATTATGAAATGATTTATCAATAGTGTTTTTCCCGGTGTGGAAGAGGTCTTTGCAAGACCTTTGTGGTTGCACAACATATTTATCAGACTTGATTTCCCAACATTCGATCTTCCGATAAAGGCATACTCTGCTTTTATGTCATTCGGACATTGGTTTACGTTAGGTGCAGAGATAACAAACTCAGAACTTTTGATTTCCATGTGTTATGTCAATATTTTAAATAGTATTATACATAAAATAAGATGTTGTATGCCGTCATCGTTTTTCATACACACATATACATCATAAAATACATATTTTATAAATGAAATGCAACATATGAACCGTGCTTTATATACAGAACGGCAAGCAAAGATAATCAAATTATTTTATATTTCTTCGCTCTTATCTTCTTTTAATAACTTCTCTTTTAACTGTGATTTTATTTTATTCTCAACCTCCAATGGTGAGTTATTGCCTGATATAAGCACCTTTACCCATACACATAGCACAAAACACACTATTACGACAAGTGCCCCGGCAAACCATTTCAAGAGTTCCTGTTCTATGAACTTACAACTGTCCATAAATACTATACCAGCAACGACCGGTATGGCATAAAGCAGATAATCGGCGCCGGACAAAGATTTATAGCTATCCCGAACCTTTCTGTATTCACTGTTTGCATTGAGTATTTTCTCACGGTTCTCTGTCCAATATCTTTCAAATTCCAAGTTGTCCATATCTTGTCATACTTTCATTAAATCACTCATTATCATATCGCTGATATATAGTCCTTCTCGTGTAAGTTTCAAATGCCCGTCATTTATGTCAACCGTTTTATCAGCAACATGTCTTGCGGCTTGTTTTACGATATACTGCACATACTTGTCATCAAGCCGCGACAAATCTATACCTTCCGACGTGCGTAATTCCGTTGTTACAATGTCGTTATAATGTGTGTCGGCATCAATAGATTCAAATGTAAAAGGTACAGTGTCGTGTGATATTGATTCAATATATTTATTAATGTCAGATACATTCCATTGTCTCGATTTTATGTTGTAAGAATGTGCTGCGGCTCCTATTCCCAGATAAGGAATGTCATGCCAATATGAACTGTTGTGCTGTGCCCTATATCCCTTTTTAGAAAAATTACTTATCTCATAATGTTCATATCCGGCACCACACAATATATTTATCAGTTCATTGTACATATTTAGACTGACCTCTTCATCTATCTCTTTTATCATGTTTTCTTTCAGCATACGATAAAGTTTGGTGCCTTCCTCGTACATCAGACTGTATGCCGAGATATGTTGTATGTCAAGATTTATCGCGCGTCTTACATCCTCTTTCCATGAGTCACATGTCTGACCGGGGAATCCAAACATTAGATCAATGCTGATGTTTCCGACACCATGTTCATGCAAAATATCAATAGCCCGTTCCACCTGAAATGATTTGTGTCTACGGTTTAGAAATTTCAGCCGATTGTCATCAAATGTCTGCGCCCCCATACTGACCCTATTTATATGCAATGCAGATATGGTCTCAGCAAGATCATTTGTGACATCATCCGGATTTACTTCCATAGTGACCTCTTCCGGTGAACATTCCAGATATGTATCTATTGCATGGAATAATTTTTCAAGGCTATAACGGGATAATTGTGATGGAGTTCCACCACCTATATATATAGTGCGGATGATCGTATTGGCAGCTTTGCTATCGGTAGAGTAGGATGATAAATATTCCTTCCTTAGTGCAATCTCACGGCACAGACTATCCACATATCTATCCTGCAAATCGAGTTTTGTCGTACTGTAGAAACCGCAATAAGAACATCGTGTAGCGCAAAAGGGGATATGTACATATAGACCCGCCATATTGAATTAACGACAATATATTATATTAAATACGTATTGAAAATGTTTGATTAACCACAAAATTCAATGCAAAAATACTAATATGTTTTAAAACGCTGACAGTTTTTCAATATTTTCTTTTGCAATTGACATAAATTTATTTAACTTAGTCGGCTGTAAGAGTTTTTATCTCTTATTACCTTAGACAAAAAATATTAACTCATTAAATCTTTTGATATGAGAATATATCAAACCAACGAAATTAAGAACATTGCATTGCTTGGCAGTGCGGGTTCAGGCAAGACTACCCTTGCCGAGTCAATGCTTTATGGAAGCGGAATAATCAAACGCCGTGGTACAATAGAAGCAAAAAATACAGTAAGTGATTATTTCCCGGTTGAACAGGAATACGGATACTCGGTTTTCCCGACCGTTTTTCATGTAGAGTGGAATAATAAGAAACTTAATATAATAGACTGTCCGGGATCAGATGATTTTATCGGAGGTGCGATTACAGCACTGAATGTTACAGACCAAGCAGTGATTCTTATAAACGGACAATATGGTCCCGAAGTCGGAACACAAAACAACTTCAGATATACTGAAAAACTTAAGAAACCTGTTATATTTCTTATTAATCAGCTTGACTCAGATAAATGCGATTTCGATAACGTAATATCGAATATGAAGAGCATATACGGATCTAAATGCGTACAGATTCAATATCCGATCAGTACCGGAAGCGGATTCAACGCATTGATAGATGTATTGCTGATGAAGAAATATTCTTGGAGTCCTGACGGAGGTATGCCGATTATAGAGGATATTCCAGAGGAAGAAAAAGAAAAGGCAATGGAACTGCATAAAATTCTTGTCGAGGCGGCTGCTGAGAATGATGAGAGTCTTATGGAGAAATTTTTCGAGGAAGAGACACTGACAGAGGATGAAATGAGGGAAGGTATACGCAAGGGACTCGTAACACGTTCCATATTCCCGGTTTTCTGTGTATGTGCCGGCAAAGATATGGGAGTAAGACGTCTGATGGAATTTCTTGGAAATGTTGTTCCATTTGTCAGTGAAATGCCAAAACTGCACAACACCCGCGGTGAAGAGATAACGCCGGATTCTAACGGACCGGAATCAATATATTTCTTTAAGACAGGCGTTGAACCGCACATCGGTGAAGTAAGTTATTTTAAAGTTATGAGTGGTTGTGTCAAAACCGGTGATGACCTAACCAACTCAGACCGTGGCTCGAAAGAAAGGATAGGACAAATATACGCATGTGCAGGTGCGAACCGAATACCTGTGGAACAACTTAATGCAGGAGATATAGGATGCACGGTGAAACTGAAGGATGTAAAAACCGGTAATACTCTTAACGGGAAAGACTGTGAGTGGAAATTTGATTTTATCAGTTATCCGAATTCCAAATATTCACGCGCAATAAGAGCGGTCAATTCTGCCGATACTGAAAAACTGATGGCTGCAATGTTGAGGATGAGACAGGAGGATCCGACATGGGTGATAGAACAGAGTAAGGAACTGAGACAGACAATAGTACACGGACAGGGAGAATTCCATCTGCGTACATTGAAGTGGCGATTGGAAAACAATGAAAAACTACAGGTTAAGTTCGAAGAGCCTAAGATTCCTTATAGAGAGACCATTACAAAAACGGCACGCGCTGATTACAGACATAAAAAACAATCGGGAGGAGCCGGACAGTTCGGTGAGGTACATCTTATTGTAGAACCTTATGCCGAAGGCATGCCGGATCCTGTATCATATAAAATAAACGGTCAGGAGCTTAAAGTCAACATAAAAGGTCGCGAAGAGATAGATCTGGAATGGGGCGGAAAGCTTGTTTTCATTAATTCGGTAGTTGGCGGTGCAATAGACGCACGCTTCATGCCGGCAATACTTAAAGGTATAATGGAAAGAATGGAACACGGACCACTGACCGGAAGCTACGCACGTGACGTGAGAGTCATTGTTTATGATGGTAAAATGCACCCTGTTGATTCAAATGAACTATCGTTCATGCTTGCGGCACGTAATGCGTTTTCTCTTGCGTTTAAGGAAGCCGGTCCGAAAATTTTGGAACCAATATATGATCTGGAGGTATATGTCCCATCAGACTATATGGGCGATGTAATGAGCGATCTGCAAAGCCGTCGTGCACTTATAATGGGTATGGACAGCGAAGCCGGATATCAGAAATTGCAAGCAAAAATCCCATTGAAAGAACTTAGCAGTTATTCGATATCATTAAGTAGTATAACAGGAGGACGCGCTTCGTTCAACACGAAGTTTGCAAGTTATGAACTTGTTCCGAATGAGATGCAGCAGACTCTTATCGCAGAACATGAGAAAGAACTTGATGCCGAAAACGAATAAGTTGCTTGCGATATGCTTTATATAAAATTACTGATATAATTTTTTATTATAAAGCACAGATAAAGTAGATACGATAATAAGGAGTTTGTCGTGTTCATTCAATTTTATTGAAAGACCGACATTCTCCTTATTATTTATCCATTATGAATAATAATTTATTATTATCGACTCTACCCGGAGCTGATTTTTGTTTTAGTCACAACAGGGCATAATACTTCATCCATATTTCGTGATGCAGCGACAGACATTCTTGCTTTCTAAGTTTCAACCTGATGTAATGTGTTATATTAAGATTGAGTCATAAAGTAACATGACGCCAGCAGTGTGTAAATGAATGAAGGGCTGATAAGCATATATGTGATATATGTATGAATGGCTAATGGCATTAACCTTTATAATTTGAGATGCTCTTATTTGGAGAAAATATAAATGTGGGAATTTTATTTTTAAAGACACCAAAAATAAGAATAGCCAAGTTATAATATCAGAACTATTATCCATGGCTATTCTTATTTTATAAGTTATTGTTCACAAAAACAACATAAAATGTTTATTCAGTTTTTTTTGAGCTCCAATGACCGTGTAAATTACAATATTCGCGTGCGTAAACATTCTTGCAATCTGTGTAGAAAACAGCTTCCGGTTTGTCTCCAGGTTTTAAATGAACTCGTTGTATTTTATTTTCCTCTACAAGTTCAATCCATTCTATATAGTGGTTGTCCTGCATAGGATGTTCAACGCTTCCGACTTTAACTTTATAACCACCCTCAATAGCCTCAACAACCGGTACATGCTTCTCTTTTGCAGCGTCAACGGTGTTCTCTGTAAGAAGCTCCATGGGTTGCCCGCAACATGTCAGTGTGCCTCCTGCCATATGCATAATCTCTACTATGTTACCACAAATAGCACAGCGGTAAACTTCTTTAACCTTTGTCATATTAGATATAGTGAATTAGTGAATAAATTGTTTGTATTTAGTTTATACATAACTATTACAAATACAAATAAAGTAAAAATTTTTGATATACGCATCTTTTTTGAATAATTTATTTTTCCAGTTGGCTTGTTATTCGTATTGGTTTGCCTTTTATTCTACAAGACCGTATGTTTTATCTCGAATATGTCATTATACTTCCATTCTTATTTTGTACTTGCTGTAAGCCGGATTGTCTTCAGCTTTATCTAAGATGTACCGGATCATGTCGCGCAAAAGCTGAAGACAAGATGATGGCATCAATGCGGAAGAAGGATGAAGAGCAGGCAATAAACCTTAAATTTGTAAGCGGTGTTCTAACGATGATTTGGCTTTATAATTACTGCTCTCACCACGTCTGTGTAACAGAAAATCATTGACTGTGTGTCATTGTATAAATATAGAATATGTATTACCAAAGCCGAATATTATACCAACGTATACTTCACGAGAATGACATCGTGGCTCACAACAATCAAACCTATCGCAAAATCCGGAGTTCTGAACATATACGCCAACATCCTGTACGACAGCCAGTTACGCCTAACAGATTGTTTTCACTCCCTTTTCAGTCCTCTCATAAAGCATGTTTCGCAGCCTGATAAAGCCTTTTCCGCATCGCATAACAGGCTATGCCACACCACGACAACGCAGCCTCAGAAAACAGGAAAGGCTCTTCCACACCGTGACAGAGTTTTCAATAAGCCATAAATGAATGCATATCCGTTATATATACAGATGCCATCGTTTTTCAATCTCTCTTCTAATAGTTTCCGCTGTCAATATTTTTTACTTTCATAAACGTATGAATATATGAAAGCACACTAAAGTCAAACATCATATTATCGCAGACAGAGCAATATGCAAGAAAGTCAATATCTTGACATTAAACCCAAATCATCAGGATGCCTATTATAAATTTAAGGTTTATTGTCTGCTCTTCATCCTTCTTCCGCATTGCTGCCGTCATATAGTCTTTAGCTTTTTCTCAATTTAGTCCGGTACATCTTCGATAAAGCTGAATATAATCTGGCTTACAGCAGCACGAAATAAGAATGGAAGTCTTATGCTATTCGGCTTTATAGTCAGAATGAAGATTTATCAAAAATTCAGCTATGCTACATACAATTAATATCATGAGAATTCAAAACATATTGTTTAATACAAATCAACATAAATGTCTTCGCAATCGTACTGCATCAATTACCGTGAGCACACCACCATCTACACGAAAGTGAATGTCATATCCAGCATACGGCATACCGTATATCTTTTCAGAGTCATTCTGATAGCGAGGACGTGGATCAAGCTCGAGAACTTTATATAATGACAGAAGTTCATCTCTTGTAAAGAGACGTTCTATATCTTCTGACATATTCACATTAAGCTTACTAAGTACGATATTGTCGGTGAATCCGCAACGCACATTTTCATGTGAGTCGGCATAACTGATGTATGGTTTTATATCATATATAGGAGTACCATCCATAAGATCCGCACCGAAGACATTGATTACGGGACCATTTTGAATATCCTGTTCGACTGACTCTATGCGAACCGATGATAACCCGAGTGCATTGGGGCGGAAAGGTGAGCGTGAGGCAAAAACTCCAACTTTCTCATTACCACCCAACACAGGAGGTCTTACAACAGGTGCGGATATTTTGTGTGGATTTGCTGAGAATCCCCAAATTAGCCAAATGTAGTCGAAACCGTCAAGTCCACGTATAAAATCCCGATTTCTGTATTTATGTTCAAAGACGATAGTACCCCTCAAACATTCAACAAGCCCACTTTGTTTTGGTATACCGAATTTTGAAGAAAATGGAGAGTGAAAATGTGCTATAGGTTTTATGTCCATTGTATAAGTTTTTTCTAAGAAATTTTATTGCTCATCACATTTAAAAGTTCCGGCAATGAAATCATATATTTGATGAAGCAGAAAGTCAGGAACCGATTTTCATTTTAGTCCAGATACATCTTGGAATCAGATGCCACAGAAATACTAAAATTCGGTATCTCCAATCTATTGTAATTACACATTTACGATGCTCGATGGCTTTACATATACACCTTGCAACGTAGTCTGCATCAAGTTGCATTGGATAATGACATTCATCTCCAAGAAATGGTGTCTTTACGAATCCTGGACGAATGTCAAGAATATGTATATTTTTAATGCTTCTGATGCTACAGAGTTGTGCAAGACTCTCCAAATATGTATTTATATATTTTTTACTTGCAGAATACGCAGGTGCAACGCCAAGACCTTTTGTACCGGCTATACTGCTTATAACAGCTATTATTCCATCTGTATCCGGATGGTTGTGAAAATATTCGAAAGCAAAATCCGTCATTCTTGTGAACCCAAGTACATTTGTTGATACTGTTGCAAGTTCTTTGGACGCTTCAAGTGATGCATTCTGGTAACCTATACCTGAACTGTGAAAATACATATCCATTCCACCTATCTTATGAATAAGACGCATAAGACCTTCTGTTGCATCATCCTCGGTTATATCTATTCTTTGTGTAGCAACAATGCCACAATGACTGTGTTGTATCTGTAAAAGTAAATCCTCTCTGCGCCCTGCGATACCAACAGTCCATCCATTCGAAGCAAGCAGTTTTGCCGTGGCATACCCTATGCCCGAAGTCGCACCGACTATTATGGCACGTTTTGTTTTCATAATTATAATCTTAATAAAACAGCATTTTATAAATGAATAATATTTGTATACGGCAGAATGCCAACATTAAAGATGCATTCAAGTACCGTTCATGTGAATTTTGCTACTTTTTATTTTTCTTCTTCTTTCTGAACAGATCTCCTATACCGTTAAAATCTTTTTTCATAATTAAACCAATACCCTGAGTGTTCAGGCTGTTTTTTGTAAAGTAACGGTCATTTGTTTTATTATATACATTTATCGAAAGATTACCGTTGGGAAAGAGCAGATATCTTAAATCAAAATCACCTATGAAACTCGTTGTGGCATTAGCGTTATCGCGATATCCGAACTGTCCGTTTATCAGCAGTCTATTATTCAATAACCGTCCGGACAGTATACCTTCGTATTCCGCATCATTGAAACCCTCGGTTCCTGTAGATATATTTGCACCGAAGTTCCAATCACTACTGTTAATAATATTACCAAGGATATTATTCAATTGCTGACTGATTGTTCCGCTCAATATGCTCTGCATGGCAAGTGAAGCCTGGTTGCGCGATGTTGGGCCACCGGCAGACGAATTATTATTGCTGTTTTGGGTGTAGAAACGACCAACTGTCAGCAAATATAAAACCTGTTGATTCATTTCTTCCTCGGCATTTATAACACTTGCAACCATTTGCTTCGCATCATTACTTAGTGTGGGCATGTCTAAATCAAAGGAAACCCGCGGTGCATCAGGAGTCCCTGTAACATTCATGAGGCAGTTCACCCTCACGTTGTTATTAGAAAAAGAATTTCCTATATTAAGGTCAGACAAACTTACACCATTAAGGACATAAATTGCTTTCAAATCTAATGACGAATTGAATGGATTACCTACAAATTTTATAGTTCCGCCTCTCTGGAAGGTGAACTCCTTCTTTATTATATCTCTTATAGTAAGTTTATAGATACCACGTTCAACAGTATAATTTCCAAACAAATCAAAAGACCCTTTGTTATAATATGTCGCACGGAGTGCTCCATTACCATTGAGGGAAATATAGTCACCGGACTGTCTGTCCATCAGTACTTTTATCGTCATTGAAGGATTGCAATCTAAAAGGAAATTAAGACGTATATCTGAAGAAGTCTGTCTGCCTTCAGATATGCTGTCTATATCCGCACTGTGTACTGAAGTTTCTAATTCTTTCTTTTCTTCCACAGGCGTTTTCCATTGTATGAATTCATTAGTAGACACATCGTTCTGACTGCTTACATCATAAACTATAATACTTTTATCTTCAGGGACAACATTGATGTCCATTACGACTTCTCCGCTTCGTCCTTTTATCTTACAGTCTCCTGTTGCATATACAGTACCATAGAACGAGTCTCCATTTTCACCGTCCGTATTAAACGCCAACAGATTGTCTGATACGACAGACAGGTCATAACTGAGGTTTGTGAGATGCTTATGATGAATATTTCCTTCCACTATGCCAGTATTTCCATCTTTGTCAAAGATGCTATCGTTTCTAAATTCTATTTCATCCGGTATAAATCTTATTGTATCATTTCTTAGAGTATAATTTGTGTTAAGAGGAGTTATTCCCAGCGTTCCGTCTGCAACAAGCATACCTGTAAGGTTTATATTATCGAGTGAACCGGAGAGCCTTACAGAGCCATTTGCCCGTGCATCGACATCATGCATGAAACTGCTGCAGAAACTTTCCATAAATTCAAGCCTTGTATTATGTGCATTGATATTCAAATCAATATAATTTTTCTGAGGAGACACATATCCTAATATGGATGTCTTACGTTTCTGTCCGTCTGTCGCCACGGCATTTATGTCTATCTGTTTTTCTGTATTATTAAACATTGCTTTTGCCTTAAGAGTTCCCATCCTTCCTTTCTCAAATAGGAAGTTATTTACAGTTAAATCTGCAAATAAATAAGGATTCTTCCCAGACAATTCTTTTAAGTAAGCTTTTCCTGTTGCAAATCCGTCAAATTCCACCGAATGAAAATTAACCATATCAAGAATATAATTTATATTTATATCCTTGAAATCAATGCGGATAGAATCGGATTGATTTTTAGTTGCTTTACCTGTTACAGAGACATGCTGCTTGCTGTGTTCTACAGAGAAATTATTTATTTCCAAATAGTTTTTGTTGTATATGATATTTGATGGTTTTACATGCCATATTGTGTCATCAATATTAATGTTGGATTCTTTTATATTTATATTTGCGGTGGCATGTCCCTCTGCATTTTTATAAAAGAATGTGTTTGCATTTATTGTCCCTTTTAATGGGTGATTTTCATTTTCG
>ULJD01003393.1_pt1 | contig 14701 bp, 9 predicted proteins | sample 1950801 | NCBI WGS metagenome assembly ULJD01 (sample SAMEA4835464, study PRJEB28245) | human gut metagenome | biome: gut microbiome; material: fecal sample | place: Denmark | collected 2008 | reverse complement strand
TAATTACTATCTGTAACTTTTCGGAACTGTCATTTTAGTTTTAACACACCTCCTCCCTCTTTTCAGGAACTATCCTTTTACTTTATCCACAGTAGGAGCAACTTGAGTTCCATAGCAGTCCGAACACATAATATCAGTATCCTAATTCATAAGGCTGTTCTACAGCCGGAACCCCATCGGACATCCATCCAGGCATTGCTTCTTTTTTCAGATAATGATTAAAGAACTGGAACATACGTTTTTGAAAATCTATTTTGTTGGCAATCTTTGTCGGCCAATGCGGTTCGCCTGTATAGTTCAGCATCCAGCAAGGCTTTCCAAGACGTTTCATTGCCACAAAATATTCTATTCCCTGATACCAGGGCACATGTCCGTCAGCGTCATTATGCATGATTAAAACAGGTGTTTGTACCTTGTCCATCGTGAACAGAGCAGAGTTTTCCAAGTAACGCAACGGAGTACTCCAAGGCGTACCGCCCAGACGACTCTGAGTATGTTCATACTGGAACGAGCGTGCCAGCCCCGATCCCCAACGGATACCTCCGTAGGCACTGAACATATTGACCACCGGAGCACCTGACTCAATAGCCGCAAACAAATCAGTACGTGTAGCCAGATAAGCCACTTGATAACCGCCCCAACTATGTCCCTGCGCCCCTATGGCTTTCTCGTCAATATAACCTTTGCCTATCAGCATGGCAACCCCCGGCATCAGACAGTTATAGCAACTCTCACCCGGATAACCGTCTACATAACGTATGTCCGGATTGAACACAATATACCCGTTACTGTTATAAAGATGATAATCAATGGTAGACCGATGGGGTTCCGGCATCCGGTAATTAAACAGAGTTTCCGAATTTCGCTCATAGAAACTCACAATCATCGGGTATTTCTTGGCCGGATCAAAATCGGCAGGCTTGTACACCACCCCTTCCAACTTACGGCCATCTAAAGATATCCACGAAACCAGTTCGGCAGTTCCCCACAAATAGTCTTTCTGTTGGTCAATGCCATGAGTCAGCCGAATAGATTTCTTGAAATCGAGTGTAGCATAATGAAGGTCAGGATATTGCTCAAAACTTTCCATCGTATAGATTACATGGTCTGTATTTTTCGCCTTAGAAATACTGCGTAACATATAGTTACCCGCCATCAATTCTTTGGGAGAAGCAGCGGTGGAAAGACGAGCCTTGTAATACCCGTTCCCTTTGGTCACTTCGTTAAAGCCTTTCAACAACTGTGGCTTGTTCAGGTCAATCACACGCTCCTCCTTATCCAGTTTTACCAAACGATATGAAATCCGGTTCTTACGTCCATTCATCGTCAGATTGACAGGTTCCTTCATGGCATCCGGATCGAATTTCCAAATATCATAACGGTCATAAATTAAAAGGGACTCATCCCGTTCCGTCCATCCGGCAGTTCCATGTGCGTTCGGATAGTCAGGTACATCATTCTCTTCATCCCATGCGAGGAAAGAAGCGGGGGTAGTCAACTGATTTTTTTTCCCGTCTGCCATAGAAAGAGTATACCAACAACTGTCTGTTTCAGCATACCAATACGCATACTTGCCTTGTGGTGAAAGACGGTATCTGCCATAATCCGCCGATGCCAGTAATTTACGGCTGCCATCTTCCAAAGACACTGTGTAATAATCACTGCGTGTCCGCCCTTCCCACATGGAGGACAATGAATAAGGACGCGAAGTGGAAAGCAATGCCAACGGGGCATCTCCTTCATCTCCCAGCAAAATCTGAGACAGCTCCTCATCTGCCAGCTGACAAATACGACCACCATTTATATGATAAACCGCTTGATAGCTTCTTTTCAGCTCTTTCTCCTTATTATAATCCTGTACAGTATATTGCACCGGCTCGTCCCAACTCCACACCTGCACATTGGGACGGTTCTCCGCCAATTGCAACGTATCCTTTTGTCTAGGCTCAGGCGATGTGCCAAAAAACAACCGGGAAGCACTCTTCGAAAATTGTAATTTCCCATGCTCGCTGATTACCCATCCTTTCGGAAAAGCCCGATTGCCACGTGCCGCAACTTCTGTTGCCGGTGCTCCCTGCTGTGACAGCCACAAGCTCATGGCTTTATAACAAGAATCTTTCTGTGCACAATATAAGAAAGCCAAGTTTGCTCCATCTTCATCAAAAGTGACCTGTTTAAACACCCCGTCACCTTCTTTTATCAGCGTCTTCACACCTGTTTCCGTATTCAGAAGATACAATCCCGGCTTTTCCTCTGCTTTATCACCTGCGGTAATATAATAAAGCATTCCGCTTTTCTCCGCAAAGTTGAAAGCTTTCACAGCAGGAGCCTCATACCGGGTACTGAGGTTTGCATTCAACGGTTGGACATACAAAGTCGAGTCTTTCCTTCCCTTCTGAAAAGCAACCCAGTCCGCCTTCTCTGCCAGCCTGAATGTTTTCAGTGAATCAATCACTTCCCTGCCGCCCGAAAGCGAATAAATTACCAATGCATCCATCGGCATCTTTTCTTTCTTCGTTTTCTTTATTTTCAGAGAATCCACTATCATCTTGCCGGGTTTCTGCGACACAACCAAATAGTCGGAAGAAGCCGAGAAAAGAAAACGGTCCGCCCGCGGAAAAGTGGCAAGTTCCTTCCCTTGTGCATCATACAAATTCACCACAGCATCTCCTTCCCAAGGTTCCATCTTGCATGCCACCCACTTTCCATTATCAGAAATAGCTTGCCCGCTGATACGCTGCCAGGCAACTAAATTGTCTACTGTGAGACTTTTCGAGGCTGTCTGCGCCATCACAGGCGACAGATTCCCTATGCATAGGACAAGAGCCAGATACTTTACATGTTTCATATCCATTTTATCGTTACTGATTAGTTCGATTTTTATAAAGGCTTATCTTTCTCATATTCCGTTTTATCTTCGGCCGCAACCAGATTTAATTCCCTGCCGCTCTCTCCATACGAAACCGCATGACGTACTGCAAAATTTTCCAAGAACAAATGGTTCAGCGTAAACAATGCCCCATTCAGGTGCTCATTTCTGACAGAAGGTTTTGTATTCCTACTACGAATCCGAGACATGCATTTACGATGCTGTCCGGGAGTCAAGACACCCGCCATCCATCCACTTTTTAAATAATGCAAATATATAAAAAACGGATAAAAGTCTGATTCTAAACAATAATTTTGTACTTTTACTGTCGCATATAATCCATATACATTCAACACCAAACAATAAAAGCCATGACAGCAAGAAACAAAGTTCTAACCATCATGGGTATCATTATACTTATCGGGATTATTTCAATAGGATTCTTTGTATTTCCAATCGGAATTTCCATGTGCGCCATTACAGGCTTATGCTATGGCTGCAAATATAAAGACAAGTTGTTTATCAGATGGTCATCTGTAGGATTGGTAACAGGTATCGGACTTTCCATTTACACCTGGTGTTTAATCTCGTCAATGTAAAACAGCATAAGTTCAGTAAAAAAAAGAGGGGTTACGACAACCCCTCTATTTCACCATTCACGATATCAATATGCAATGCCTGCGGTTCCTTCGGCAATCCCGGCATACGCATTATTTCTCCGGCAATGACTACCAGCATCTCAGCTCCGGCATTCATCACAATATCTTGTACATGGAATTCAAAATTGTCTACCGCACCGTAAATTTTGGGGTCGGTAGAGAATGAATACTGCGTCTTGGCAATGCAGATAGGGAAATTTCCATATCCCAATTCTACAATATGCTTCAGTTTCTTACGGGCAGCGGCACTATACGTAATAATGCTGGCACCGTATAAATTACAAGCCACCTTCGATATTTTAGTTTCCACACTATCCTCATCATCATAGGCATATTGCAAAGGCTCGGAAGGTTGTTCCTCAATGGTTTTCACAACCAGTTCCGCCAATTCTACTGCCCCTTCGCCACCATCAGTAAAGGCGTTGTTCACTGCAAAGCCCACACCTTTCTTCTCGCAATGGGTACGGATATAATCCACTTCTTCCTCCGAATCATCCCCATAACGGTTAAACGCAACGACAACTGTCTGACCGAAATATCTCAAATTACGCAAATGCTTATCCATATTGGCCACACCCTGCTTCAAAGCTTCCAGATTAGGTTCCTTTATCTTATCCTGTGATACGCCGCCATGCATTTTCAATGCACGGGCAGTCACCACCAAGACGGTCAGTTTAGGTGTGATACCTGCTTTACGGCACTTGATATCATAGAACTTCTCCGCTCCCAGGTCAGCCCCGAATCCGGCTTCGGTAATAGTATAATCACTAAAAGTCATTGCCATCTTGGTTGCCAGAATAGAGTTGCAACCGTGAGCGATATTGGCAAACGGTCCCCCATGAACAAAGGCAGCAGTATGTTCCGTAGTTTGTACCAGATTAGGAGAAAGAGCATCTTTCAAAAGAACTGTAATGGCTCCGGCAACTCCTAAATCTTTTACAGTAAAAGGCTTGTTGTCATACGTAAAACCTAATAAAATATTTTCAATGCGACGACGCAGGTCCTTTTCATCCTTAGCCAGACACAGAATAGCCATAATTTCAGATGCAGGAGTAATATCAAAACCTGACTCCTGGGTAATTCCGTTGGTCTTCGGTCCTAGTCCTGTAACAATATAACGGAGGGAACGGTCGTTCACATCCAACACACGACGCCACAGCACTTCCTTCAATCCGAAACCATTATCACGATTCTGATAAAGGTAATTGTCCAACAAGGCCGAAATCATATTGTGAGCGGAAGTGATGGCATGAAAATCACCTGTAAAATGAAGATTAATCTTATCCATCGGCAACACCTGGGCGTATCCTCCTCCGGCAGCTCCCCCTTTCATTCCGAAACAAGGACCTAGCGACGGCTCGCGCAAGGCAACAATTGTTTTCTTTCCTATTTTATTCAGTCCCAAAGCCAATCCGATGGAAACAGTGGTCTTACCAATACCGGCTTTGGTAGGAGTGATGGCAGTAACTAGAATAAGGTTACTCTGCTGCACCTTTTCTTCGTTTATCTGACTTTCATCCACTTTGGCAATATAGCGCCCGTAATTACTGATGTGCTCTACAGGAATACCGGTTTCCCTAGCCACTTGTTTAATTTTGACCAGCTCAATGCTGCGTGCTATTTCAATGTCCGTTTTCATCTTTTTACTAAATTTAGGCGGCAAAGGTAATATATTTCCTTAACTTTGTTTTGGTTTCAAACAACAAAATAATATAAGGAGTAAGCAAATGAACAATTTTGTATTTTACAGCCCTACCGAGTTTGTATTTGGCAAGGATACAGAAATCCAAACCGGTACTCTTGCTAAAAAGTATAACGCCCGGAAGGCAATGATTGTTTACGGTGGAGGCTCTATTATTCGCAGCGGATTACTGCAACGCATAGAAGATTCTCTGCAACAGGCAGGAGTGGATTATGTAAAATTAGGAGGCGTACAACCTAATCCTACTGACCCGAAAGTTTACGAAGGCATTGAACTGGCGCGCAAAGAAGGCGTGGACTTTATGCTTCCCGTAGGGGGAGGCTCTGTCATTGACACTGCAAAAGCCATTGCGGCAGGAGTGCCCTACGAAGGTGATTTTTGGGATTTCTATATAGGAAAAGCCAAAGTGAAGAAGGCCTTAAAAGTGGGTGTGGTACTTACTATTCCCGCTGCCGGCAGCGAAGGTTCGGGCAATACGGTGATTACCAAACTGGAAGGTCTGCAAAAACTAAGTTTGCGTGTACCGGAATTACTACGGCCTGTTTTTGCTGTGATGAATCCGGAACTGACCTATACTCTCCCCCCCTACCAGACAGCTTGTGGCATTGCCGATATGATGGTACACATTATGGAACGTTATTTTACCAACACTCCCGATGTAGAAATCAGTGACCGGCTGTGTGAAGGGACTTTGATGGCTATCATCAAAGAAGCATATAAAGTGAAGCAGAACCCGAACGATTACGAAGCACGCGCCAATATCATGTGGTGTGGGACAATTGCCCATAACGGTACTTGCGGAGTAGGTTGTGAGGAAGACTGGGCATCACATTTTCTGGAACATGAAATCAGTGCTGTATATAATGTGACACATGGAGCAGGACTAGCAGTAATCGTACCTGCATGGATGACATTCATGGCAGAACACAACCCGAAAAAGATTGCCCGGTTTGCAAACCGCGTTTTCGGAGTTCCCGAGAATGAGGATTTGGAAGAAATGGCACTTGCCGGCATATCACGATTGAAGCATTTTTTCAGATACATGGGCCTGCCGGTCAATTTCAAAGAATTGGGTATAGAACATCCTGATATTGAACTGCTAGTGAAAAAACTGCATGAAAACAAAGGTGAATTAGTAGGTAATTATGTAAAACTGAACAAAGAATACAGTAAAGAGATATTCGAACTAGCCTGCAAATAACCCGCACAGCCCAACTGTTCTAAAATATAGGCATCTGGTTTATCTGCCTTTATTTCATTCAGAACCGTAAAGCTCCTAAAGTATTCTATTTTCCAGGCGCGCCGGCACGAACTACGTTATTCGTGCCAGCCGCATCTGAGATATATAGCACCATTAAGCGACAGACACTTCATGCAACAACTTCCCTCTTACCCATTTATACTCCAACATTTTCCACCTTTTACTTCACTATTTATATGCTTTTTAGCATAAAACGCTAGGTTTTTCCAACCATTTAAAGTAACTTCGCCGGACTTTTTTGGAGAAAAAACAATGTATATATTCCGATCAATTCACGAAATAATAAATACGATTTTTGTAGCTAAAGGGCTATTGGTAGAGATGTTTGAGAAGAGAAAAGTACTTAGTTTTCGATACTCGGACGCACTCGCCCTATTGAAAGAGGATGAAAACCGTTTAAAGATACTCATCGAAAAGGAAATCATACACCAAAACGGAAACTTTGTGGAACTGGATGCCCGATTCCTTGATTTCTTCGAACTGCTGCTGGAAGCGAACGAGGAAATCAACACGGCCACCGTAGAGGAAAACATAGAGTACCTGCACGAACTGATGGACTACTACCTGAAAGAAAAGATCCAGTCGCGCAAGGAAAGTTATGTACGCAATATCAAGATTACCTTTCAGAAACTGGCACGTGTAACGATACGGAACATTATCAACCTTCAACACAATATTGATAATGCTTTCAAACACGAGCCCACATACCAGATAAAAATAGCCAAACTGCAAAATCTGGACAAGAAACGAATCAACATCCAGCGGTTGATAGACTCTACCGAACATCTGATTCTGCATGAAGAACGGGATTTCTTCCGCCAAGCCACTGACGAAGAGCTGACCCGCATCCTGCTCGAACTGCGGCAGGAACTGCAACTATCAGCTCACAGTCTGATTCGTGCCCAGCAGGATATCATCAATTACCTGAACCAAATAAAGAATCAGGTGATACTGGTAGAAAAAATACGAAAAGTAAAATATCTGCAAGATCAGTTCGAGTTACGTGCCCGGAGTAATCTGTCCGAAATAATGGAAAGGGAACGCTCCCTCCTGTTGGAAGGCAATACACAAGCATCGTTCAAACTGTCCCCCAGCTATCTGGCCAGTGACGAAGTGCGTCCCATCATTCTGAAAGTTATCAGCAATCAGAAGTATCGTGAAATTGTACGGAAAAATGAAGCCGGAGCTTTCAGTGAAGAAGACTTGGAAGCACAGGCCATGTACGAAGAAGTGATTAATCTGGACGAAGTGGTAACCGCCTTTGTGCAGTCGGGGGCAGAAGCCCGCTGGAAAGGAGAGCCGGTCAGCGACCTTTTTTCCTTTCTGTTACAATATCATTTCCATCGCGAAGTGGATGAAAAGGAACGTACCACGTTCTTCTGTCAGATTGTCTCACTTTACGAAAACCAACTGGAAATCCGGAACGAGTTCGGACTCCACAATCAATATGAATATGCTAAAATATACCCACTCTGAGAATTATGGATTTAAATATACAAATACCCGATAATACCGCATCCATCTTTGAATACCTGCAAAAAGGACTGTTCATCAGTTCCAACAGCACCAGCGAAGAAGTACGCGATATGTATAATGAAATAGATGAGAACTACGAATCTCTCTATCAGTATTTCTTACAAATAAACTATACACTGGAACGGGGAAACGAATATTTCTTCTTCTCCCGTATAGAACCTAAAGCCACACTGGAGCAAAAAATCATGCGTGCCTATTACTGGATAGATGTGCTCGATTTTTTCAAAACCTACGATGAAACATTCGGTCCCGGATTCCGCTTCCAGCCCGAACAGATATTGGTGGAAACCAACATCAACATGCTGCTCCAAAACAAACTGGACGGTATGCGGAAACACTTCTCGGACAAGGACATCCGCAAGGAAGTGCTGGAAAACATGATACGCCAGCTCACCAAAGACTCGTTCCTGGAACAGGAAAATGAGAAAACCAATACGTATAAAGTGATGAGCGCCTGGCATTATCTGGAAAGACTGATTGAAAGTATCAACATTTACGACGAAACCGAAGATGAGAAACCTGAGTAGAATTATCTTTATCAATAGTGCGAATATCCCTTATTCGGACGATATCTATCTGGACGGAAACGTTCACTTCATCGGTACGCAGGGAGTGGGAAAAAGTACCCTTCTGCGTGCTATCCTTTTCTTTTACAATGCCGACACGCAACGACTGGGCATTTCGGTGGAAAAGCAGAATTACACGGATTACTATTTTCCCTACTCCAATTCGTATATCGTTTACGAAGTGGCAACAGAGAACGGCGCGTTCTGTATTCTGAGTTTCAAATCGATGAACCGTGTATGTTACCGCTTCATCCACTCTCCTTACCGCAAAGAATTCTTTATAGACGAGAATCGGGTGGCCTATAGCGAGAGCGACCGCGTGCGTGCCGTGCTGGACCAATATGGCATAGAATATTCACGCATCATCTATACCTACGACGAGTATCGGAACATTCTGTATGGAAACAGTACAAGTCCTGAGTTCAGCCGGTACTCGCTGATGGAGAGCAAGCAATACCAGAATATTCCGCGCACTATACAGAACGTGTTGCTGAATTCGAAACTGGATGCTGAATTTATCAAGAAAACAATCATTTCTTCTCTGAATGAAGATGAAACGGCCATCGACCTGAACAGTTACAAGGAGCATCTGAAAAACTTTGAAACCCGTCTGAAGGATATCGAAGAATTTCAGAAACGGGAAACCCGGAAACAGGCTCGGGAAATCACACTGTTATCCCAACAAACGTCCAAACTGCAAGGCGGACTGGTGCAGAATTGCCGCGAACTGGTTGCCGCTTTCCGCAAAGCCGAAAGTATCCTTCCCCAATGGAAAGAGAAACAAGACCGCACGGATGCCGACAAAGGAAAACTGATACGCCGGAAACAGGAGCTTCAGGATGAATCGCGCAAACGCAGCGACAAGTTACAGGAAGCGCTGGCAGTGCTGAACAACGAACTGCAAAAGGCATTAGGCAAAGAAAAGGACTATCAGAACAAGCACATAGAAGAGATTATAGAGCGCTCTTCCAAAAAAGAGGAATGGAAGAACCGGCAGGTGGGATTGCTGGAAGAACAACGCATCCTTACCTCACAATATATGGAAATATCCACCAAGTATAAATCGCTGATTCAGGCCTTGGACGAGCAATGGAACAAGATTCATGAAGCGAAAATCAAACAACTGGATACATTAAACAATGCATACAACGAGCGTCTGGAAGAGGCCCGCAAAGAATACCAGCGGTTCACAGATTCCCTTTACCAGGAGTTCGAAAGCCTGTCACAGCAACTCCATCCGCTGAAAGCCGAGAAACTGGGCGAACTGAACGCTATAGATTACCAGATAAAATTATGCAGAAAGGAGGTTTTCTTTGAGGAAGAGCAACAGGAATTGAAAACACGTATCCAAAACTATGCCAACTTTCATACGGAACGGAAAAACCGTATCGCCCAAGCGCAGCTCATCATCAAGGAACTGACCATGACTTGGGAAGAGGAACAGCAGAAACAGTTGAAAGAAAAAGACCTGACCTTGCAAAAACTGCAACAGGAGATGCTGCAACTCCGTCCCCGCATAGACGAATTACAAGCTTTTCTGAACAACAGCAAAGACACCTTGCAAGGCTGGCTGAAAGAAAACAAAAAGGGATGGGAAGAAAATATCGGCAAACTGTGTGATGAGAGCATTTTATGGCAACGGGGGCTTTTTCCGCAAATTACCATTGAGGGGGGAAACTCATTCTATGGCATTTCCATTAATCTAGACAGCATCCACCGCCCCATCAAATCCATAGACGATTATATCGTCGAGAAAGAAAACGGTGAAAAACGTCTGGAAGAAATCACTGCTGCCATGCAACGCCAGCAAACTGAAAGGGAGGAGTTGCAGGAACAGTTGAAACGCAAATACCAACCGCAGATAAAGGAACAAAAAGCCATTATCAGCCAAATAGAGTATGAACTGGAACAATTGGAACGCCAATACCAGCAGGATATGCTCGACTTGGAAGAGTGGAAGAAGAAAGCCAATGAGGAACGGAATGCCAAAATAAACCGATTGGAAAACGAACAGCGCAAACGGGTTGCCGAACTGGACGGTATAAACAGCAAGCTAAAAAACCTGAACAAAGAAAAGACAGAGAAACTGGATAGCCTGAAACTGGAATGGAACAAGCAACAACAGGCTCTTGCCGCCGAAAAAAAGACACAAGCGGAAGTTATCGGGAAGGAAGAAAAAGAAGAACAACGCAGAATTTCCTCCATCAAAACCGAATATGAAGCGGATATGCAGAAAGAGCTTCACTCGCAGGGAGCAGATACCGAACGTCTGCAAGACATAGCCAACCAACTGGCCCAGCTGGAGAAAGAGCTTTCTTTCATTAAGGAGAATGCGACCCTGGTCATCGAATACCAAAAAGACAAACGGGATTTGATAGACCGTATTCCCGGATGGCAACGGGAGCACGATGAACAAAAACGTCTGCTCCAATTGGAACGGGAAACGCTGAGAGTGGAAACATCCTCCCTACAAGAAAAAATAGACCTTCTGAACAAAGAATGGGAAGAAGCGGAAGAAAATGTAAGGGAACTGCAAAAGAACCTGGAGGCTTACAGCAAGATTCCGGCATACGACTGGTATAAACCGCATCAGGATATATTCCGTTCCGAAAACACGCAAACCATGCAGACCACCAAGACCTGTATGGAGCTGATTGACGAACTGACCCGCCAGGCCAACCAATTCACGCAGGTGCAAAGCAAGCTCCGTAAAGAAGTGAACCTTTTCACCGGACATTTTGATGAGGACAACACCTTCAAGTTCCGCGTAAAATTCAACGAGGATTGGGAATATGTACGCTTTGCCGACGAACTGCACGACTTTGTGGAAGAACACCGCATAGACGAGTACATCCGCCGCATCAACAACGAGCATTGGGATACCTTCAAACGTATCAGTATGGACACCTCCATGCTGACTTCATCGGAAGATGATATTCAAGATGTGATCCGTGAAATCAATAAAGGTTTCGCCACCTGCAATTTTGTGGGAGTCATCCAGCGCATTGAAATGAAAGTGGAAGAGAGCAGCAACCGCGTAGTGAATATTCTGCGTGAGATACAGAAATATTACCATGATTACGGCTATGACCTCTCACCGGAAACCAACCTGTTCTCCTCTGCCAAAGAGCAATTGGTGAAAGAAGAGGCTATCACTTTGCTGCGTACCTTTATCAAGGAAATACATGCTTACCGCTATGACAGTATCCGCCTGTATGATTCCTTCGAGTTGCGTTTCCGCATTGTGGAGAACGGCAATGACACCGGATTTATCGAGAAGATAGCCAATGTGGGGTCGGAAGGAACCGACATTCTGGTAAAAGCGATGATAAACATCATGTTGCTGAATGTGTTCAAGGAAGGAGCATCCCGCAAATTCAAAGATTTCAAGTTACACTGCATGATGGATGAAATAGGCAAACTACATCCCAACAACATCAGCGGTATCCTGAAATTCGCCAATGACCGGAACATCATTCTTATCAACGGTTCTCCCACCGAACTGAACCGCGATGCGTATAAGCACGTTTACCTGCTTACCAAAGGAACACAGAACAAGACCCGCATCGCACGGTTAATCTCAGATAAACAGCTATAAAAGCCAGTAATAACAAACTGTATATTTCTATATTATAATGCACAATCTCTCAAAAAAAGATTGTGCATTATTCTTTTTCCGTGAACATTCTCCTTACATGTACCTGCTACGGTTAGGGCGGAGAGCTTGTGAAAGTTCCTCCACCTTTTTTCCACAAAGAAAAGAGCGGCTTCCATTCCTGCAATATTCATATCAGAGTAACCCAAACAACCGGACAAAGAACAAATTTACATCCACTTTTCTCCATACAAAGAGAATAACATTAAACATATTTGTGTAATTTCGCCCGGTAATAAAACTACAAACCAATACGCGCTATGATATTTAACCGGACTGAAAAGGAAGAAAAAGCCTATCTCATGGATATTATTGCTTTATTAGCTGCCAATATCGAACAGATGGATAAGGCCATTGAAGATAAATCCAAAGACGTAATGGAGCACAAACTCTACTTGTGGGAAAATCTGTCCGAACTGGACCGAGCCGAGAAAAGTGCGGTCCGGCAGATAGTCACCCAACAAGTAGCAGCCAGCGAGTCCTTGGCCGAGAAAAAGAAACGTTATCGCAAAATGATGGCCATCCCCTATTTCGGTCGCATCGACTTTCAAGAAAAAGGGCAACCCGAAGTCCTGCCATTATATATAGGTATACACTCATTTTTCAATCCTCCCACCAATGAAAATCTGATACACGACTGGCGTGCCCCCATCTCCAGCATGTTCTATGATTATGAATTAGGAGAAGCACATTTCGACGCCCCCTCGGGAGAAGTGAAAGGTAACATCCGTCTGAAACGCCAGTATCGCATCCGTGACGGAAAAATGGAATTCATGCTGGAAAGTTCACTGAATATTCAAGATGACATCCTTCAGAAGGAATTGAGTGGAAACTCCGATGACCGGATGAAGAATATAGTCGCCACCATCCAACGGGAACAGAATAAAATTATCCGTAATGATACATCGAACACCCTGATTATCCAGGGAGTAGCCGGTTCAGGAAAAACATCCATCGCCTTGCACCGCGTAGCCTATCTGCTATATCGGCACAAAGGGGAAATCACGTCCAATGATATCCTGATCATTTCCCCCAATAAAGTATTTGCCGATTACATCTCGAACGTACTTCCCGAATTGGGAGAAGAAAAAATTGAAGAATGCGGCTTTGAGGAATTAATGCTCAAAATACTGGACAACAAATATAAAATACAAACCTTCTTTGACCAGGTGGCCGAAATACTGGACAAAGAGGAAGAAGATTTTATAGAACGTATCCGATTCAAATCCACCACCGAGTTTATCCAGCAGATGGATAAATACATTCTATATTTGGAACAAAACGCATTTCGGCCAACCGACCTGAAAGCAGGGCGTATCCCTATCCCTGCCGAGTACCTGAAAGAACGTTTCGCGGCATGGCACCGCCTGCCCATGCGCAGCCGTTTCCAACCAATGGCAGAAGAAATTGCCCGCGAACTGACTTTCACCTATCACCAAGAGCCGATGGGAAAAATACAGATACGGCAGTTGGGTAATGAACTGAAAAAGATGTTCAACAATAAAGACCTCGACTTGTACAAGGGATTTTATGACTGGCTGGGAAAACCGGAAATGTTCAAGCAGGGTAAAAACCGGAAATTGGAATATGCGGATGTAGCTCCATTACTTTATTTGAAACTGGCCCTGGAAGATAATAAAACCATGTATGGCATCAAGCATCTGCTGGTAGACGAAATGCAGGACTATACTCCGATACAATACAAAGTTCTGGCTAAATTATTCCCTTGCCGGAAAACAATATTGGGAGATGCAAAGCAATCAGTAAATCCATACAGTTCCACCACCTGCGAACAGATCCAACGTGTACTGGTCGGCTCGGAAGTGATGAAGCTTTGTAAAAGTTATCGCTCCACGTATGAAATCACAGAGTTTGCCCAACGTATTGCCAAGAACGAGGAACTGGAAGCTATAGAGCGTCATGGAGAGGAACCGGCAGTCGCCTTGCTGCCTACTGAAAAGAAAGAGATAGAATGGATAGAAAACCTCATCACCTCTTTCCTGAAAGGAGCTGATGTATCCATGGGTATAATATGCAAAACCGTAAAACAAGCGGACAAGTTGTATGCAGCCATCAATCATTTGTCTGATAAGATCTGTTTGCTGACAGAAGAAAGTGTAGCTTTTGTCAATGGGGTGGTCATTACTACAGCCCACATGGCAAAAGGGCTGGAGTTTGACGAAGTGATTGTTCCATTTGTAACTGATAAAGACTATAGAACAGAGATAGACCGCAGCATGTTATATGTAGCCTGCACCCGTGCCATGCATAAACTTTATATTTCCGCATCGGGTAATATAAGTACATTTCTATCATAAGCATTGACAAAACATCATCCATTGCAGGAATGGAATGAAATCCATCCCTACAGTGGATGGGCAAGTCTGCAAAAGGATATTCCTCCGTAAGGAATGCGTAGCCTTGTAATCTGATTCATCCTTAAAAGCTCTTAC
>ULJD01005314.1_pt1 | contig 15331 bp, 12 predicted proteins | sample 1950801 | NCBI WGS metagenome assembly ULJD01 (sample SAMEA4835464, study PRJEB28245) | human gut metagenome | biome: gut microbiome; material: fecal sample | place: Denmark | collected 2008 | reverse complement strand
CACCCGATATGATCAATGAAGCGCTTGCCTCGGAAGATCCGTATTCCCTTGTCCCAAGTGTGGACAATAATGGACACGGAACATTTCTCGCAAGTATCGCTGCCGGTTCCGGAGATCCCGATGCGCAGTTTATCGGTGCTGCGCCGGAATCTGTAATTGCCGTTGTAAAGTTAAAGCAGGCAAAACAATATCTGAGAGACTACTATTTTATTCCCAATACAGCCCCTGCTTTTCAGGAAAATGATATCATGCTTGGTATGCGCTATCTCCACCTGCTTGCCGAAAAACTGGGACTTCCTCTGATCTTCTGCCTAGCACTTGGCAGCAATCTGGGCGGACACTCCGGCTCTCTCCCACTCTCGATCATTGCCCAGCAGTATACCTTGTTGTCTAATCGGATTCCTGTTATCGGGGTCGGAAATGAAGCAGATCAGAGACATCACTTTTACAGCGAGATCATGAATACTTCTGATACAAAGACCGTAGAAATCCGTGTCGGAGAAAATACTAGCGGTTTTGTGATGGAGCTATGGACCGAACTCCCCAATATCCTCTCCATCAGCCTGACCTCTCCGTCTGGGGAGAGTACGTCCCGCATTCCCATTCGTGCGGGAACAAGCACAACTTTCAATTTTCTTTTTGAAAATACAACAGTCTACATCGACTACCGTCTGTTTGTAGAAAGTACAGCCTCGGAACTGATTCATTTTCGTTTTTCCGATGCTGCTCCCGGAATCTGGAAGCTTGTGGTAGAACCCGTCCAGATTATTGACGGGCGATTCCACATCTGGCTTCCTGTGCGGGAATTTTTAAGCGGAGAAGTTTATTTTTTAAACTCCAATCCATACTATACACTGACTGCCCCTTCTGATTCCGTACAGCCGATCTCCGTCTCCTATTACGATTCTTCCAACAACGGTCTTGCACTTTCCTCCGGAAGAGGGTTTACTCGTACGGAGCAGGTCAAACCGGATTTTACAGCCCCGGGAATCAGCATTACCGGTGCTCTTCCCGGCGGACAGTTTGAGAGCAGGAGCGGTTCCAGTACCTCGGTCGGCATCACTGCAGGCGCAGCCGCTTTACTTGTGGAATGGCACCTTCAGCAGAAAAAGATCCCATCCGTGAGTACCGCTTTGATCAAAAGTCTGCTGACGTTAGGCGCCACCAGAAACCCGGATATGAAATATCCGAACCGAGAGTGGGGATACGGCCAGTTAAACCTTTACAATACATTCGAAGCTATGCGTCAGTTATAACAAAAAGGGACGCCTTCTCGCGTCCCTGAAAAAATCATTCTCTCTTTTTGGATTCGTAAATTGTCTTTACACGCTCTGATTCCGGTACGATCTGTTCCGGTACCGGAGCCGTGCCCGGTGCAAATACCACCTTCAAAAAGACTGGTGTAATAATTGTCGTGATCACGACAACAATAATGATCGGACCTAAAAATGCAGAACCTAACAGCCCCAGTGCTGCGCCCTTGCTGGCTACGATCAACGCTACTTCTCCACGCGAGATCATACCAATTCCGATTCGTTTTGCCTGATAATTCTTGTAATGACAGATCTTTGCACCAAATCCACATCCAACGACCTTCGTCAATACTGCAACAATCGTCAATGCTACTGCAAATCCAACGATCGCCGCAGACATCTTCGGCAGCTCTACTTTCAGCCCGATACTTGCAAAAAATACCGGCGATAAAAGCAGATAAGACAGTGTATCAAATTTTGTCTCCAGATAAGTAGAACGCTGTACGTTTGAAATGATCAGACCGGCAATAAACGCACCCGTAATATCTGCCACTCCAAAAATATCCTCTGCAATGTATGCCATCAGAAGACAGAACACAAATGCCACGATCGTGTGTCGATGTTTCTCCTTATTGGCTTTGTCCACCCAGTTCTTGTACAATTTGTAGAAGATGAATCCTACAACTGCTGCAAATACAAAGAACCCAACAATCTTCAGCATGACCATTCCAATTTTCACGCTTGGATCTGAAATGCTTGTCACGATTGTCAACGCCACAATTCCCAGAATATCATCAATGATCGCTGCTCCCAGGATTGCATTGCCGGAACGGGTTTTGAGCTTTCCAAGCTCTTTTAATGTCTCCACCGTAATACTGACTGAAGTTGCTGTCAGAATTACTCCGATAAAAATATTCTGCAGGAAAATACTTGCTGATGCATCTGACTCGATCATCCCCGGCCGATTGAACAAATATGCCGTAGCAAATCCACCCGCAAGCGGTACCAGTACTCCACAGAGTGCAATAATAAAGGATGCCTTTCCGCATGCTTTAAGTTCTTTGATATCTGTCTCCATACCTGCACAGAACATCAGAACGACCACACCAATCTCCGCTACAGACTGCAGAAATGATGTCTCTGTCAGAATGCCGACTCCGGCAGGTCCCAACAGTAATCCGGCCAGAAGCGCGCCAACGACCTGCGGCATCTGTACCCTTCTTGTCAAAAGCCCCAGCGCTTTTGTACAAAGTAAAATAATTGCGAGATCTAGTAAATACTTGTAGTCCATAATGTGCCCCCTTTTTGTCAAACATCTATAAGGATACACCTTTAAATTCCTTTTTTCAATACATTTTCCACATTTTATGACGTTTTTACATAATTTTTACCATAATTCTGCACAAATCCACAACAAAAAGAGAGTCTGTTTCCAGACTCTCTCATAATCTTTCTGTTCCTACGGCAATCTCGGCACTTCCTGTCCCCGAAGACTGATCAGAGGACCGCCGGTTCCTTCTATGTAAGATCTTGTGATCGTCACCTCTCCGATGTTCTCATCCTTTGGAACCTCATACATGATATCCAGCATAAATTCTTCGATAATCGCCCGCAGTGCTCTTGCTCCGGTCTCTTTCTTCATCGCCTTCTCCGCAATCGCTTCCAGTGCTCCATCATCAAAATCCAGCTTGACTTCATCCAGTGCAAGCAGCTTCTGATACTGCTTTAAGATGGCATTCTTTGGTTCTTTTAAGATCTTTACATACATATCCTGGTCCAGACCTTTCAGTGTAAAGATGATCGGAAGACGTCCGATAAATTCCGGGATCATACCAAAATTGCGCAGATCTTCCACCGTTACTTTAGACAGGATGTCCTTGTCATTGTCATACTGATCTTTTAGCTCTGCGTTAAATCCCATGGATGTCTTATGCATCAGACGTTCCTTGATGATGCCTTCCAGATCCGGGAATGCACCCCCGCAGATAAACAGAATATTCTTCGTATTTACTGTCGTTAGAGGAACCATGGCATTCTTGCTGTTAGCTCCTACCGGAACCTCTACCTCACTGCCTTCCAACAGCTTTAAGAGTCCCTGCTGTACGGACTCTCCGCTTACATCTCTCTGGCTGGAATTTCTCTTTTTCGCGATCTTGTCTATCTCATCGATAAAGATGATCCCCTGCTCGGCTTTCTCTACATCATTATCTGCCGCTGCCAGTAATTTAGATACGACGCTCTCAATGTCATCCCCGATATAACCAGCCTCGGTCAGGGAAGTGGCATCTGTGATCGCAAGCGGTACATCCAACAGTCTCGCAAGTGTCTTTACAAGGTATGTCTTACCACTTCCTGTCGGTCCGATCATCAGCATATTGGACTTTTCGATCTCAATATCATCGACCGAATCTGTCGCTACCCTCTTATAGTGATTGTAAACAGCAACAGCCATCGCTTTCTTGGCATACTCCTGTCCTACCACATACTCATCCAGCTTTCCTTTGATCTTGTGCGGCGCCGGAATATTCTTAATATCCAGTTTTTGGAACTCTTTTGGCTTTTCTTTTTTCTTTTTGATCTTCTGTGTCTTTGGCGGAGCCATATTCTCCAGATCTGACAGATTTAAGAACTGTACACCCGGCATATTCATCAGTCTGCTGTAATCAATCGAGCCGTTTGTCATGGCATCAAAACTTTTCTGCATACAATCCGGACACACCGTAATATGGTTCGGCAGATCGATCATCTTTCCGGTCACGCTCTCCGGACGATGGCAGATAAAGCAGATCTTCTCATACTCATCCTCGTGTTCCTCTTTTGTGGAAGTCTGAAAGACTTCCTTTTTCTCTGTATCGGAAGACTCTTTTCCTTCTGTGGTGACCGGAGTCTCCTTTTCTTCATCTATGATAATAAAATCGTTATCTGACATGTTCTTTCCCTTCTTTCCAGTTACTTGCCCTTTGTACATTCACCGAGGGTATGTCCACATTATAATACAGAATACCGGCAGTTACAAATTAACTTTTTCTAAACCGTCCCTGTTTCCAGCATTTCCAGAAACTGTGATTCAGAAATAATCGGAACGTTCAGTTCTTTCGCCTTTTTATTCTTGGAAGAAGCAGACTGCACATCATTATTGATCAGATAATTCGTCTTTCCGGTCACGCTTCCTGTCACTTTACCCCCTCTGGATTCAATGATTTCTTTCACTTCCCGGCGGTTTGCAAAGTGTTCTACGCTTCCTGTAATCACAAAATTCATATTTTCAAAAATCTGTGCACTTTCCTCTCCTTCTTCTTTCTGGAGCTTAACCTCCTGTAAGAGGCGTTTGAAAAGATCTCTGTGTGTTTCATCTGAAAAATAATCCACAAACGTTCTGGCGATCACTTCGCCTACTCCCTGGATATCGACCAGTTCTTCCACGGTTGCCTGCATCATCCTCTGGGGATCATTGTCAAATGCCCGGCAGATCATTTTTGCATTGGAAAGTCCGATATTTGCGATTCCAAGGCTGTAGATTACTTTCGGCATAGTCGTACTTCTGGAGTTTTCCACACTTGTGATCAGTTTTGCATAGGATTTTTCTCCGAACCCCTCCAGTGTTTTGATGGTTTCTTCATATCTGTCCAGATGATAAATATCTGTAAAATCCCGGATAAATCCTTCTCCAATGAACTTTTCCAGAGTTGCTTCCGAGAGCCCTTCAATATTCATGGCATCCCTGCTGACAAACAATGCAAAAGATTTCAAATGCTTTGCCTGACACTCCGGATTCGTACAGTACAATGTCTTTGTCTCATTTTCCATCTGTATCTTTGTCGCACCGCTACAGACCGGACAGACTTGCGGGATATCTTTTACACCGCTTCTGGTCAGATTTTCTGCAATCTGCGGAATGATCATGTTGGCTTTATACACCTGAATGACATCTCCTACGCCAAGCTCCAGATCTTCCATAATGCTGATATTATGCACACTGGCACGGCTTACCGTAGTTCCTTCCAGCTCTACCGGTTCAAAGATCGCTACCGGATTGATCAGGCCTGTCCTTGACGGACTCCACTCAATCTCCAGAAGTGTCGTCTCTCTGATCTCATCCGCCCATTTAAAGGCATAGGAATCCCGGGGGAATTTAGCCGTTGTTCCAAGAGACTGACCATAGGCAATATCATCATATACCAATACCAGTCCGTCAGACGGGAAATCATTGTGCACAATCTGCTCCGAAAACCATGCAACTTCCTCTTCGATGGATGCACGGTCAGCCAGATGATGCTCGACCACCTCAAATCCTTGTTTTTCCAGCCAGCTTAACTGCTGCATTCTCGAATTTTCAAACTCTGCACCATCTGCTTTTACCAGTGTAAATGCAAAAAACTTCACATTTCTTCTCGCTGTGATCTCATTGTTCAGCTGACGCACCGAACCACTGCACAGATTCCTCGGATTCTTATATCTTGCATCTACATCCTCGATCTGCTCGTTGATACGCTCAAAATCCTTATATCCAATCACGGCTTCCCCACGCAGGATCAGTTCTCCCTGATACGGGATCTGAAGAGGAAGATTGCGAAATACCTTCGCATTGTTGGTGATGACTTCTCCCACCTCTCCATTTCCTCTTGTGACCGCTTTTTGAAGCCGCCCGTTCTGATATGTCAGAACGATCGTCAGTCCGTCCATCTTCCAGGAGATCACGGCCTTTTGCTCTCCTAAAAATGATTTCAGCTGTTCCACGTCTTTTGTCTTATCCAGTGAGAGCATCGGTTTTTCATGCCGCTCCTTCGGCAGCTCACTGAGCACCTCATATCCCACATTAACCGTAGGACTGGATGCAAGAGTCGTCCCCAGCTCCCGCTCCAGTCCTTCCAGTTCGTCATATAATCTGTCATACTCATAGTTGCTCATGATCTCCGTGTCTTCCTGCTCATATGCACGTCTGGCACGGTTCAGAAGTTCTACGAGTTCCTGCATTCTTTTCTTTTTTGCTTCCATATTTAGAGTCCCTTTACTTTTTATATCACAGTTTCATTGGAAGAATCCTTAATCTGATCATACAATTCATTCAATTCTGCATCTGTCAGCTTCCTGTATTCTCCCTCTTTCAGACGCCCCAGATGGATATTCATGATCCTCACCCGGATCAGCTCTCTCACCTGATATTCAAGTGCCTCACACATCCTGCGTATCTGGCGGTTCAGCCCCTGTGTCAAAATGATCGAAAACGTATATTTTCCGATTTTTTCTATTTTACACGGACGTGTCACCGTATCTAAGATCGGTACACCGGATGCCATTTTTTCCAGAAACTCCTGCGTGATTTCTTTATCCACCGTCACCTTATACTCTTTCTCATGCCGGTTTCCCGCACGCATCATCTTATTGATGATATCACCATTGTTGGTCATCAGAAGCAGTCCCTTAGAGTCTTTATCCAGACGCCCTACATACGTGATCCGGATCGGGTAATCCAGAAAACGCACAATACTGTTTCTTTCCCTGCGCTCTTCTGTACAGACGATTCCCGCCGGTTTGTTCACTGCCAGCACGACCATCTCATCCTGCTTTGAAACTACTTTCTTTCCGACTTTTACGACCTGCCCCGGAACAATCTTCATTCCGGTCTGTGCACGCTTTCCGTCCACACTCACCCGGCCGCTCTCAATCAGCCTGTCCGCTTCTCTGCGGGAACACACCCCAGCTTCGCTTAAATATTTATTCAGGCGAACCTCTTCCTTCGTCTTTTGATATTCCTGCAAAATCCGATTATTCACTGCTCAATACCCCGCTTATATTATTGTCCTGTAAAAATATGTTGGCACTGTATAAAAACAATGTATCTGTAATTTCATACGTATCCATAATATCCCCGATCGTACCGGAATAATACCTTGGATCTACCATCACGATCTCCCGGAAATACGGTGTAAGGAACGGAACAAATGAATTCGCATAAGAATCTTTGATCAGCAAAAGTCTTCGATTACTTTCCGATACCGTGCGGATATCCACTACGGAAAAATTGCCTCCCAGGTACACTGCATATTTATCTCTGCCATCCAATTTCGATGAATCATACAAAGACGCTGTTTTCTTCTGCTCATCCACATAGTTGACGACAACATCATTGTCTTCTGTCTTTGGTACATAAATGTCAATCTGCTCTTTCTCATTCAAACGGCATCCACTCTTAGATGCCAATGAACCATTAAAATCCGTTGTGATCGGATAAGAAGCATATTCTGTCTCCTGTTCTTCCAGGTTCAATGTCCTGGCTGCTTCCTGAAAGACGTAGTATGCCCCTTTTGCAGTCCAGTGATGGTCTGTTTTATAATAAATCTTCTCATCACTGTGTCTGGTCAATGGCTTTACCGCATCGATCCACTGTACAATGTTCCCCAGTTCTTTTTTTACCTGTGCGATATACTGGCTCTGATTGGCAACTGTAGCGGTAAACGGAAGCCTGTCACTTAAAATATTCGCCGCATCCGGAACTAACAGCATATTCACCGGAATATCAGAATATTTCTGACTAAAACTCTGGATGGCTTTCATATTTGCTTTCAATACATCCTGATCCGGAACTGCAATGTCTTCCAGCAGCTGTCCTTTTTTCCCGATAAAAACACCATTTTCCTCTTTACTTCCTACCAGTCTGCTGAATCCGACTTTCAGACTGCGCCACAGATTTCTTCCCATAAACTGATCGGCCTGATACTTCTCATACTGATCCATATAGCTCCCAGAAGTAACCGCGCTGACTGAAAGCTCCGGCTTTTGCTGCAATCCGCGGTTTTCCTCTTCTGAGATTTTTTTTGACGGAAGAAGCAGATTAATGATCCCGATCCCGAATACACAGATAAGGAATCCGATCCCGATCACATATTCGATTCTTTTTCTTTTCCTTGTTTTTCTTCTTTCTGACATATGCTCACCTAAAATCTAAAATATAAAAACGGATTAAATGACTGTGTCACCAGAAATGCCAGCGAAAGTGCAAACATGACCAGATACATCACACCTGTCATTGTATATTTTCCAACTCTGCTTCCAGGAGCCCTCTGAATATTTCTCATCAGTCTGTATCCAATGGAAGAGGATCCCAACACTGCCATCAGATAGATCAGCCAGTTGGAGAGCAGATAAAACCAGCCCAGCTTGTCCATAAGCCCGCTGGCACCGATTCCAAACATCACACCTACATACTTCAGGGCATAACCAAGTGACGGGCTAAAGAACAGTACCCATCCGATCAGTATCAGCACCATCGCATAAATATGCCGTACTGCACCCGGCCACTTTTCCACATATTGTCCCCATACAAATTTTTCCAGAATCAATATAATTCCATAATACAGTCCCCATGCGACAAAATTCCATGCCGCACCATGCCAGAATCCGGTCAGCATCCAGACGATCAGAAGATTGGTGATCGTTCTGGAGTCTCCTTTGCGGTTTCCTCCCAGTGGAATATACACATACTCACGGAACCAGGTACTCAGAGATATATGCCATCTTCTCCAGAATTCTGTCACACTCGTAGATACATACGGGTAATGGAAGTTCTCCAAAAACTCAAATCCGAACATCTTTCCAAGACCGATCGCCATATCCGAATATCCGCCGAAATCAAAATAAATCTGGAATGCATAAGAAATACATCCGATCCACGCAGTCATCACCGAATAGCTGCCCAGATGCATCGCTGCGATCTGCTCAAAAACCGCTCCTGTCGTATTTGCAAGAATTACCTTTTTGGCAAGTCCCCGCATAAAATACATGGCTCCCTGTCCGAACTTGGTCACGTTCATAGATCTGTGCTCCAACTGCTCCTCAATATCCACATACCGCACGATCGGTCCTGCGATCAGCTGCGGGAACATAGAAATATAAAGTGCAAAATACATCAGCTTTTTCTGCGGCTTTACCTCCCCCCGATATACATCGATAATGTAGGAAAGCGCCTGAAATGTATAAAAAGAAATCCCGATCGGAAGCGGCAGGTCTTTGTATGGAATATCAAACGGAAGAACTGCATTCACGGATTCCATCAAAAAGCCGTAATATTTGAAAAAGCCAAGAAGCAGCAGGTTTACAACCACCGCAAAAATCAGACTGTTTCGTTTTTTTCTGTCATCATCTGCCTTTTCGGCAATATCCAGACCGCACACATAGTTCAGACAAATGGATAGAATCATCAAAATGACATAAACAGGCTCTCCCCATGCATAAAAGAAAAGGCTTGCGATCAGCATGACCAGATTCTTGAACCGATACGGAACAAGAAAATATACTGCCAGTACAATCGGCAGAAATACAAATAAAAATGTTATACTGCTAAACAGCATCTTTTGTTCCCCCTGCGTTTCTATAAACTTTTTGAAAAAACAGACTTATAAGTCTCTGCTTTTGGAGAGACTGCGTAAAATACGAACTTCCCTCTTACAGAAATCTGAGCTTCATCCAAAAGCTGCACCTGGTCAGGCGCATAACCGTCAAAGTCATTCCTTCTGTTCGCACGGCGCTGTTCTACAGCTGCCTTTACCTCTTCTGCCTGTTCCGTGGTCTTTGTTTTGACCAGTAAGATCTCCTGTGCTGACATACTGGATTCTGCCGTGTAGAGCATTACACCTTCATAATCTGCACTGTTGAGCCCATAATAACGCTTCAGCCCCTGCACTCCTGCTTTTTTCATAGCCTTCGTATCCAGAGATGCCTCTACTTTTTTCTCTACCGCAGCAAAGCTCTTCGTACTGCCGCTGGTGAAAATCAATAACAGTGCCACGTAAACAACGATCACTGCCACCAGTGCATACTTGATCACCACTGTTTTTTTGAGATTTTTTATCTTATCTGTCATAAAGTTGCTACCTCCGCCATACGTTTGAGCCAGATTGGATAAAAATCCGCCTTGAAATGAATTCCATCCTCTTCATAATAAGTATCTGAAACCAGCGAAGTATTATCTAAAAATGCAATCTGATTCTCATCACACATCTTCTGCAGTGCCGCATTGTACTCCGGAATCTTCTGAAATACAGGCTTTTCTTCCTGCTTCGCCGCACTGACCGGGAAGATAGAATTCACATACAAAGTTGTATCCGGCAATTTTTTACGCAGCTGGTCGATCACTGCTTTATACTCTTTGATAAATAAATCCGTATCCCCATTTGTTGCAATCACGTCATTCATCCCATAGGAAAGAAAAATAACCTGAGGGTTAATGTCTGCCACTGTTTTTATCTGATCATCCAGCTCATCCAATTCTACTCCGATCTTGGCAACCACACTGGATGCATTCAAAAGATCATACTCTGTAAATGCCTCAGAAATCGAATCTCCCATCACGACCGAACTGGAAAATAAGCTCTTATAGTTGATCTCACCACTTGCTTCCTGACTTTCCAGCTTGTCTTTCGTGTCCAGCTTGTTGATCTTTTTTTCAATATCTTTTACATTTTCTTTTTCTGTCGCTTTTATGATCGCAAGTCCCTCCTTCGTATCCACTGTTTCAGCGGAAAAATAGCTGATTCCTTCCGCGATCAGGGTAACTGCAGCAAGCACTGCGACTGCACCGACTCCGATTATCACATGTTTTTTTTTCTGTCTCTTCATCCGTATCTTTTGTCCCCTTATTCTTACCATCTTATCTTATTTTATAATACGTTTTCCATGCTTAAAAGTCAACGTTCCTGATGATAGATTCTCTCGCTGATCTCTTGCATTTTCATGTCGATCGTATGGAGCTGTTCTGCGCAGATTCCCAGATCTTCTGAAACAGAATCCGGAAATCCATCCGTCTGTTTCTTATAATACAGTTTATGTTCTATACTTGCCCAAAAATCCATCGCGATCGTACGCATCTGCACTTCTACCTTCATCGGTTTTTTCTCATTCATAAAAAATACCGGTACTTCCAAAATCAGATGCAGACTTCTGTAACCGTTTGGTTTTGGATTCTTGATATAGTCCTTTCTCTCGATCAGTCTGATATCATCCTGCTCACATATTTTTTTCGCAAGCGTATAGATATCTTTCGGAAAACAGCAGATCACACGGATACCTGCAATATCACAGATATTTTCTTCTATGGCCTGTACACTGATCTCTATATTTTTTCTTTTCATCTTCTCCAGGATACTAATCGGTTTCTTGATTCTGCTTTCAATTGATAAGATTGGATTCTGATCAGAATTGATCGATAATTCGTGATTCAACACTTCAAATTTTGTCTTAACTTCCAGCAGTGCACACTGATACTGCATGATCAGCTTCTGAAACGGCATCGCTGATTCTAAAAGCCTCTCCGGTTCTTTCAACTCTGTCAATTCTTCAAATTTCATTTCTTCCATATTAACTGCCCTTCTCTTCTGTACTGATTCCATATAAAATAATATCCAATAACTCTGATATCTTCAGATTATGTTCTTCTATAAATCGGGAAAAATCTCCTGTACGGCTTGCTTTATTCTGGTAATATCCATTGTACATATTCTGAAACAGACTCAGATATTCTACTGCCATTTCCATACTGATTCCCTCTCTTAAACGAATCTTGGACAGCAAATGCCGGTATTGCTCTCTTATATAGGCATCATATCTTTCCATCACACCAAAAAGTGCTTCTTTTAAATGCTCTGCCGGATATAACATCACATTAAAAAATATATTTCTGTCATACGGATTTTCAGCAAAAAACACTTCCCGTCTCTCCAAAAAAATACGGATTTCTTCCCTTGCTGTCTTTGCCTCTTCTTTCCCTTCCTCCAGATAACTCATCAACTTTTCGAAGCTTTTCTTCACACAGTACAGATATAGCTCATCTTTATTTTTAAAATTATGGTAGATCAGCCCTTTTGCAATCTGATACTTACCGCATATCGCATTCAGCGAAACCGCATCGTAAGATCTGCTTCCAAACTCGATCGTAGCTGCATGTACAATTTTTTCACAAGTCTGTTTTGTCTTTTCTTCTTTTTTCATGCTGTTATCCTTTCTTTTTGACTATACAGTCTATAATAGGATACTATACAATTTTCTTACAATCAATATTTTTGCCTGTGTTTTTTTCTCTTTTTTATGGTATGATAGAGAAATCAATACTTATATTTTTTATCAGGAGGACATCCTTATGATCGCGTTAAAACTGACGAATGTCAAAGCCTGTATGTCTCATCTTCTTCTGATGGACACCTTCGATTCATTCCTTCTGATCGAAGGAGAGATCATGACATTCAATACGTTCAAAATAGACGGTTTTATTCAAAAAAACTTTTATACTTCTGAAGAACTGGAACAAATGGGCACACTCCCTGAATACGCTTACTGGAAGCAGCTTCGGGAATACTGCTTCTCCCTGATCAAAGGGAAAAAGACTCCGCTTGGATTTCGTTTTGTATTCAGTCTGTCTCCGAAAAATATTGCCCGCCTTATCGAGCAGAATGAACTCGGCCTGAATGTCGATGACATCCAGGGACTCTATTTGAATCTCCGCTATGATTCCACCGGACTTCAATGCATTACCGGTACATCTTTCAAATCCTTCTCCATGGACAAGTCGCTGGAACACACCTGGGACAACATGGTACAGAAGTTTTTCCAGAAAAAAGGACTGGATTTCGAAATTTTGTAATCTGTAATTTTAGTTCAACGAATACCATTATATAAGACAGATCCACATTTTAATCTTAAAAATTATGAAAGTTTTTCTTAAGATTACAAAGTGATTTTATTGCCTTTTTCGTAAATGACATCTACGGTTTCATCAACTGGCATCGGATGGGACAAAGACAGGGAAGCGAAGCTTTCTAAACAATATAAAAGGGAGTCCGAAAAAGAAATGGTTCTAATCCCTTTCTTTTTCGGACTCCCTATATTTTTTTATTTTGTCAAAAGCATCATAATCTGATTACTTCTCTGTACAAATGCTGTCATCTCTTGTGGACTCAGTGGTTTGTGGGCAAGCAGCGCCAGATCATACAGCTGCTTACAGATCAGCTCTACATTCTCACCTTCTTTGTTCTCTACCACATACTGCACCAGTGGATGATCTGCATTCAGGATCAAGGACGCCTGTCCGCCGAACATACCGGTATCCATACCACCCATTCCATACATCTTCATCATCTCTTCCATACGTCTAGACTCTTCAGACAACACGGCCATGGAAGCAATATTCTCATCTTTTAATTTTTCTACTTTGACATCCAGTTTCTCATTATTCAGCACTTTTCTGAAGATTTCTGTCAGACTGTCTGCATTCTTCTGGAATGTCTCTTTTTCTTCTTCTGCAACTTCTGCTTTCAGAGACTCATGAACATCTGCATCGATTCTCTGGAATTTTACATTGTCATGCTTCTGCTCCAGATAGGTAATGAATGCAGAATCAATATTATGTGCCAGGATCACTGCATCCTGCCCCTGTTCTTTGAACATATTGATGTACTGACTCTGCTGCTGTTCATTCGTCACGTAGAAAATATTCGTCTTTGGTGTCTCTTTTGTCTCTTCTGAATCTGTTGTCTCCTCTGCCTTTGTCTCTTCTGCTGTTTCTCCGCCATTGGCCTTGATACAGTCTTCCAGAGTGAGGTATTTGTGATCTAGATTCTTAAACAACATCGAATCTTTTACTTTTTCTCCGAATTTTTCATCTTTCAGACATCCAAACTTGATAAACGGACTGATATCATCCCAGTATTTTTCATAATTTTCTCTGTCTGTCTTGAACATACCGTTCAGTTTGTCTGCAACCTTCTTAGAAATATAGTCTGCAACTTTTGTTACAAATCCATCATTCTGCAGTGCACTTCTGGATACATTCAGCGGCAGATCCGGACAGTCGATCACACCTTTTAATACCATCAAAAATTCCGGAATCACTTCTTTGATGTTATCTGCAATAAATACCTGATTGTTATACAGTTTGATCTTTCCTTCAATGGAATCATACTCTGTATTGATCTTCGGGAAGTACAGGATTCCTTTCAGATTAAACGGATAATCCATATTCAGGTGAATCCAGAACAGCGGCTCCTTGTAATCCATAAATACTTTTCTGTAGAACTCGATATAATCATCCTTTGTGCAGTCACTCGGATTTTTTGTCCAGAGTGGATGAATATCGCTTAAGGAAACCGGACGTTTTACAATTTTAGCTTTCTGTTTCGGCTCACCTTCTTCTCCTTCTTTTGGCTCTTCTGTGATATGCTCTACCACTTCATCCGTATCCAGAACATCTGCCTCATCGATTGTCTCATACTCCGGCTCTGCATTGGCCTTAGAGAGGAAAATCTCTACCGGCATGAATGAGCAGTACTTCTCCAGCACTTCTCTTGCGCGGTATTCATTCGCAAATGCAAGACTGTCCTCGTTCAGATATAATGTGATCTCTGTACCGACCTCTGTACGGTTTCCTTCCTGCATCTCATACTCTGTACCACCTTCACTTACCCAGTGTACTGCGGCTGCACCCTCTTTATAAGACAGCGTATCAATCTGCACTTCGTCCGCTACCATAAACGCAGAATAGAATCCCAGACCAAAATGTCCGATCATTTCATCCTCTGTCGTCTTGTCTTTATATTTCTCCAAAAACTGTGTAGCACCAGAAAATGCGATCTGTGTAATATACTCTTCCACTTCTTCTGCTGTCATACCGATACCGTTGTCAATGAACTTCAGCGTCTTTTCTTCCGGATTGACAATGACCTGAATCTTTCCTTTATAATCATCGGGAAGCTCACACTCACCCATCATATCCAGCTTTTTATATTTTGTGATCGCATCGCATCCGTTGGACACTAATTCACGAATGAAAATATCATGGTCAGAATATACCCATTTTTTAATGATCGGAAATATATTCTCGCTGTCGATAGATAAATTACCTTTTTTTGTTCCCATATCTAAACACTCCTCTTTCTTTACAAACTCACCCGTCCTGCGGGTTTTCTTCTGTCTATGAAGTATTTTAGTACACCATGTTTTAAAAGTCAACAGAAAATTAGCACTCTTTTCAGTTGAGTGCTAATAAAATTGTGAACTCTATAAACTTTTTATAAACAAGAAACAAATACAAA